>Ga0213835_100267_pt1 | contig 58954 bp, 56 predicted proteins | sample SWPATP01_FD_160576 | JGI IMG/M metagenome (GOLD analysis project Ga0213835, IMG submission 160576) | Coastal seawater microbial communities from Marineland, Florida, United States - SWPA TP0 #1 | ecosystem: Environmental > Aquatic > Marine > Coastal | place: USA: Florida | collected 2016-08-05
TGAAATCCTACGAGGAAGCTCTGCAGCTCGCAACCGCAAGCTATCGTGATGGCGCCTCCTCGCTGCTCGACGTTCTCGACGCACAGCGCGAAGTCTCCACCGCCCAGGCAAGCCTGGCCCAGGCCGTACAGCAGATGGCGCAGGACTATGTCTCGCTCAACGTCGCACTCGGTGGCGGTTATGCCTTCGGATCACCGACGGCGCAGGTGGCCTCTGCCAAGCTGGTTCTGAAAAACTAAACAGCGAAACAGGATGGACCGGCCGGTTCGCCGGCCCTTTTCTTCTCGCGGGATCGCCAGACAACAAAAAACCTCCGAAGCCTGCGGCTCGGAGGTTTTTTTATGCTCGAATGAAGCCTGATGCTTCGATCAGTTCTTGGCGCGCTCGACGTAGGAATTGTCTTCCGTGGCAATGACGACGCGGGTGCCGGTATCAACATGCGGCGGAACGGCCGTGCGGATGCCGTTCGACAGGATCGCCGGCTTGTAGGAGGACGATGCTGTCTGTCCCTTCGTGACCGGCTCTGTCTCGACGATCTCGAGCGTGACGTGACGCGGCAGCTGCAGCGCGAGCGCGATACCTTCATGCATAGACAGGACGCAGGTCATGCCTTCCTGCAGATACGCCTTCTGGTCGCCCATCGTATCCACGTCCACGACGATCTGATCGTAGTTTTCCGGGTTCATGAAGTGGAAGCCTTCGCCGTCTTCATAGAGGAACTGGAAGTTGACGTCTTCGACGAAGGCGCGCTCGACCTGTTCCGTGGTGCGCCAGCGTTCCGACACCTTCACGCCGTCAACGATGCGACGCATGTTGACCTGGGTCACCGGAGTGCCCTTGCCGGGATGGAAGTTCTCGGCGGTGAGAACCACATAGAGCTTGCCGTCGACGTCGATGACGTTACCCTTGCGGACGGAAGATGCGATGACCTTGACCATTTGAATTCCTTGTTGGCGTGCCGGCTTGTAACTGCCGGGAATGCGTCGTAGAGGACCGGGCGATAACCGGCCTGAAGGACGGATGATCTGTTTTCCGGGCAACTACCGCAAAAACGCGCAAAGTGGAAGCCTTGCGGGCAAGAACCCGCGAAGAAAGCCGAAATGAGCCTGTTTCGATCCGAAGCCCGATCTGCGCCATGGTGGACACCGGAAAACCACGCTGACCGGCGGCCTTTCCTCATGGGCCGCAACGGGCTTCAGACAGCGCTGCGGGGTTTCTTCGGCAAGGCGGATTTCATCGAGGTCGACACTGCGACCTTGCAGGTATCGCCCGGCAACGAAACCCACCTTCATGCCTTCGCGACGCAAGCGCTGACGATCGACGGCCGCGCAGCGCCGCTTTACCTGCACACCTCGCCGGAATTTGCCGCAAAGAAGCTGCTTGCAGCCGGCGAGAAGCGCATCTTCACCTTCGCGCATGTCTATCGCAACCGGGAGCGCGGCCCCTTGCACCACCCGGAATTCACCATGCTGGAATGGTACCGGGTTGGCGAAAACTACGAGCAACTGATGGCCGATGGCGCCGACATGCTGAAACTCGCCGCCGAGACCACGGGGACGAAGCGGTTCGCGTTTCGCGGCATGGAAACCGACCCCTTTGCCGACCCCGAAATCGTGACGCTGGCGGAAGCCTTCCTTCGATACGCCGGGATCGATCTGCTTTCCTCCGTGCAAACCGATGGCGCGACCGATCGCGACGCTCTCGCGTCCGAACTCACCCGCACCGGCCTCCGGGTTTCAAAGGACGATACCTGGGCGGATCTGTTCAGCAAGGTCTTGGTCGAAAAGATCGAACCGCATCTCGGTCAGGGCCGGGCGACGATCCTCTGCGAGTATCCCATCTCGGAAGCAGCCCTCGCCCGACCCTCGGCCCGCGATCCCCGCGTTGCCGAACGCTTCGAGCTGTACGCATGCGGCGTAGAACTGGCGAATGCTTTCGGCGAACTGACCGATGCGGCCGAACAGCGCCGCCGGTTCGAGCACGACATGGCGGAGAAAGCCCGCATCTACGGCGAGACCTATCCGATCGACGAGGATTTTCTCTCGGCCCTTTCGATCATGCCGCAGGCGAGCGGCGCAGCACTGGGCTTTGATCGCCTGGCGATGCTCGCAACCGGCGCGACCCGCATCGACCAGGTCCTGTGGGCGCCCGTCGCCGAGGTTCTGCCGTGAGCGTCGCGCGTACCTTGAAAACGCCCGAGGAACTGGCCGATGCAGGTCTGATTGCGCAAGACCGTCTCGACGGCATCCGTGCCGTCGCCGGCAGTTACGCGATCGCGCTGACGCCGACGGTCCTCTCGCTGATCGACCCGACCGATGACGCCGATCCGATTGCGCGACAATTCGTGCCCGACGCAGCCGAGCTTGTCGGCACACCGGACGAACGGGCCGATCCGATCGGCGACGCGGCGCATAGTCCGGTCAAAGGCATCGTCCACCGCTACCCGGACCGCGTCCTTCTGAAGGCCGTGCACATCTGTCCTGTTTATTGCCGTTTCTGCTTTCGCCGTGAAATGGTTGGCCCGCAGGGCGATGGAACGCTTTCGCCGGACGAACTAACGGCCGCGCTCGACTACATCCGCACTCATGAGGAAATTTGGGAAGTCATTCTGACCGGCGGCGATCCGCTTGTCCTGTCTCCGCGCCGGCTTTCCGTGATCATGGTTGGATTGGCTGAAATCGAGCATGTCAAAATCGTGCGCTTTCATACGCGCGTGCCGGCGGTCGAGCCCGAGAGGGTGGATGCGCCGATGATTGCGGCGCTGAAGGAAAGCGGCAAGACAATCTATGTGGCGCTCCACGCCAACCATCCCCGCGAAATGACTGAGGACGCGCGGGCTGCCTGCGCAAGGCTGATTGACGCCGGCTTTGCGATGGTCAGCCAGACGGTCCTGCTCAAAGGCATCAACGACGATCCGAAAGTGCTCGGCGACCTGATGAAGGCTTTCGTCGAAACGCGCATCAAACCCTATTACCTGCACCATCCGGACCTGGCGCCAGGCACAGGCCATTTCCGGCTCGATATCGCCGAGGGCCAGCGAATCGTTTCGGCTCTGCGCGGCACCATTTCCGGACTTTGCCAGCCGACTTACGTGCTCGATATTCCAGGCGGCCACGGCAAGGCGGTCATCGGCGAAAGCGCTGCGCGCCCAGAAGGCGGCTGCTACTCCGTCCGCGATTTTCGCGGCAACGAACACACCTATCCACCGACGTGAATTGAGTCCGCGTTCTGTGATTCACGTGAAATGTTGACGGCTTACCGCCCGCAGGAAGCATTTTCCGACATCGCTTTCAAAAGCGTTGCCATCTGCGGCTTGTCGACCGTGCGAACCGGCTGGATGTTAAGGATCTCGTCTTCCGGCCACCAGTCACCGGCTGCCCAATAGGCCCAGCCCAGCCACGCATCCGGGTTGCTCTCGACGACCTTGACCATATCGACCAATGCCGACTGGCATTCCGGCTGGCGCGGAACGGCAAACTCACCCAGCAGGCCACGCCGGTTGTTCTGCTTCAACCAGGTGCCGACGTCGGAGAGCGCCTTGACCGCATCGGCGGCACGCGAGCATTCGTCATTTTTGCCGGAGAAATCCTGGTCAAGATACTGGTGCACCTCGAAAACGTAATTGTTCTGCGGGTCGACGATCGCCGACATCGCCGCGGCGTTGGTGGTGCCGTAATCGCCGGCAGACCAGCTATGGGCGCCGGTCCAGGCCGTGCCGGGAACAAGGATCAGACTGGCGGACCCGGCCTGCCGGATGGCTGCGATCGCACCGTTGGCGGCGGACACCCAGTCTTCGGCTGCAATACCATGCGGTTCGTTCATCAGACCGAACGCTATGTCTGCCTCTGTGCCAAACCGTACCGAAAGCCTGCGCCAAAAGTCGGCGAACGCGCTTTGCGGAACGTTGTCCGTCCCGATCAGATCACCCTTGTAGCGAGCGTAGTTGTGCGGATCGAGAATAACGACCATCCCGGCTTTGCGTACGAGCTCGACAGTAGCCGCAAGCCGCTTGGCCTCAGCCCGATCGAACGACGCATAGAGCTTGGGCTGCAACCTTTCCCATAGAAATGGCAGCCGAACGGCCGTGAAGCCCTTGCTTGCAAAATAGCGGATCGTTTCGGCTGAAGGGTAAGTGTAGCCTTTACCGTAGGCATCGCCAACCTTGCCGAATTCGGCACCGGCGAGATTGATGCCCCGCATACAGGTCGTGGCAGCGGAAACCGGCTGCGTCGCGAGACTGGCCGCACCGATCAAGGCGATACCCCTCAAGGCAATGCTTCTGAGGTTTCTACCCAACCAGGCCTTACCCTGAAACCGCCCCGCATATCTAGCCACCAGCATTCCTCCCGTATCTTACAAAATCCGACGAAATAAATATTCGAAAATATTGAATGACAAATGCGCGGCGGACCAAGCGCCGCGACGGTGATCAACGCGTGAAAGGCGCAAAAGGACCGGAATTTTTGACGTCCTTGCCTAAGCTGCTGTTTGTAAGGGTGGAACGTTCCATTGCTTTGAGCCGGAACGGAAAAACGCCTCCGTATTTCTGTTGTTTCCTACGCCATCGGATATGGTCCGACGGCGTGGTTATGTCTACAAGGATTTCCGCCAAGTGCAGACCAAGGGGTTATCGATGAAAAGCTATGTACTGACCGTCACCTGCCGTTCCACGCGCGGCATTGTTGCTGCGCTTTCCGGCTTTCTGGCGGAACAGGGCTGCAACATCATCGACAGCTCGCAGTTCGACGATCTGGATACCGGCCGGTTCTTCATGCGCGTCTCGTTCATTTCCGAAGAAGGCGTCGGTCGCCCGGCAATTGCCGAAGGCCTCAAGCCGATCGCCGAAAAGTTCGAGATGGAATGGGACATCTTCGATACCGAGGAGCGCATGAAGGTGCTTCTGATGGTGTCGCGCTTTGGCCATTGCCTCAACGATCTTCTCTACCGCTGGAAGATCGGCGCGCTGCCGATCGATATCGTCGGCGTCGTCTCCAACCACTTCGAATACCAGAAGCAGGTGGTCAACAACGATATCCCCTTCCACCACATCAAGGTGACGAAGGAAAACAAGCCGCAGGCCGAGGCCCAGTTGCTTGAGGTCGTCGAGGCAAGCGGCGCCGAACTGGTGGTGCTCGCACGCTACATGCAGGTCCTGTCGGACCAGCTGTGCCAGAAAATGTCGGGCAAGATCATCAACATCCACCACTCCTTCCTACCGAGCTTCAAGGGTGCAAACCCTTACAAGCAGGCCTATCAGCGCGGCGTGAAGCTGATTGGGGCGACAGCCCATTACGTCACCGCCGATCTCGACGAAGGCCCGATCATCGAGCAGGACACGGTGCGCATTACCCACGCGCAATCGCCCGACGATTATGTCTCGCTTGGCCGTGATGTGGAAAGCCAGGTTCTGGCCCGCGCGATCCATGCGCATATCCACCACCGCACCTTCATCAACGGCAATCGCACGGTGGTCTTCCCGCCGAGCCCCGGCTCCTACGCCTCCGAGCGTATGGGGTAATCCATCCGAGTCATCTAATGCTTTGATCCGACTGTCGGTTTACCGACGGTCGGCGCAGCGCCGGATAACAACGTGTCACAATAACTTTAGCCGGTCTCATCTTGTCGCAGACGAGGCCCGCACCTATTTCCTGGCTTGTCGAAGGACAGGCCATCGCGAATGAAATTTCACATTTCCGCCGCGATACTGTCATCAGACAGAAAAATATTTCCTTTAAAAGGATTTTCGTTGATCGCGTTCTGCGAGTCACCTAAAGTCCACTTTCGATCGACGGACGTTTTCCGTCGGCATTTTACGCAACGCCATGAGGGAGAGTGACATGATTAAACCTGCTTACGTCGCCGCCTGCGGTCGGTTCGCGTATAAGATGCTAGGCACGGAGCGTAGCTCCCTTCCGTGCTGTCGAATGTAGACCTTTCAGTTCTTTCGTTCCTGAAAATCCATTCGCCAATGCTGCGCTTTAGGCAGCAAATGCGGGAGCATGCCATGCAGAAGCAAGTCATAGAATTCGGCGGCGAGCCCGTCGGTATCGTTATCCCGGATGAAGACCGGTTGAAATTCATTGCCGTGAAGTTTCACGTCATCGATCTCGATGAGCAGCGTTTCAATTCGCCCGACGAAGTGAAACTGGCCATCCGTGACCTGGTGCGTGCACGCGCCCAGGCACCGACGGCGCTTGCCTGATCAAACCTGATCGTCGAGACAGAAAAGCCGCCCTTGAGGCGGCTTTTCTATGTAAGGCATCACGGATCAGAACGCCGTGAACGTCATCGTCGTCAGCGACCGCTCGATACCTGGAATGGAGGCGATCTTCTCGTTGACGAAGCGGCCGATTTCATCGTCGCCGCTGATATAGACTTTCAGAAGCAGGTCCCAGTCACCGCTGGTGGAATAGAGTTCGGAAGCCAGCTCGGTCTTGTAGATCGCATCGGCGACCTCGTAGGTCTTGCCGGGCTTGCAGCGAAGCTGGACGAATATCGGTTTCATCAGGGTCTTCCCGTCGGTCGGTCAAAACAATAACAAGTCTCACGGACTATTGGCCGATAGCGCCCATGATCGCAAGTGACCGGTCGCCATCCGCTTCGATCTCCCGCGAGATCCAGTCGCGAAAGACGGCAAGCGGCGGGTAGGTTGCGCGGTCGGGTGGATAGGCGAGATAATATTGTCCCGTCCCCATCGATCCCCCGGCAACCGCCTCCACCAGCAGCCCCTGTTGCAGTTCGCGCTCGATCAGAAAGCGCGGAAGCAGCGCCGTGCCAAGGCCCGCCACGGCCGCCTCGACCATGGTCGCGAACTGATCAAACAACATGCCATGCAGTGCGTCGAACTCGGTTGCCGCTGTGCGGAACCACGTCTCCCAGGCATCCGGCCGGCTGTTGAGGTGAAGCAGCGGCGCATGCACCAGATCACCGGGTGCCCGAATGGCGTGCTTCCTTAGGAAATTCGGGCTGCAGGCCGGGATCACATCCTCGTCCATCAGGAATGTCAGGGCAGCACCCGGCCAGCGCGCCGAGCCGAAATGGATCGCCGCATCCAGCGTATCGAACCGGAAGTCGAACGGCTCCAGCCGGGTGGTCAGGTTGACGACGACGCCTGGGTGAAGATCGAGAAACCTGCCGATCCTTGGAGTGAGCCAGCGCGCTCCAAAAAACGGCAGGATGCCGAGATTGAGGGTTCCACCGGACGGATTGGCCCGAAGGTTCAGCGATGCATTGGAAATCCGCCGCAGCGCTTCACGCACCTCGCGCGCATAGGCGTCGCCGGCAAGCGTCAGCCGAATCGTTTGCCGCTCGCGCAGGAACAGCGCCACGCCCAGTTGTTTCTCCAGCGCGGAGATCTGGCGGCTGACGGCGCTCTGCGTCAGGCCGAGTTCGTTTGCCGCCGCGGTGACGCTGCCACTGCGAGCAGCCGCCTCGAAGGCGGCGAGAAGCGAAAACGATGGAAGAAACCGTCTTGGCGGGAGCATTGTCATTCCTCCCGCGAATGACCTGTTGAGATTATGTCGATATTCATCGGGAAACGGGTTCTGTAAAGTCTGCAAAACATAAAGTGCGAGAACTTTCGATGCTCGACGACCAGCGCTCCCACGGCCTCTGGGAAAGAACTGCTCCTGCGGCTCCTTCCACTCTTCCTCTGAGAGGATCAACGTCGTCGGACGTGGTGATCGTCGGCGGCGGCTATACCGGCCTGTCCGCGGCGCTGCATCTGGCGGAACGCGGTGTCGACGTCGTCCTGTTGGAAGCCGCCGAGATCGGCTTTGGCGGTGCCGGCCGCAATGTCGGGCTGATCAACGCCGGCATGTGGGTCATGCCCGACGACTTTCCGAAGGAACTCGGCGATCACTACGGCGAGCGGGCGCTCGACCTGCTCGGCAACGGCCCTTATCTCGTTCGCGAACTGATCGAGAAGCATGACATTGCCTGCGAGCTCGAAACCAATGGCACGCTTCACTGCGCTGTTGGCGACAAGGGACTGCGGGAACTGGAGGAACGCGCGCGCCAGTGGCAAAAGCGCGGCGCCCCGGTTACCCTGCTGGATGCGGCAGAGACCGAACGCCGGATCGGCACAAGCGCCTATTCAGGCGCGCTTCTCGACATGCGCGCCGGCACGCTTCAGCCGCTCGCCTATGCCCGCGGCCTTGCCCATGCGGCGATCAAGGCCGGCGCGAAAATCCACACCGGCAGCGCCGTCATCGAAACGTCCGAGGCAGATGGCAAGAAAATCGTCAAGACTGCTGAAGGCGAGGTTCACGCCGACTGGATCATCGTATCGACGGACGCCTACAGCACCGGCCCATGGGCGCAGATACGGCGCGAACAGGTGCACCTGCCCTATTTCAACCTGGCGACAAAGCCGCTGTCCGCCAACCTGCGCGGATCCGTGCTGCCGAACTGCGAAGGTTGCTGGGATACGAAGGAAGTCCTCTCTTCCTTCCGGATGGACAAGGCCGGCCGCCTCGTCTTCGGTTCCGTCGGCGCATTGCGCGGAACGGGCCTCGACATCCACACGTCCTGGGCACGGCGGTCGCTGAAGCGGCTTTTCCCGCAGCTTGGCGATGTCGAATTCGAAGCCGAATGGCACGGCAAGATCGGCATGACCGACAACGCCCTGCCGCGCTTCCACAAATTCGGCCGCAACGTCATCGGCTTTTCCGGCTATAACGGTCGCGGCATCTCGCCGGGCACCAATTTCGGTAAGGTTCTTGCCCGCCATATCCTTGGCGAGATCACCGAGGAAGACCTGCCGCTGCCGCTGACCACGGTCATGGAACCAGGCTTTCGCACCATCAAGGAAGCCTATTACGAGGCCGGCGCTCAGATCGCTCATTTCACGGGCGAACGCTTCTGACCCAGAACGAATATCGGCGCACCTGTTGTCAAACCGGCGCCGATTTGTAGATTGACCCCAAATTTCGATATCCGGAGACCGACATGACGCTCGCCAAACTCGACCTCGTCGCCGAAGTGGACAAGATCTTTGCTGATCTCGGCGTCACAGCCGACCAGTACAAGGGCGGGACACTCACCGTCCGCTCGCCGATCACGGGCACGGAAATCGGCAAGCTGCCGGAAGTGACAGCGGACGATGCCGGAAAGGCGATCGACGCAGCGCATCAGGCCTTCCTCGAATGGCGCCTCGTGCCGGCGCCCAAGCGCGGCGAACTGATCCGGCTGCTGGGCGAGGAACTGCGTGCCGCGAAGACTTCCCTCGGTCGCCTCGTGTCGATCGAAGTCGGCAAGGTGACATCAGAAGGTCTTGGCGAAGTCCAGGAAATGATCGACATCTGCGACTTCGCAGTCGGCCTGTCGCGCCAGCTTTACGGCCTGACAATCGCAACCGAGCGTTCCGAGCACCGGATGATGGAAACCTGGCATCCGCTCGGCCCCGTCGGCATCATTTCTGCCTTCAACTTCCCCGTCGCCGTCTGGTCGTGGAATGCAGCGCTTGCCCTCGTCTGCGGCAATTCCACCATCTGGAAGCCTTCGGAAAAGACCCCGCTCACCGCACTCGCCACCCAGGCGATCTTCGAAAAGGCACTGTCCCGCTATGTTGCCGATGGCGGAAAGGCTCCTCAGAACCTCTCGACCCTTCTGATCGGCGGCCGCGACATCGGCGAAATCCTCGTCGACCACGACAAGGTGCCGCTCGTCTCTGCGACAGGCTCGACCCGCATGGGCCGCGAAGTCGGTCCGCGGCTGGCCAAGCGCTTTGCCCGCTCCATCCTCGAACTCGGCGGCAACAACGCCGCGATCGTCACCCAGACGGCCGATCTCGATCTGACCCTGCGCGGTGTCGCCTTCTCCGCCATGGGCACGGCCGGACAGCGCTGCACGACGCTACGCCGCCTTTTTGTCCATGACAGCGTCTATGATGCGCTCGTGCCGCGCCTTGCCAAGGCCTACCAGTCGGTCACCATCGGCTCTCCGCTGCAAGACGGCAATCTCGTCGGCCCGCTGATCGATCAGGCAGCTTTCGACAAGATGCAGGCGGCACTCGAGGCCGCAAAGGCCGCCGGCGGCACGGTGGTTGGCGGTGAGCGCGTGCTGGATGGCGAAGCGGCTGATGCCTATTACGTGCGCCCGGCGATCGTTGAAATGCCTGATCAGACAGGCCCGGTCAGAGACGAAACCTTCGCGCCGATCCTCTACGTCATCCGATATCAGGACTTCGACGAAGCGATTGCGCTGCATAACGATGTGCCGCAGGGCCTGTCGTCCTCGATCTTCACCAACGACATCCGGGAAGCCGAAGCCTTCGTGTCGGCGCGCGGTTCCGATTGCGGCATTGCCAACGTGAATATCGGTCCGTCGGGCGCGGAAATCGGCGGCGCTTTCGGCGGCGAGAAGGAAACCGGCGGCGGCCGCGAATCGGGCTCCGATGCGTGGCGCGCCTATATGCGCCGCGCCACCAACACCGTGAACTATGGCCGCAGCCTGCCGCTCGCGCAGGGCGTCAAGTTCGATATCGACTGATGCTCGCGTGATGGCGCCATTGAACCTCCTTACCGATATCGAGGGCGTGGCCGTTGGCCACGCGACCGATCTGCAGCTTGGCTCGGGCGTCACCGCGATCATCTTCGATGAGCCGGCGATCGCCTCCGGCTCGGTTCTCGGCGGCGCACCGGGTGGGCGCGAGACCGCCCTTCTCGACCCGTCCATGACGGTGCAGACAATCGATGCCTTCGTTCTCTCGGGCGGCTCGGCCTTCGGGCTGGATGCAGCCGGCGGGGTGCAGGCAGGCTTGCGCCAGATCGGCCGCGGCTTTCCCGTCGGCTCTGCCAGGGTGCCGATCGTGCCGCAGGCAATCCTGATGGATCTTCTGAACGGCGGCAACAAGGACTGGGGCCTCCATTCGCCCTACCGCGACATGGGCTACGACGCCTTCTGCGCCGCGCAGAAGGGCACATTCGCGCTCGGCACCGTCGGGGCCGGAACCGGCGCCACGACCGCGACCGTCAAGGGCGGCATCGGTTCGGCAAGCGCGAAGACCTCGTCGGGGCACACGATTGCCGTCCTCATGGCCGTCAATGCGATGGGTGCCGCAACAGTCGGTGATACCAAGCACTTCTGGTCGGCACCGTTCGAGCAGGATGACGAGTTCGGTGGCCTCGGCCTTCCCTCGACATTCACAGACGACCACACGGCCCTGCGGATGAAGGGCGTGACGTTGAAGGCGACGACGATCGGCGTGGTCGTCACTGATGCGGTTCTAACCAAGGCGCAGGCGCACAGGCTGTCTATCATGGCGCATGACGGACTGGCACGCGCCGTCTTGCCCGCGCATCTGCCGGGAGACGGCGACACGATCTTTGCAGCCGCCACTGGAAAGATCCCGATGGACGACATGGGCGCCTTCGCTGAACTCTGCCACCTCGCGACCCTGGTGACAGCAAGGGCCGTTGCGCGGGGTGTATTCGAGGCGACCGCGCTGCCAAACGCCAGCGCCCAACCATCCTGGCGAGACCGGTTCGGCGGCTAAAAGGCCGCGAGAGCTTCTTCCAGCCGCGACCAGTCTTTCTCTTCAGGCATCCCCATCCGCAGATCGTCCGGACGCTCTTGGAAGCGTCGGGTCATGATCCCGTGTTCGCCGAGATGCTGGAAGAGACCTTGAGCACGCCTGTCCCGTATGAAACGAAACAATGACGTGCCGCCGAAGACCGGAATGCCGGCAGCAGACAGAGCCGCGTCCAGCCTTGCAGCATCCGCGCCGAGCCTGACGCGCATCGCGGCCTGCCAATCGGCGTCAGCCAGCGCCTCGGATGCCACGTGCAAAGCGGGACCGGAGACCGCCCAGGGCCCAAGCCTCTCCTCGATCTTTACGGTGATATCGGGATGGCCGATCGCAAATCCCAGCCGCAGGCCGGCCATGCCGTAGAACTTGCCGAAGGAGCGCAACACGATCAGCCCGCCCCCGCCCACATCGCCGGCAACACTCTGGGCTTGCGACACATCCATGAAAGCTTCGTCCACAACGAGCAGCCCGCCCTTCGCGCGCATGATCTCAGCCAGCGCCAGAATGTCATCCGTCGACACGATACGGCCGGTCGGATTGTTCGGATTGACGATGACCACGAGACTGGCTGTCGAGAGTTGGTCGAGATCATCCGTCTCCAGAACCTCTGAGCCCGCCATTCTCGCGGCACGCGCATGTTCCGCATAGGTGGGCGACAGAACGGCCGCCTTTCCGTCACCTCCGACAAGGCCGGCGATGATCGGCAGCAGGATCTGCGTGCCCGGCCCGGCCGCGATATGAGCGGCTGACGGAGCCCGATACGCCGCAGCCGCAACCGTCTTCAACCTCTCGAGCGAAGAAGGCTCCGGCAGACGTGCAAAAACATTGCCGGGGATCGGCGTATGCGGATAGGAATGCGGGTTGATGCCGGTCGACAGATCGATCCACGGCTCTGGCGCCTGAGGAAACAGCGCACGCGCCATGGCAAGGTTGCCGCCATGCTGTATCGGACTGCCCAACTCAGAGATCGCCAACGTCATGTTCCTTCTCGCATTCTTCGCACTGATCACTGAGCGCATCGTCGGCTATCCGGACTGGCTGTTCAAACGCGTCGGCCATCCTGTCACCTGGATGGGCGCGCTGATATCCGCACTCGACAGAAGATGGAACCGCGAGGGCGATGATTTCGCCAGCCGCAAACGCATGGGCATTCTCGCGCTGTTCGTCCTCATCGGCTGCACCGTCGCCGCCGCGCTGGCGATTGCGGCTGTTCTCATCCTTTTGCCCTTCGGACCAATCCTTCTCGTGCTTGCCGCAGCCAGCCTGCCGGCCCAGAAGAGCCTCGAGACCCATGTGGAAGCCGTCGCAACCGCGCTGCGCTACAACGGGCTCGACGCCGGACGCAAGGCCGTCTCGATGATTGTCGGCCGTGATCCGGAAAAGCTCGATGACGCCGCGGTGTGCCGCGCGGCGATCGAAAGCCTGGCCGAGAATTTTTCCGATGGCGTCGTCGCCCCTGCCTTCTGGCTCGGCATCGGGGGCCTCTCGGGCGGCGCGGCCTACAAGGCTGCCAATACCGCAGACAGCATGATCGGCCACCGGTCGCTGCGTCATGAAGCCTTCGGCTGGGCCGCGGCCCGGTTCGACGACCTGATCAATCTGCCGGCCTCGCGCCTGACGGCGGCGTTGTTCGTCATGGCCGCTATCTTCGTCAAGGACGCCTCGCCCCGCGATGCCATACGTGCGATCCGCCGTGACGCGAAACATCATCGGTCGCCGAATGCCGGCTGGCCGGAAGCGGCGATGGCGGGTGCGCTTGGCATCGCGCTGGCTGGTCCCCGCAGTTACGGCGGCCAGATGATCGAAGCCCGCTACATGGGCGACGGCAACCGGACCAACCTGAATTTCGACGACATCACCCGCGCCCTCAAGCTTGCGCGCGTGGCGGATGCGCTGCTGATCGGCCTGTTCGGCATACTGGCGCTGCTCATCTGGCAATTTTGAGCAGTCCGTCGATATCGAGATGCTGCTCCATATGCGCGGCAAGGCGATCGAGAATGGCATCGACATTCGCTTCGTAATTCAGGCCGGACACCGTACCGCCGAGACGCGACAGCCAGGCCGAACGCTGGCGATCGTCGCAAAACAATCCGTGCACATAGGTGCCGACCACCCTGCCATCCCGAGACGACGCACCTTCCGAAGTGCCGGCAATGCTCGAAAACGGACGTGAACAGTCGGCGCCGGTGGTATGACCCGTATGCATTTCGTAGCCGGCAAAGGATATCCCGTCGGAGCTGACACCCTCGACAGCCTCCAGCCGCTTTGACGCCGACAGCACGGTTTCGACATCGAGAAGCCCCAGCCCTTCCGCCGAACCGGGAGGGCCCTCCGATCCCTCCGGATCCGATATCCGTCTGCCGAGCATCTGGTACCCGCCGCACAGCCCGAGAACGCGCCCACCGCGCCTGTAGTGAGCTGCGATATCGGTATCGAAGCCGGCCTCCCTAAGCGCAGCCAGATCCGCGATCGTCGCCTTCGAGCCGACCAGCAGCACGAGATCGCAGTCTCCAGGGATAGCCTCGCCGCGCCTGACACGGATGAGCTCGACATCCGGCTCCGCTTCCAGCGGATCGAGATCGTCGAAATTGGAAATATGCGGCAGGATCGGCACCGCGATCCGAATCTTTGCACCGGGCTTGCGTGCAAACGACTGGGTCAGGCCAAGCGCATCTTCTGCCGGCAGAAGTGCTGCATCGGCGAAATGCGGCAACAGTCCGATCGACTGCCAGCCGGTAAACGCACCGATCATCCGCATGCCCTCGGCAAACAAGGCCGGATCGCCGCGAAAGCGGTTGACGATAAAGCCGTGGATCATATCAGCGTCATCGTCATCGATGACGAGTTTGGTGCCGGCGAGGCTCGCAATCACGCCGCCCCGGTCGATATCGCCGATCAGAACCACCGGCACATCGGCAGCGCGGGCAAAACCCATATTGGCAATGTCGTTCTGGCGAAGGTTGATTTCGGACGCGCTGCCGGCCCCTTCGACGAGGACGAGGTCTGCCTTCGCTTTCAGGATCTCGAAGCTTTCAAGCACCCGCGAAAGCAGTCTCGGCTTCAGAAGCTGGTATTCGGCCGCCTTGGCATTGCCCTCGACCCTGCCCTGCACAACCACCTGGGCGCCGACTTCGCTTTGGGGCTTCAACAGAACCGGGTTCATATGGACGCTGAGCGGCACCCCCGCAGCCCGTGCCTGCAGTGCCTGCGCCCGGCCGATTTCGCCGCCATCGGCAGTGACCGCTGCATTGTTGGACATGTTCTGCGGCTTGAATGGGAGAACGCTTAAGCCACGCAGCGTGAAGACGCGGGCGAGCCCGGCGACGACCAGCGACTTGCCCACATCCGAGCCCGTCCCCTGAAACATGAGAGCGCGCGCCACCACCCGTCAGAACTCGATGCCGGCCTGGGCTTTGACGCCGGCCTTGAAGTGATGCTTGACGAGCGTCATCTCGGTTACCAGATCCGCCGCCTCGATCAGAGCCGGTTTTGCATTACGGCCGGTGACGACCACGTGCAGATCCGCCCGGCGCGCCTGCAACTGGGCGACGACCTTTTCGAGATCGAGATAATCGTAACGCAGGGCGATATTGAGTTCGTCGAGAATGACGAGGCCGATCGTTTCGTCCGCCATCAGTTCAAGCGCCATGCCCCAGGCCTTCTCGGCAGCGGCGATGTCGCGCTTGAGATCCTGGGTTTCCCAGGTAAAGCCCTCGCCCATTGTGTGCCAGGCGATGCGGTCGCCGAACACCGCAAGCGCCGGCTGCTCCCCGGTCGACCATGCGCCCTTGATGAACTGCACGATCCCGACGCGGCGGTTGTGGCCAAGCGTGCGCAGCGCCAGCCCGAAGGCCGCCGTCGACTTGCCCTTGCCGGAGCCGGTATGAACCATGAGGAGACCCTTTTCGACGGTCTTCTCCGCGACTTCGGCATCCTGAACCGCCTTGCGGTTTTCCATCTTCGCCCGGTGGCGCTGCTCGGTGGTCTGATCAATTTCCTTCAACGGACTGCAAGCTCCTTGGACGTGGTCGAAATCGCCCCACCGGCACGGAAACGCTCGCGGATGACGCCGGAAAGCGCGCCGAGAACGGCCCAGAAGACGAGGTTCGTCGCGTAGACGGCATTGACGAACCGCGCATGCAGTTCGATCGGCACCGCGGTGTCATGGCTCGGCGGCAGTGGTGCGCCGATGATGTGCGGAGCAACCAGCAGGAGGACCGCCAGAGCCGCGAGAAGGGCGGAACGGGTATAGGCAAGCAGGCCGAGGGCCAGGGCGGTGCAGACTGCCGTCGCGATCCACCAGAGCTGCCGCGGTCCGAGTTCGGCGACGGGCATGCCCGGAAGTTCCGGCGGAAGACCGAGGCCGGGTGCAAGGCTGACGGTGAGGAAACCGGCAATGCCGAACATCAACCCGCCGCGCCATCCACCAAACCCGCCGAGTGCTTCGGCAATGGCGATGGCAACCAGCGCAAAACCGATGGCCGACAGTGCATTGGCGGCAGCCGTGTAGGCAAAGCGCTCGATCCCGTTGGCAGGAGACCATGCCTCTTCGGAGTGATCATGCTCGGCGGCGGCTGTTGCTGCGGTGCCTGCGGCAGGATCCGGAGCCGCAGTATGGCTATGTCCAGCACCGTTGCTGTCGACATGTTCATACGTCTCTGCCGCGATGATAAGCGGCACGACCGAAAAGCTTTGCATCACAGTCATCAGGAGCCCGGACAAAAGCCCTGCGATCACCGCCGTGAGGACGATGTTACGAAACAGCGACATTGGGAAAATTCCTCTTAGTGGCAGGGAAAGGCCAGCGAGTGGCGCGTATCGTGGGCCGCATTGTGCACGGCCTCGATATGCGAGAAGCCGACAAAGCCGACGATGAACAGGCCGAGTATGGCCGTCATGCCGAGAGGAATGATTTTCGATGCGGAAACGCTGGCTGCACCGGCAGCAGAGTTCGTAACCATGGACGTCGTCTTTCTGCCCTCCACCCGAGGACTTTCACTGTGCCTATCGTCTCCGGCAGGTCTCCTGGCTCGCGGATCGAACGCCTCTGACCCGCCTTCCCGGATGTCTCCAGTGGCATGTTGAGCAGAGACTTTCCGCTTACAGTTGCGGGGGCAGCCGCGGGTTTGACGCCAAGATATCGTCGCACCGCATTCCCTTCGATGAGCCCTCTCGGGCACCAAAGACGTGATCACTATAGACGGTTTCCCCAGACGGGCAATCGCCTTTGCGACATTGACACTGCCCTGCGACAAGGCTTAGGTGACTGCGATACGGTCCCTTGCCGGCAACGGTAGGGGCTAAGAGAGAATGCGGTGCGAGCCCGGGATCATCTTTGAGATCCCATGGTTCAATGCCGCGGCTGCCCCCGCAACTGTAAGCGGCGAGCCATCCTGCCACGAGAGCCACTGGAGAAATCCGGGAAGGCAGGCGGATGGTGACGACCCGCGAGCCAGGAGACCTGCCGTTCGAAAACATGCCTTTCCGGGCGGGGTGCTCCGGTAAAGCTTCCGTCACTCTGCAGGATAGGCTTGCCTTCCTGTCGTGCACCCCGATGTTATTGACTTGGGCGGTAGTGCGACACGATGGTGATTGACGACCGAAAAGACGAGCGCGATGCGTCCGCAGACAGCCATGCCGGCGAGCCGGATGTGACGATTTTCGTCTGCACCAATTGTCGCGAGGCATCCGATAGCCAAGCGCGCCCGGGCATCGTCCTGATGGACGCCCTCCGCGAAGCTGCCGCCGGCAAGCCGCTCTCCATCAAACCCGTCACCTGCCTTGCCAACTGCGAAAAAGGCCCAAGTGCTGCCTTCAACCATCGCTCCGGCTGGTCCTATGTCTTTGGTCATCTGTCGCTCGACACGGTCGAGGACATCTTGGTCGGCGCGATGATGCTGGCTGACGACGAGCGCGGTTTACTTCCCCTTCGCGGCCGCCCCATGTGCCTTCGCGGCAAGGGCATGACGGCCCGCATTCCCCCATTCCAGCACCACGAGGACCTGCCTTCATGAGCGTTTCATTCGACCGCGTTCCCTGCACGGTGATCACCGGGTTTCTCGGTGCCGGCAAGACGACGCTGATCCGTCACCTGATCGAAAACCTCAAGGGCAAGCGCCTCGCGATCATCGTCAACGAGTTCGGCGATGTCGGCATCGATGGCGACGTGTTGAAGAGCTGCGGCATCGAAAGCTGCCCTGATGACAACATCATCGAGCTTGCCAACGGCTGCATCTGCTGCACCGTCGCCGATGATTTCGTTCCGGCGATCGACCAGATCCTGGCCCGCGAACCGCGCGTCGATCATATCCTGATCGAAACCTCCGGCCTTGCCCTGCCAAAGCCGCTCGTCCAGGCCTTCCAGTGGCCGGATGTGAAGGCCCGCGTTACCGTGGATGCCGTCATTGCCGTGGTGGATGGTCTGGCTCTCGCGCAAGGCCGCGTTGCCGACGATCACGAAGCGCTGGAAGCACAGCGCAGCGAGGACAGCTCGATCGATCACGACGACCCGGTCGAGGAAGTGTTCGAGGACCAGATCGCCTGCGCCGACATGATCGTGCTGACCAAGACCGACCTTCTCGACCAGGCGTCGCTTGCCGCCGCCAAGGGCCGCGTCCAGGCGCATCTGCCGCGCGCGGTGAAGATCGTGCCGGCCGCAAACGGCGCCGTCGATCCAAGCGTGCTGATCGGTCTCGGCCTTGCCGTCGAGGACGATATCGAAAACCGCAAGACGCATCACGATGATGAGCTGGATCACGATCACGACGATTTCGACAGTTTCGTCATCGATATTCCAGCCGTTGCCGATGCGGACGAACTCGCTGCCCGCATTTCCGCCACGGCGGAAGCGGAAAACGTGCTGCGAATCAAGGGTTTCGTCGACGTTGCGAACAAGCCGATGCGCCTTCAGGTGCAGGCGGTCGGTTCGCGCGTGAACCATTATTTCGACCGCGCCTGGGGCCCAGGCGAGACACGCCAGAGTCGCCTCGTCGTGATCGGCGAAAAGGGCATGGACCGGGCGGCGATCGAAAAGATGCTGGCGGCATAAGAGGGCTGTAGAAGGAAAAGGATGCATATTCTCGCCACCACTTCGTCGTCGCTCGACGACCTGATCGAGCCGGTCGACCTCAACCAGTCGCCGGCAGATGTGGTGGTGCTGTCTTTTTCCGGCAGCGACCTGAACGGCATTGCAGCGGGTTGGAGCGATGGCAAGGCGAGCCTTTGCCTCACCAATATCTCCGACCTTCGCCATCCGATGTCCGTCGACCTGTGGCTCGAAAAGACCGCTGCCCATGCGCGCTTCATCCTCGTGCGCATTCTAGGCGGCTACGATCGCTGGGCCTATGGCGCCGATCAGTTGTCGCGGCTGGCGAAGCGCAAGAAGATCCCGCTCGCAATGCTGCCGGGCGAATGCAGCATCAGCGATGACCGCCTGGCCGCTGCCTCGACCGTGCCCGATGCAACGCTGATGGACGTTCTCGCCTTCTTCCGCGAAGGCGGGCCGGACAATATGCAGCTTCTGGCGCGCCGGCTGGATGCGCTGGCAAGCGGCGACACGCAAAGCTTGCCGACCGCGACGCCGATGCCGAAGCGGGGCTTCTACAAGCCCGGCCACGGCATCTCCACGGCCGACGAGCTTACTGCGGGCTTCCCGCCCCATGCGCAGCGGCTGCCGATCCTGTTCTACCGCTCCACCTTGCTTGCCAACGATGCAGCACCGATCGACGCGATGTTTGAGGCACTGGCCGCCCGCGGTTTCGCACCGATGCCAATGTTCGTCGGCGGCTTGAAGGATGCAGAAACCATCGGCTTTGTCGAACAGGCGATCGCAGAGCTCGATCCGGCGGCCATTCTCACCACGACAGCCTTTGCAAGTGCGACCGACGACAACGGCGAGACGATCTTCGACCGCTCAGGAATTCCCGTCTTCCAGCTGGTCACCGCAACGACACGGCGGGACGGATGGATGGAAGGCCGCCGCGGCCTCAACCCTTCCGACCTTGCCATGCATGTCGTCCTGCCGGAACTGGACGGCCGCATCCTTGCCGGCGCGATCTCGTTCAAGGCAGGCGACAAGACGTCCGATCTCGTCAACCAGCCCGAACCGGACCGTATCGAACACGTCGCAGACCGGATCGCTGCCTTCCTGGCGATGAAGACCGTTTCCCGGGCAGAGCGGAAACTCGTCATCCTGATGCCGGATTATCCGAGTGCGCCGGGCCGCACCGGTTATGCCGTCGGCCTCGACGTGCCGCAAAGCGTTATGACGATCCTCAGCACGCTATCGACAGCCGGCTATTCTATTTCGGATATCCCGCAAACCCCGCGCGCGCTACTGGATCTCCTTGCCGCCAGGACGGCGCAATATCCGCTGGCAACCTACAGCCCTTCAGCTGGCATTGATTCCGCCTGGGGCGAACCCGCGATGGACGCGGATCTGGAAGACCGCGCCTACCGTTTCCGTGCCGCGCAATTTGGGAACGTCACGGTGGCGCTTGCCCCGGAACGTGGTCGCGATGCCGACCGGCGCACTGACTATCACAGCCCCGACCTGCCGCCGCGCCACGCCCTGAATGCCTTCGGTCAATGGATGCGTGATGGCGTTGGCGCCCATGCGATCGTTCATGTCGGCGCCCATGGCACGCTGGAATGGCTGCCGGGAAAGACAGTGGCGCTGTCGAAAGACTGCTTTCCGGAGCTTGTGACCGGCGGCCTGCCGGTCATCTATCCCTTCATCGTCTCCAATCCCGGCGAGGCGGCGGTTGCCAAGCGGCGCATTTCCGCAGTCACCATCGGTCACCTGCCGCCGGTTCTGGCCGGTGCAGGCCTTTCGGTTGAGCAGACGAAACTCGAGCTGCTGGTTGACGAATACGCGCAGGCCGACGGGCTGGACCGGCGCCGACGCGACCGGCTGGCGAAACTGATCGTCGAGACCGCGAGCGACTGCGGATTGGCATCCGAGGCCGGGATCACAGGGGATGACGACCCCGATACCGCGCTCAGCCGAATCGACGCGTTTCTCTGCGACCTCAAGGACTTCGCCATCAAGGACGGCCAGCACGTGTTCGGCGAAATCGCCGCCGGCGATGACGATCCGCTGCGCATCGCCAGTGCCGGCACCGAAATGCAGGCACTGCTCGATGCTCTCGATGGCCAGCATATCCGCCCCGGACCATCGGGCGCGCCGGCACGTGGCCGCCGGGACGTGATGCCAACCGGCCGCAATCTCTACGCCAGCGATCCGCGCACCCTGCCGACCCCGACCGCCTTCGAACTCGGCAAGCGCGCCGCCGACGAGATTTTGCGCCGATACCTGCAGGACCATGGCGACTGGCCGAAAAGCCTCGTCTTCGACCTCTGGGGCAGCGCGTCGCTTCGAAGCGGCGGCGAGGAAGTGGCGCAGGTTTTGGCCTTGATGGGTGCGAGACCCGTCCAGGATGCCGCAACCGGCCGCGTCACCGGTATCGAGGTTCTGGCGCCGGCGACGCTTGGCCGCCCGCGGATCGATGTGAGCCTTCGAATTTCCGGCCTGTTCCGCGACATGTTTCCGGCACTGATCGCGCTTCTTGATGCCGCCATGCGCGCCATTGCCGCGCGCGAGGAAGCACCGGGCGACAATCCGCTGGCGGAAGACGCGCAGACGCTCGGCCATGTGCCCCCGCGCATCTTCGGCTCGGCCCCCGGCACCTATGGTTCGGGCATCGAGGAAAAGCTTGCCGACGGCAGCTGGAGCGAACGCGAGGAACTCGGCCGTCTCTATCTCGACGCCACCAGCCACGCGTTCGGCGGCGCCGATGGCGACGGCGTCCACGTTCCCGGCGGGTTTGCCGAGCGAATCGGCAGCGCCGACCTGCTTGTCCATACCGGCGACGATCCCGGCCGCGATCTTCTCGACGGCTCCGCCGACGTTGCCTTTATCGGCGGCTTTTCGGCAGCTGTGGCGGCACTTGGCGGCAAGGCAGATGTGATCGCGCTCGACACGACCGATCCGCAGAAGCCGAAAGCCCGCTCCATTTCCGAGGCCGTGACCCGCGTCGTGCGCGCCCGTGCCGTCAATCCGCGCTTCATCGCCGGCCAGATGCGCCACGGTCCCCGCGGTGCAGCCGAACTGGTCGAAACCGTCGACCGCTTGATCGGCTTTGCCGAGACCACCCACGCCGTTCCGCAATCGCTGATCGACGCGACCTATGATGCCTATCTGGGCGACGAGAAAGTCCGCGACTTCCTGCTTTCCCAGAACCCCGAAGGCGCCCGCTACATGGGTCTGCGGTTCCGCGCCGCGCTCGATCGCGGCCTCTGGCATCCGCGCCGCAACGCGGTGAATGCCGAGCTGGAAATGCTGGCCGAAGACTGCGAAAGGCTGGTCGCATGACAGTATTCGCACGCGACCGGGCCGATCTGGACATGAGACGCGGCGCCTGCCCTGCCCTGTCTGCGCCGATGATGACGGGCGACGGCCTGCTTGCGCGCGTGCCGCTGACCGCTGCAATCGCGCCGGAGCAACTGGCCGATCTCTGCCGCCTGGCAATGCGTCACAGCAACGGCATGATCGACATTTCCGCCCGCGGCAACCTGCAGATCCGTGGCTTGAGCGAAACCTCTGCGCCGCGTCTCGAGGCCGAGGTGCGGGCGCTAGACCTGCCGCTGCGCGACGGCCTTGCCGTCGAAGTGCCGCCGCTTGCCGGTGAGGACGCCACCGAAATTGCCGATCCGCGCCCGCTGGCAGACGCAATCAGAGACCGTGCCCGTGACATCCGAGGCCTTGCGCCAAAGATGTCTGTGATCGTCGATGGTGCGGGTCGCCTGAGACTTTCCGGGCTGATCGCCGATATAAGGCTGGTCGCCGTGGAAGCGGATGGCGAAATCCGCTGGAGGATCCTGCTTGGCGGCACCGAAGCTTCCGCGCGCGTTTTCAATGTTTTGCCTGAAACACAGGCCGTCCAGGCGACCGTCTCGCTGCTCGAAAAGCTCGCGTCGCTCGGAAGCGATGCCCGCGGTCGCGACCTCGCATCAGGCTTGCCGGTCAACGATTGCGCGTCAGCAACCGTCTCCCCCTTCACGCTGCATCCCTTGTCGGACGGCACGTTCGCGACCGGCCTAGGCCCGGCATTCGGCCAGACGCATGCCGAAAACCTGATTGCCCTCTGCAACGAGGCCACCCGCCTGGACATCCGCACCGTCAAACCGGCGCTCGATCACTCGCTCCTGTTCTTCGGCAGCCACAACGCCTGCCGCACATTGACGGCTTTTGCCGATGGCAACGGTTTCGTCACGTCTGATGCCGATCCGCGCGGCCATATCGCTGCCTGTACCGGACGCCCGGCCTGCCGTTCCGGCACCATTGCCACACACGAGATTGCCACGCGCGCTGCCGCGGAATGCAGCGATCTTCTGGACGGCTCGTTCAAGCTGCATGTGAGCGGCTGCGCCAAAGGGTGCGCCCATCCGCAGGCAACGGCACTGACGCTGTGCGGCATGCCGGATCACGTTTCGCTGGTTGCGTCAGTGAAAGCGAGCGGCCAACCCTTTGCTTCCATCGCGTTTGCCGATACCAACGCCACGCTTCGCCGCCTTGCCGCTCTCGTTCGATCGGAACGGCGCTCGGGGGAAAATTCCGCTGCCTGCCTTGCCCGGATCGGTCCGGACCGGCTTTGCCAGGCGGCCATACCAGGATGACCATGACCAGTTACGACTATATCCACGAAGGCGATGCGATCTATCTGAAGTCCTTTGCGATCATACGCGAGGAAGCCGACCTTTCCGCATTTTCGGAAGAGCAGGCGGATGTCGCAGTCCGCATGATCCACGCCTGCGGCCTGGTCGAGGCGGCCGAACATTTCCGCTTCTCCGACGACTTCGTTTCTGCAGCCCGCAATGCGCTGCTGGCCGGCAAGCCCATCTATTGCGACGCATTCATGGTGGCACAGGGGGTAACCCGGGCAAGGCTTCCGGCCGACAACGAGGTGATCTGCACGTTGCGCGACAGCCGCACGGTCGAACTGGCCAAAACGATCGGCAACACGCGATCGGCAGCGGCACTGGATCTCTGGGACGCGATGGAGGGGTCGGTCGTCGCCATCGGAAATGCGCCGACAGCCCTGTTTCACCTGCTGGAACTGCTGGATGCCGGTGCGCCGCGCCCGGCCGCAATCATCGGTATGCCGGTCGGCTTCGTAGGCGCGGCCGAATCCAAGGAAGCCCTGATGGAATCAGCGCATGGCATTCCCTATGCCGTGGTGCGCGGCCGCATGGGCGGCTCTGCCATGACGGCGGCCGCCGTCAACGCGCTGGCGAGGACAGGCCTTTGAACCCCGAGAGTATAAAGGGCAGACTGATCGGCGTCGGCACCGGACCGGGTGATCCGGAACTGATGACGCTGAAGGCCGTGCGTGCCATCAATGAAGCGGATGTGCTGACTTTCTTCTGCAAGAAGGGCTCCTCCGGTAACGGCCGCACCATCGTCGACGCGCATATCCGCCCGGGCACGATCGAGCTGCCGCTCGTCTATCCGGTCACGGTCGAGACCCACAAGGACGAAGCCGACTACAAGACGCCGATCAACGATTTCTTCGATCGGTCGGCCGAAGAAGTCGCAGCTTACCTCGATGCCGGAAAGACCGTCGCGGTTCTGAGCGAAGGAGACCCGCTGTTTTACGGGTCCTACATGCATCTGCATGTCCGGCTGAAGGATCGCTACGAGGTGGACGTGATTGCCGGCGTCACCGCGATGTCCGGCTGCTGGTCGATGACGGGCCTGCCGCTGGTGCAGGGAGACGATATCCTGAGCGTGCTGCCCGGCACTCTGTCCGAGGAAAAGCTGATCGAGCGTCTCGCCGATACCGATGGCGCTGTCATCATGAAGGTCGGGCGCAACCTGCCGAAGATCCGCCGGGCACTGGCCGCAGTCGGCAAGCTTTCAGGTGCGCTCTATGTCGAGCGCGGCACGATGGCCAACGGCGCTTCCGAGCGGCTGGAAACCCGCGACGAAAGCCCGGCGCCCTATTTCTCCCTCGTGCTCGTTCCCGGATGGACCAATCGTCCGGGGCCCGATCATGGAGCGGCAGAATGACGGGATCGCTGACGGTCGTCGGGCTTGGCCCCGGAAGTCCGGACCAGATCACCCCGGAAGCGCTGTCGGCGGTTGCGTCGGCGACCGATTTCTTCGGCTACTTCCCCTATATCGACAGGCTGAACCTGCGACCGGACCAACGCCGCCATGCCTCCGACAATCGTGAGGAACTGGCACGCGCCAAGGCGGCGATCGACATGGCAGCGAGAGGCGGCAAAGTCTGCGTCGTCTCGGGTGGAGATCCCGGCGTCTTCGCGATGGCGGCAGCCGTCTGTGAGGCCATCGACGAGGGCCCTGCAGAATGGCGCGACATCGATATGTCCATCGTACCTGGAGTCACCGCCATGCTGGCGGTTGCGGCAAAGGCTGGAGCACCTCTCGGCCATGATTTCTGCGCGATTTCGCTGTCGAACAACCTGAAACCCTGGGCGATCATCGAAAAGCGCCTTGTTGCCGCGGCAACGGCCGGCTTCGTCATGGCCTTCTACAATCCGATCAGCAAGGCGCGGCCGCATCAGCTGGATGAAGCCTTCGAGATCCTGCGCGCCAACCTGCCGGGAACGGTGCCGGTGATCTTCGGCCGTGCCGCCGGCCGGCCTGACGAGGCGATCCGGATCGTGCCCTTGGCGGAAGCTCAGGGCCACATGGCCGACATGGCGACCTGCGTCATCGTCGGCACGGCCGAGACCAGGCTGATCGAAAGAACCGGCAAGCGGCCGATCGTCTATTCGCCGCGCTTCCTCCGGGAGAGCGCCCAGTGACGCACCCGGTCGACCAGCCCATCCACGCTTGTGGCAGACGGCACATCCGGAAGCTCTGGCCGGTCGATCAGGATGACGTCTATGCCGAGGCGCCGCGCAGCGCTGATCTTGGCCACACTGGCACGACCACCGCTGTTCTTCGAGACGATCAGGTCGATGCCGTGCTCCTCGAGCAGCCGGATCTCGTCACCCTCGGAAAACGGCCCACGGGCAGTGATATAGGTCACATCCGGCAGGTCCAGCGGCGGATCGACCGGATCGACGCTGCGCACCAGGTATCGATGCTGTTTCCTCACTTCGAACGGCAGCAGTTCCTGTCGGCCGAGCGTCAGGAAAACCTTGCGCGGGGCAATGTCGAGCGCTGCGACCGCGGCCTGGATACTGCCGACCTCCTGCCAGCGATCGCCGTCCTGACGCAACCAGGCGGGACGGCGCAAAGCCAGGATCTCTACACCCGACGACGCCGCGGCTTCAGCGGCATTGCGCGAAATCTGCGCCGCGAACGGATGCGTCGCGTCGATCAGCAGATCCACGCCCTGCTCACGGATAAAGGCATCGAGGCCGACAGCACCGCCGAACCCGCCGATACGCACCGGCACCGGCTGTTCAGCCGGCGCCTTGGTGCGGCCGGCAAGCGAAACGAGGACCTGGTATTCCGGGTCGATCGCCAACCGGCCGGCGAGCGCCTTTGCCTCGGTCGTGCCGCCCAGAATGAGGATGGAGTAAGTCAAGTTGCCTCCTGAATCAGAGATGAGAGCTTTAAACCAAAGCCGCTGGCTGTCCATCGTCGGCATCGGCGAGGATGGCGTGAACGGTCTCGGCGATAATGCCCGCGACGCGATCGCCGCCGCCGCCGTTGTTTTCGGCGGAAGGCGACATCTGGAGCTCGCCGCACCCCTCATCACTGGCGAAGCGCGGCCATGGCCGACGCCCTTCGATCCAGCGATGCGCGATGTCGTCGCGCTGCGTGGACGCAACGTCTGTGTGCTTGCCTCCGGCGATCCCTTCCTGTTCGGCGTCGGTGCAACGCTGTCACGCCATGTCCCGGCGGATGAATTCATCGCCTATCCGTCCTCGTCTGCATTTTCGCTCGCAGCATCGCGTCTCGGCTGGCCGCTGCAGGAGATCGAGACGGTCTCGCTGCATGGCCGTCCTCTGGATCTCATCCGCCCGCTTCTGCACCCAGGCCGGCGCGTGATCGCGCTGACCTCGGATGAGCGGGGCCCCGCGGAACTGGCGGCTCTCGTGACGGAGAGCGGTTTCGGTAAGTCGCAGCTGACTGTGCTCGAAGCGCTTGGTGGCCAAGCGGAGCGAATCCGCAAGGTGCAGGCGGACGAATTTGCATTGCAGGATATCCATATGCTGAACGTTGTCGCGATCGACGTTGCCGCAAACGGTCCACCGCGCGTTCTGCCGCTGGGCTTCGGCCTTGATGATGCCCTGTTCGAGCATGACGGTCAGATCACCAAACGCGAGATCCGCGCTTTGACGCTGTCGGCTCTTTCGCCCCGGCGCGGCGAGCTGCTCTGGGATATCGGAGCCGGCTCCGGCTCGATTGGCATCGAATGGATGCTGGCCGATCCGTCGATGAAGGCGATTGCCATAGAAGCGCATCCCGAGCGAGCCGCCCGTATCAGGCGCAATGCAGTAAGCTTCGGCGTTCCGGGACTGATCGTGGTCGAGGGCGAAGCACCATCGGCGATCCATGGCCTCCCCCCACCGGATGCGATCTTCATCGGCGGCGGCGGCAGCGAACCTGGTGTCTTCGAGACGGCCGCTGCAGCGCTGAAATCCGGCGGCAGGCTCGTTGCCAACGCCGTGACGCTGGAAATGGAAGCGGTGCTGCTGACCGCAAAGGCCACGCTCGGCGGAAGCCTCATCCGCATGGATGTCTCGCGCGCCTCGCCCGTCGGGGCGATGCAGGGCTGGAAACCCACCATGCCGGTCACGCAGTGGACTTGGACAAAAGGAACAGAACCATGATCGTCGCCGGTTTGGGTTGCCGCAAGGGCACCACGCGCGCAGACCTTTTGTCCGCGCTCGATGCGGCCTGCACTGAGGCCGGTATCATCAGGGGATCTATTGGGGCACTCGCCACCGGAGAGATCAAGCGGCAGGAACCGGGCATTCTGCAGCTGGCCGAAACGCTGGGAATTCCCCTCCACATCGTCAGCGACCAAGCCTTGCTGGACGCCGAGCCACGGACCAAGACCGTTTCCCACCACAGCTTGGCCCAGACGCCGTCATCCAGCCTGTCCGAGGGTGCGGCGCTCGCGGCTGCGGGAGAATGGTCCGAAATCATCGTGCCCCGGCTGATATCCCAGGGCGCCACCTGCGCCTTGGCGCAAACGAAAGACTATCCATGACCGTCCACTTCATCGGCGCCGGCCCCGGTGCCGCGGATCTCATCACCGTCCGTGGCCGCGATATCCTCAGCCGCTCGCCCGTCTGCCTCTATGCAGGCTCGATCATGCCGAAGGAACTTCTGGATTATTGCCCGGCCGATGCAAGGATAATCGATACCGGCTCCCTATCACTCGACGATATCGAGGCCGAATATGTTGCCGCTCACCAGGCCGGCAAGGATGTGGCCCGCCTGCATTCGGGCGATCTCTCGGTCTGGAGCGCTGTGGCCGAACAGATCCGCCGGCTGGAGAAGCACGGCATAGACTATACCCTGACCCCCGGCGTCCCCTCGTTTGCCGCCGCTGCTGCCGCGTTGCGGCGGGAACTGACAATTCCCGAAGTCGCGCAAAGCCTGGTTCTCACCCGCGTATCCGGTCGCGCCTCGAAAATGCCTGAGGGAGAAACGCTGAAAGCCTTTGGCGCGACAGGTGCAACGCTTGCTATCCATCTCGCTATCCATGCACTCGACAGGATCGTCGAGGAACTAACACCGCTTTACGGTCCCGATTGCCCGGTCGCGATCGTCGTGCGTGCATCGTGGCCGGAAGAGCGCATCATCACCGGCACGCTTGCCGATATCGTCGCCAAGCTGGCCGCAGAGCCGGCAGAACGCACCGCGCTGATCTTCGTCGGCAAAGGACTGGGAGCGAATGATTTCGTCGAGAGCCAGCTATACAATGCAGACTATGTACGGCGTTTCCGCCCCGGCTGGGATCAGCTCTCTGCGGCTAAGGACCCGGAATGATCGGACGGCGTGAATTCCGTTCGTCCGGCAAGCTGCCCGTGCCGGTCGAACACCAGGATCTCCAGCGCGATCTTAGGGTCGCCGAGCGACTTTGCGGCGGTCTTCCAGGCAAGCGCGGCAATGCGGTCACCGAGCTTCAGACCACGCGCGCCAGCCATCTCGAACGCCTGCGCGACAGTGTTTGCAGCGATGATCCGCGCAACGAGATCGGCATCGGCGCCAGCGTCTTCCGCCACCTTGGCAAGCGCTTCGAGATCGGCAAGCCCGCGCTTGGAATGCACGTCGAGCATGCCCTGGGCGAGCTTGGTCATCTTGGCGACGCCGCCGGCAACGGTTACCTTCGGCACCGGATGGCTGCGGATATATTTCAGCATGCCGCCGACGAAATCGCCCATGTCGATCAGCGCGACGTCGGAAAGGCCATGATAGGCCTGCGCCGCCTTTTCGGACGTATTGCCGGTGGCGCCGGAAATATGATCGAGGCCGGCCGCGCGCGCCACATCGATGCCGCGCCAGATGGAATGGATCCAGGCCGAGCACGAATACGGAATGACGATCCCGGTCGTACCGAGGATCGATATTCCGCCGACAATGCCGAGCCGGCCGTTAAGCGTCTTCTCGGCGATCTTCTCACCGTCGGGCACCGAAATCTCCACCTCGAAATCGGCGCCCTCGCCGGCAACCTCTGTTATCGCCTGCGCAATCATCTGCCGTGGCACCGGGTTGATCGAGGGTTCGCCGGGTGGCAGCGGCAGACCGGGCCGCGTCACCGTACCGACGCCAGGTCCTGCCCTGAACGTGATGCCGCTTTTCGCCGCGCCGCACCGCACCGTGCTGATGATCAGCGCGCCATGGGTGACATCTGGGTCGTCGCCGGCATCCTTGATGATGCCAGCCTTGGCGAAACCCTCGCCCACCTCTTCGATGGCCAGCGCAAAACCCGGCCGTTGGCCGCCGGGCAGGGTCACCTCCACCAGCGCCGGAAATTCGCCTGTCATCAGCGCCAGACAGGCAGCCTTCGTGGCCGCCGCAGCGCAGGTTCCCGTGGTCCAGCCACGTCGCAGGGTCTTGCTGTCAATATCGATGGCGGCTTCCATGGTCGTTTCTATAGCCCGGCCTTCACCGGCCGGCAAAAGGTTTGCACTCCATGCCCATGAATGAGTTGATCGAAACCATCGTCGAAGCACCGGAGTTCGAGCCCGGCCATGTCTGGCTGGCAGGCTCCGGCCCCGGTCATCCGCGCTATCTGACGCTGGAAGTCGCCGATGCGCTGCAAAAAGCCGACGTGATCGTGCATGACGCGCTGGTCTCGGACGCCGTCCTCGCGTTGGCGCAGACAAGCGACATGATCTTCGTCGGCAAGCGCGGCGGCAAACCTTCGGTGGCGCAGGACGATATCACCGCGAGGCTGATCGAACTCGCAAGATCCGGCAAACGCGTGCTGCGTCTGAAGGGCGGCGACCCGTTTATCTTCGGCCGCGGCGGCGAAGAGGCCGAAGCGCTGGTGAAGGCCGATATCCCCTTCCGGATTCTGCCCGGCATGACCTCTGCCCTTGCCGCACTCGCCTGCGCCAATATTCCAGCCACGATGCGCGGCATCAGCCGCTCGATTACGCTCGCAACCGGACATGCCGCCGGCACGCCTGGCGATCTCGACTGGAGAGCTTTGGCAAAGACGGGCGAACCGATCGTCGTCTATATGGGTGTGAGCACGATCGGCACGATCGCGCGGCTGCTGATGGAGGGCGGATTGGCAGGCGAAACACCCGTCGCGGTTCTGATGGCGGCAACCACACCCCAGGAGAGATCGATGATTGCGACGCTTGCGACCGTTGAAGCAGAAGTGCAGCGCCAGGATTTCCAGGCGCCAGCGCTGATCGTGATCGGCAGGATCGTCGATATGCAGGCGGTTCTTACGGGACCTGCATCATGACGGCCCGCGCCCTGATCATCGGCGCACCGCGCTCCGGCTCCGGCAAGACCAGCGTCACCATCGGCCTGTTGCGTGCCTTCCAGCGGCGGGGCATCAAGGTGCGTGGCATCAAGACCGGGCCTGATTATATCGATCCCGGTTTCCACGAAGCGGCAACCCGCCTGCCCGGGCTCAATCTCGACAGCTGGGCCATGGCCCCCGATCTTCTGCGGCATCTGGCACGCGGCCAGGCAGAGGATGCGGACCTGATTCTGATCGAAAGCGCCATGGGTCTTTTCGACGGCATTCTAGGCGAACCCGGTCGCTCAGGTGCCGCGTCCGATCTCGCGCGCCTTTTCGGCCTGCCGGTTCTGCTGGTGCTCGACGTGTCGGGACAGAGCCAGACGGCGGCGGCCGTCGCCTGCGGCTTCATGCATTATGATCCGACCGTGAAAATGGCAGCCTGCGTGCTCAACCGGGCCGGAAGCGAGCGCCACAGAAAACTCTCGGGCGACGCCATCTCCGCGATCGGGCTTCCGGTTGTCGGCACGATTTTGCGCGACCCCACGCTGACGCTGCCCGAGCGCCATCTCGGCCTCGTGCAGGCAAGCGAACATCCGCAGATGGACGCGCATATCGATCGGCTGGCCGATGCGATGGAACAGTCGCTGGATCTCGACGCGATTTTCGAGGCAGCACGTCCGTTCGATATCCCATCCGGTACGACCGAAAAGGCATTGCCTCCGCCGGGACAGCGGATCGCTCTCGCCGAAGACGCCGCCTTTACCTTTCTCTACCCGCATATCAAGCGGGAATGGCAGGCGATGGGGGCAGAGATCATCCGCTTCTCGCCGCTTGCCGACGAGGCACCGCCTGCCGACTGCGACGTCTGCTGGCTGCCGGGCGGTTATCCCGAACTGCACGCGGGGCGGCTTGCAGCGGCTGACACGTTCAAGACGGGGCTGAAGACCTTCTCGCAGACCAAGCCGGTTCACGGCGAATGCGGTGGTTACATGGTGCTTGGCGAAAGGCTGGAGGATGCCGACGGCGTCAGCCACACCATGACCGGCCTGCTTTCCCATTCCACGAGCTTTTCCAAGCGTAAGATGAACCTTGGCTACCGCCAGGCGCGCCTGATGAGAGAAAGTGCCATTGGTAAAATAGGCGACGTGGTGCGGGGCCACGAATTCCATTATGCTCGAGTGATCGAAGCCGGAACCGACCAACCTCTCGCTATGATTGCAGATGGTCGAGGCGACGGAATAGGTCCGTCGGGCGGTTTCCGGGGAAGGGTGACCGGCACGTTTTTCCATGCGATAGCGCGCGATTAGCAGGATTTGCATCCCTTTCGACAGGCGCCTAATTTTCGCAACCCATGGGGGGTTGCTAAATGTGTCGCATCGAAGGCACTTAATGTCGTAGCGAAGGCTCACCCACGCGGCAACGCGACCGTAATCTCCATCACGCCTCAACGGGCCTTCGATCGCTAAGCAGACTATTTCCCGAGGCATAGAGCTCGCACGATAAGAGCCGGGGACTGCATCAGAAAGGAAGTTATGTCGGCCGCAACCGAACCATTTCCCACGATCGACGGAATAATGCGCAAACCGCTGTGGAAGAGGAAACCCGGCGAGACAGCGCAGATAAAGAACGCAGAAAACTGCATCGAATAAAAGGGAACAGGGAAATGAACGATATTACGAAATACCTCGCTGGCCGTGTCACGACAGGTGGCATGAACCGCCGCGAATTCATGGGCCGCGCCATGGCAGCGGGCGTGACACTGGCTGCAGCAAGCCAGCTTTACGCAACCAGCGCCTCTGCGCAGGCCCCCAAGAAGGGCGGCAACCTAAAGCTCGGCCTCGAGGGCGGCGCAGCCACCGACAGCATCGATCCCGCCAAGGCGACCTCGCAGGTGATGTTCACCGCGGTCCGCACCTGGGGCGACACGCTGGTCGAAACCCATCCTGAAACCCGCGCGCCGGTTCCATCGCTTGCCGAATCCTGGTCGCCATCACCCGACGCCAAGACCTGGACCTTCAAGATCCGCAAGGGCGTGCAGTTCCACGACGGCAAGGAGATGACCACGGACGACGTGGTCGCGACCCTGAAGCGCCACAGCGATAGCAAGACCGAATCCGGTGCAGCCGGCGTTCTGAAATCCATCAAGTCGATCGAAAACAAGAGCGGCAATCTGGTCGTGACGCTGGATAGCGGCAATGCCGACCTTCCCGCGATCTTCACCGACTACCATCTCGTCATCCAGCCGAACGGCGGCGTCGACGCGCCGAACGCCGGCATCGGCACCGGTGCCTACAAGGTCAAGAGCTTCGAGCCTGGCGTTCGCATGACCTTCGAGAAGAACACCAGCGACTGGCGTTCAGACCGCGGTTATGTCGAAACGGTCGAAATCATCACCATGAACGACGCAACCGCCCGTATCGCGGCCTTGTCGTCCGGCCAGGTGCAGTTCATCAACCGCGTCGATCCAAAGACCGTGCCGCTTCTGACCCGCGCCCCGACGGTGCAGCTTCTGACCACGTCCGGCGGCGGCCACTACGTTTTCATCATGCATTGCGACAAGGCGCCGTTCGACAACAACGATCTGCGCATGGCCCTGAAACTGTCCATCGACCGCGAGGAAATGGTCAAGCGCATCCTCGGTGGCTACGGCAAGGTCGGCAACGACTTCCCGATCAACGATACCTATGCACTCTTCCCCGAGGGCATCGAGCAGCGCTCCTACGATCCGGACAAGGCGAAGTTCCACTTCAAGAAATCAGGCCATAGCGGCTCGGTGCTTCTGCGCACCTCGGAAGTTGCCTTCCCGGGCGCTGTCGATGCATCGGTTCTTTTCCAGCAAAGCGCGAAGAAGGCCGGTATCGATATCGAGATCAAGCGCGAGCCGGGTGACGGCTACTGGTCGAACGTCTGGAACGTCCAGCCCTTCTCGGCCTCCTATTGGGGCAGCCGCGCCACGCAGGACCAGTTCTATTCCGGCGCCTATCTGTCTTCCGCCGACTGGAACGACACCCGCTTCAAGAACGAGAAGTTCGACAAGCTGCTGATCACCGCCCGTGGCGAACTGGATGAAGCCAAACGCCGCGAAATGTACCGCGACATGGCGGTGCTGGTGCGCGACGAAGGTGGCACGATCCTGCCGATGTTCAACGACTTCGTGAACGCGGCGTCGAAGAAGCTCCAGGGTTACGTCAAGGACATCGGCAACGACATGTCGAACGGCTATGTCGCGACCCGCGTCTGGCTCGACGCCTGATACCCGATAGGGGCTACGAAGCCCCGCCGATGAATATGGACCGCAGGAAAACCTGCGGTCTGAACCCTTCATTTCGGATACGGGATCGCGCCATATGTCCAATTCCACAGAGGCTGGCGGTTCGCCGGCCCGCAGCTTGAGAGAGCGCTTTCCGCTGCTGAGCATTATCGCCCAGCGCATGGTGCTTTCGCTGATCCTGCTTCTGGCAGTGTCGGCCCTGATTTTCGGCGGCGTCGAAGCGCTGCCCGGCGATTTCGCCTCCACCTATCTCGGTCAGTCCGCGACACCGGAGGCTGTGGCCAACATCACCGCCGAACTCGGCCTCGACCGGCCCCTTGTCACCCGCTATTTCGACTGGCTGGGCGGTGTCCTGCAAGGCGATTTCGGCACGTCCTGGGCAAGCCGCAATTCGGTCTCCGAACAGGTCGGCAACCGGTTGGGCAATTCGCTCTTCCTCGCCGCCTTTGCGGCCGTCATCGCCGTGCCGCTGGCGATCTGTCTCGGCATGCTCTCGGTGCATTTCCGCGATCGCATCCCGGACAAGATCATCAACGTGATCTCGCTTGCGGCCATCTCGCTTCCGGAATTCTTCGTCGGCTACCTGCTGATCCTGTATTTCGCCGTCAATTTCGGCATCGCCACCTTCCCGGCGACAGTCTATCAGGGCATGGGCTTCATGGAGCGCCTCCAGACGATCGCCCTGCCGACCGCGACACTCGTTCTCGTCGTGCTCGCCCACATGATGCGGATGACGCGGGCGGCGATCCTCTCCGTCATGTCGTCGGCCTATATGGAAACCGCAGAGCTCAAGGGCCTGTCCGGCTGGCGCGCGATCGTCAAGCATGCGGCGCCCAATGCGCTCGCCCCGATCATCAATGTCGTCGCCTTGAACCTCGCCTACCTCGTCGTTGGCGTCGTGGTGGTCGAGGTCGTGTTCGTCTATCCCGGCATGGGTCAGTACATGGTCGATGCTGTGACGGTGCGCGACATGCCGGTCGTCCAGGCCTGCGGCCTGATCTTCGCGGCCGTCTACATCCTCCTCAACATGGTGGCGGACATTCTCGCGATCATCGCCAACCCCCGTCTGAGGCATCCACGATGAGATTGAGAGAAATCCCCATCACCGCCTGGGTCGGCCTGTTCGGTATCGCGCTCGCACTCTTCTGCGCCCTGTTCGCGCCCTGGATTTCCCCTTACGGCGAGACCGAAGTCGTCGGCAATGTCTGGCAGGAGGCCGATGCGCAATTCTTCTTCGGCCTCGACAATCTCGGCCGCGATATCCTCTCGCGCCTGATCTTCGGTGCGCGCACGACGCTGATTGTCGCTTTGGCGGCAACCGTGATTTCCTTTTCGCTCGGGATCATCCTGAGCTTTACCGCCGCCGTTTCAGGTGGTCTGGTCGATACGGTGTTTTCCCGCTTCAACGACCTGATGATGTCGATCCCGACGCTAATCTTTGCGCTCGTGGTGCTGGCCGTGCTGCCGCAACACCTGATCGTACTCATCCTGGTGATGGCGATCCTTGATTCCACCCGCGTGTATCGCCTTGGCCGGGCCGTGGCGCTGGATGTGGCCGTGATGGAATTCGTGGAAGCGGCAAAGCTGCGCGGTGAAGGCAAGATCTGGATCATCTTTCGCGAAATTCTACCCAATACGCTCTCGCCGCTGCTGGCCGAGTTCGGCCTGCGTTTCGCCTTTGCGATCCTGTTTCTCTCCACCCTCTCCTTCCTCGGCCTCGGCATCCAGCCGCCGACCGCCGACTGGGGCGGAATGGTGAAGGACAACAAGGACGGCATCATCTTCGGTATTCCCGCAGCCCTTGTGCCCGGAACGGCGATTGCGGCCCTCGCCGTCTGCGTAAACCTCGTGGTCGACTGGCTCCTGAAGCGAACCTCCAGCCTGAAGGGAGGCCGCGGCGATGCATGAAGCTTCATCCCATCTCCTCTCCGTCCGCAACCTCAAGATCGAGGCGACGAGCTATCCGCCCGGCGAACCACCAAAGCGGATCACCATTGTCGACGACGTCTCCTTCGATCTCGCCAAGGGCAAGGTTCTGGGCCTGATCGGCGAATCCGGTGCCGGCAAGTCAACGATCGGGCTCGCGGCGCTCGGCTACGGCCGCGGCGGCGCCGAAATCACCGGCGGCGAAGTGAAACTTGACGGCACCGACATCCTGCAACTGGGGAAGAGTGGCATCCGCAAGCTGCGCGGCGCCCGCGTCTGCTATGTCGCGCAATCGGCAGCTGCCGCATTCAACCCCGCCCACAAGCTCGGCGACCAGGTTATCGAGGCGACTGTCAAGCATCGCCTGATGAGCAAGGAAGAGGCTCGCGAGCGCGCTCTCTACCTGTTCCAGGTTCTCGGTCTGCCGAACCCCGAAACTTTCGGCGATCGCTTTCCGCACCAGGTTTCCGGCGGCCAGTTGCAACGCGCCATGACGGCGATGGCGCTTTGCTCCAAACCCGACCTGATCGTGTTCGACGAACCGACGACCGCGCTCGACGTGACGACCCAGATCGACGTTCTCGCGGCGATCAAGCACGCGATCGAGGAAACCGATACGGCAGCGCTCTACATCACCCACGATCTGGCCGTCGTCGCGCAGATCTCCGACGACATCATGGTGCTGCGCCACGGCAAGATGGTCGAATACGGTCCCGTGCAGGAGATCATCGAGGCACCGAGACAGGATTACACCCGTGCGCTGGTCAATGTGCGCCAGGCAGCCCGCGAGGAGGCAGTTGACCAGACCGAAGCGGTTCTCAGGGTCGATCATGTCAGCGCCCAGTATTCGAACGGGTTCAAGGTGCTGCACGATGTTTCCCTGCATCTGTGCAAGGGCCAGACGCTTGCGGTCGTCGGCGAATCCGGCTCGGGTAAGTCGACGCTGGCGCGCGTCATCACCGGCCTGTTGGCGCCTAGCAGCGGCGCGATCACCTTCGAGGGCCGGCCGCTGACGCCGTTGCTGAAAAGCCGGCCGAGAGACGACCTGCGCCGCATCCAGCTGATCTACCAGATGGCCGATACGGCCATGAACCCGCGCCAGACGGTGCGCGACATCATCGGCCGTCCGCTGACCTTCTATGACGGCCTGCGTGGCTCGGCCAAGACCGCACGCGTCAAGGAACTGCTCGACCAGATCGAGATGGGCACCGGCTTTATCGATCGCTATCCGGCTGAGCTTTCCGGCGGCCAGAAGCAGCGCGTGGCAATTGCCCGCGCCCTTGCCGCAAGGCCCGAGCTCATCCTATGCGACGAACCCACATCGGCGCTCGATCCGCTGGTGGCGGAAGGGATCCTGAAGCTGCTGATGAAGCTGCAGGAAGAACAGCAGCTGTCTTATCTGTTCATCACCCATGACATCGCAATCGTGAAGGCAATCGCCGACTCGGTCGCCGTCATGCATCGCGGCAAGCTCGTCCGCTTCGGGCCGAAATCCCAGGCGCTGTCGCCACCGTTCGACGACTATACCGACCTTCTCCTCAAATCCGTGCCCGAGATGCAGCTCGGCTGGCTGGAGAAGGTCTTGACGACACGGCGGATGGAAAGCGCGGGAAATTGAAGATCGATATTTGAGAGCGCATGACCATGACTGACCGTTCCTTCACCGTCATCGAGAACCAGTGGATCAGGCTAAAGGACGGAACCCGTCTTGCCGCCCGCATCTGGATGCCTGACAATGCAGACGCCGATCCGGTGCCGGCCGTGTTCGAGTTTCTGCCCTATCGCAAACGGGATGGGACCAGTCCGCGCGACGAATCCACCTACCCGGTGTTTGCGGCAGCTGGCATCGCCGGCGTTCGCGTCGACATCCGCGGCTCCGGGGAATCCGACGGCGTCATCGACGGTGAATATACCGAGCTGGAGCTTGCCAATGCCTGCGAGCTGATCGCCTGGATTGCACAACAGCCCTGGTCGAACGGCAGCGTCGGCATGATGGGCATTTCCTGGGGCGGCTTCAATTGCCTGCAGGTGGCAGCGCTTCGACCACCGGCGCTCAAGGCCGTGATCTCGATCGCCTCGACCACCGACCGCTACAATGACGACATCCATTACAAGAATGGCTGCCATCTGTCCGCCCAGCTCTCCTGGGCCGCCACCATGCTCGCCTATCAGTCGCGCTCGCCGGATCCCGACATCGTCGGCGACCGCTGGCTCGAAATGTGGATGGAGCGGCTGGAAAACGAACCCTTCTTCCTGGAGGAATGGCTTTCCCACCAGCGCCGCGATTCGTTCTGGAAACACGGCTCCATCTGCGAAGATTATGCGGCTATCGAAATTCCAGCTCTCGTCATTGCCGGCTGGGCCGACGGGTATCGCAACACGCCGCTGCTGGCCGTCGAAGGCCTCGGCGACAAGGCGAAGGCTTTGCTCGGGCCTTGGGTACACAAATATCCGCATTTCGCCTGGCCGAAACCGCGCGCCGATTTTCATGGCGAGGCAATCGCCTTCTGGAACCGCTGGCTGCGGGGCGAGGAGAACGGGATCGAAAACCTAGCCCAGGTTCGCGCCTATATTCTCGACGGCCCGAAACCGGCGGTACGGCGCGATGTCGATCCGGGCTTCTGGGTCTCCAAGCAGCACTGGAGCGCACCGGAAAGCGAGTGCTTCTACGTCGACCAGTTCGGCTCGCTGCTGGAGGGGATGCCGATCCCGCATGCACCGGCGCACGAGATCTATCTGAAGTCACCGCTCGACACCGGAACCGCAGCCGGCGAATGGTTTACCCTCAAACCCGACGCGGAACTCGCCGGCGACCAGCGCAGCGACGATGCCGGATCGTTGGTCTTCCAAACCGCGCCGCTTGACGAGGCCAAAACCTATCTCGGACGTCCGAGCATCACCTTGACGCTGCGCGCCGATGCGGAACTCGCCAATCTTTGCGCCCGGATTGTCGATGTGCATCCCGACGGCACCGCGACCCGCGTTTCCTTCGGGGTGATCAACCTCACCCATCGCCACGGCAATGAGGATCCGCAGCCGCTCATTCCCGGCCAACCGGTCGAGATCCGTCTTGATCTCGATGCCTGCGGCTACCGGTTCGGGGAGGGTCACCGAATCCGGCTATCGCTCTCGACCGCCTACTGGCCGATGATCCTGCCGCCACCGGTCGATCCCGGCCTGACGATCGATATCGCTTCGCTCGGCCTTGCCATGCCGCTTCTCGGCGATCACGAGACATTCGAGATGAAGCAGCCGGCAAACCCGGATCCGCTGCCGAAATATATCGAGCACGCGCCATCCTCCACACGCCGCACCGTCACTCTTGATCTCGGTGCAAACCAGACGCGCTACGAAGTGGCGGAAGACACCGGCCTGTTCGAACATCCCGGCACCGGCCTTTCCACGCGCCAGTTGCGCGAGGAGACCTGGGCGATCGACCCAACCGATCCGCTGTCGATGACGGGCACTTCGGTCTGGACCTGCGACATGAAGCGCGACCGGTGGTCCGTCCGCACCGTCTCCACGGCAAAACTCGCCTGCACGGCGACCGACTGGCTGATCAGCGCCTCAGTCCTTGCCTATGACGGCGACAGAAAGATCTTCGAAAAGACGTTCGAAAAGGCCATTCCGCGCGATCTCATGTAGGCGCTGCCGGCTTTGGTCGGCGGGCGTACGTCGATGTGATTTGACGCCGGGCACGGATCCCTGAGACAGTCATCACGAACAGGAGGAGTTCTCATGGCAGTCTTCGCAAATCGTCTGGCGGCGGCAATGTTTTGCGCCGTCGTGATGGCGTTCCCGGCATCGGCGCTGCGTGCGGAGGAGGCCGCCGTTGCCATTCCGGCGCCGGCGATCGATGAAGCCGCGAAGGGCGACGTCGAGAAAGCTATCTTCGCCGGCGGCTGCTTCTGGGGCGTTCAGGGCGTTTTCCAGCATGTGAAGGGCGTCAGCAACGCCGTCTCCGGCTATTCCGGCGGTGACAAGAAAACCGCGACCTATGAGACGGTAAGCTCCGGCAAGTCGGGCCATGCGGAGGCCGTGGAGATTACCTTCGACCCGAAGGAGGTGAGCTACGGAAAGCTGCTGCAGATCTTCTTTTCCGTCGCCCACAATCCGACCCAGCTGAACTACCAGGGTCCCGACCACGGGACGCAGTACCGCTCCGCGATTTTCACCACCAGCGACGAGCAGAAAAAGGTGGCCGAGGCCTATATCGCCCAGCTCGACGCGACGAAATTGTATCCCGCCGCCATCGTCACGAAGATCTCCAGGCTTTCCGCCTTTTACCCGGCCGAAAAATATCACCAGGACTTTTTGACGCTCAATCCCAGCTACCCGTATATCGTCTATAACGACATGCCGAAGATCGATAATCTGAAGGCGATCTTCCCAAGCGCATTCCGCGCCGATCCGGTTCTGGTGTCAAAGGCTAAGAGCTAGTCGCCGCCATCTGCCGCACGGTCTCGCAGAGCGCCACGAAACCGCTGCGCGCGCCAGCACTCATGTGGCGGGCACGCAGCCAGGCATGCACCATCTGCGGCTCCTCGCGGAACGTCGCCTCGACGCCCGCCTCTCGTAACCGCTGCGCATAGAGTTCGCCATCGTCCCGCAACGGATCGAAATGCGCAACGGTGATATAGGCCGGCGGCAGGCCGGATAGGTCGCGGGCCAGAAGCGGATGCGCGACGGGTTCGATCTCTGGCGCTTTGAGGACTGCCCGGTAATAGGCGACATCGGCCGTGGTGAGCCCCGGCGCATAGGCCATCTCGCGGTAAGACCCAGACACCAGATCGCCGCCGAGCGCTGGATAGATCAGCACCTGGCCGGCAATCCCCGACAGTCCTTCGTCCCGCGCGCGCAACGCAAGGCCCGCCGCAAGATTGCCGCCTGCGCTGTCGCCGATCAGCACGACCTTTCGCCCCTCGCCTAGAAGCTGCTTCATCACACCGAAACAATCGTCCGTCTGGGCCGGCCAGAGATGTTCGGGCGCAAGCCGGTAATCGACCGAGACCAGTTCCGCCTGCGCGAAATCGGCAATCTCCGCACAGATCGCGTGGTGGCTATCCAGCGACCCGACCACGAACCCGCCGCCATGCAGGTAAAGAAGAACGGTTTCGCTGCTGATCGTCGCGGGTCGGTAACGCCGGATCGGCACGACGAGCATCTCTTCCTGAAACGTCAGGCCCTGCGGCAGCGGCTGGTCGAAGCGGGCGCAGAGCGCATCATACCAGTCCCGCTGCTGCGCGATCGGCGCATCCACGGCGTCGGCGGGATAAAAGCGATCGCAGATATCGAGAAATTCGAGGATCCCGGGCTCTTCCGGAAACGGGCCGGACTTCTGGTCACTCTCTGACATCGGCAAGGCACTCCCAAAGAATGCGGGATACTATGCGCAATCTCCGCCACAGGGCAACAATGGCAGTACCGTCACCCAACTACTCGCCGGTGATCTTCGCCTTCACGAAGACATCGTACCGCGTGCTCTTCCCCAATATCTGGTGGGACGGTTTGCGCACGCCCGCCATCGGCTCGGCGCGCAACGGCCATTTCAGCACGACCCGGTTTTGGGCCGCCTCCAGCGCGACTTGCATGAGCTGCACCGAATCCGCATCGGTCCCGACGATATCCCGGATCAGCCGCATCTCTTTCTTGACGAGAGCCGTTTTGTCGCGTGGCGGATGCATGGGATCGATCAGGATCACCTGCGGCTTCATCTGCGGAAGGAGAACACAGGAATCCCCGTGCACCAGCGTCATCCGGGAGACCGTCTCCGCATGCCGCCCGCCTTCCGCCCGCGCCCGTTCGAGCCCTTCCAGAAGTAGCTCATGCATCGTCTCGGATCGCTCGATCAGCGTGACCCGCGCGCCGAGCGATGCCAGCAGAAACGCATCCCGGCCGAGGCCTGCCGTCGCATCGACGACGTCAGGGATCGTGCCGCTCGAAAACCCAACGGCCTTCGGCAGGTCTTGTTTGCGGCCCTCGCCGGAGCGGAAACGGTGGCCGACCGCGCCGCCGACAAAATCGACGATCAGCGGCGTTTTCTCGAGGTTTTGTGCCAATGTCCGATCTCAGAAGGGAGTTGGTGCGGTGAACGTGACGTCCGAACCGTCAGGATGGCGGAAGCTTAGTTCTTCGGCATGGAGAAGCAAACGGTTCGCAGCCAGAAGCGCATCGCCATCCGCGTAGAACGCGTCGCCGAGGATGACGTGGCCGAGCGCTTTCATATGCACGCGCAGCTGATGGGTGCGGCCCGTCAGCGGATACAGCCGCAGCCGCGTCCTTTTCTCGCCATATCCCATCACCTGCCAGCGCGTCTGGGCAGGCTTGCCGTGATCGGTGTCGACGCGGTGGCGCGGCTTGTTGTCTGGATCGATCGCCAACGGCAAATTGACCACGCCTTCCGCCTGCTCAACCCTTCCCCAGACCTCGGCCACATAGGATTTCCGCGTGGTGCGCCCTTCAAACTGCGCTGCGACAAGCGCATGCCCCCGGCGGTTGAGCGACATCACCACGACACCGGATGTATCCTTGTCCAGACGGTGCACGATCAGCGCCTCCGGATACTCTTTCTGCACCCGCGTCAAAAGACTGTCCGACAGCGCCGGATGCCGCCCAGGCACCGACAGCAGACCGCTCGGCTTGTTGAACACAAGCAGATGCGCATCGCGATGCAGCAGCGAAAGATAGGGATCCTGCGGCGGGTTATAGATCGGATCGGCATCTGAAAGCGCGTTCATGGCGACCCTCTACCAATGATTTCCTCGGCGTGAAAGGTCCTCGACAGCGCTCGGCAGCAAGCCGATGGCGAAAACCGGGCCGAAACACTTGCAAATCCCGGTCCGGTTCTGAACTGTCTGTCCCGATACCTCACGCAAGACCGCATCGACATCCCCATGGCCACGAAGACGACCCTCAACGCGAAGAACCTGGAAGCGCTCGGCACGCAAAGACTTGCCGAGTTGCTGATCGAGATCAGCATGGGCAGCGCCGCAAACAAGCGCAGGCTTCGCATGGAACTGGCCGGCAGCCACAGCAGCGGCGAAGTGGCACGCGAAGTTCGCAAGCGTCTCGGCAGCATCGCCCGCTCCCGGACCTTCATCAGCTGGCGGCGGGTAAAATCGACGAAGGCCGACCTCGAAACCCAGCGCAAGACGATCGTCGAGACCGTGGCGCCGGACGATCCGGGCGAAGGCTTCGAGCTGATCTGGCAGTTCCTTAGCCTCGGTGAGCCGATCTTCGACAGAACGGACGATGCGAGCGGCGCGCTGCTTGCAAGTTTCCATCAAGCCTGCAGCGATGCTGGCATCATCGCCAGCGGATCAGGCATCGACCCCGATATTCTTGCCGACAGGGTTCTGGCGGCGGTTCAGAACAATGGCCACGGCCAATTCGACCCGTTCATTCCAGCCATGGCCCCGGCCCTCGGCACTCAAGGCCTCGACCGCCTGAAATCGCTGCTTGTGCAGTGGTTGAACGAGCCCGACGAGAGCGACCGGGAAAGCGTCGGCCTCACCTCACCGAGGCACGACCGAAATCATGAGACGACAGTGCGTACCGCGCTTCAGGCGATCGCCGATGCCACGGGTGATGTGGATGCCTACATTGCCGAGCAGCCAGAGGAAACCCGCCGGATACCGGCAATCGCTGCCGAAATCGCCCGCCGGCTCCTCTCCGCAGGGCGCGCCGATGAAGCGCTGCAGGCACTCGATGGCGCCGAAATAACCGGTTCGCCCGACCGCGAGATGGAGTGGCAGCTTGCCCGCGCCGAGACGCTGGAAACCCTGGGACGCACCGAGGAAGCCCAGGCCGATCGCTGGCGATGGTTCGAACAGTCGCTCAGCGACATTCACCTGCGCGCATTCTTGAAACGCCTGCCGGATTTCGACGATATGGACGCCGAGGAAAGGGCGTTTGCCCATGCCCGGACATTCCCCGATGTTCACCAGGCGCTCGCCTTCTTCCTGCGCTGGCCGGCACTCGGCCAGGCGGCGAAACTGGTGATCAACAGGCCGGCAGAGCTGAATGGCGATCTCTACGAGTTGATGACATCAGCTGGCGAGATGCTCGCACCCCATCATCCGCTCGCGGCAACGCTGATCCTGCGCAAGCTGATCGACTTCACGCTCGATCACGCAAAGTCGAGCCGCTACAAACACGCAGCCCGGCACCTCGCCACAGCGCAAGCCCTCGCGCCCCATATCCTCGATCCCGGCACCCTGAAATCTCACGAGGTCTATGTCGCAACCCTGAAGCGCCTGCACGCAAACAAGCGCGGCTTCTGGAAGCATGTGGCGTGAAGACTCGGCAGCATAGAGGCGAAACTGCGTTGTCCGGCACCCAATAGGGCACCGGACAACGTTAATGGGCTGCAAAACTGCGAAAGCAGATCACGCGGCTTTCGTCAGGTCTCCATGAGGATCCAGCACTTATTTGACCGCGGCCCCTTGGTCGAAGCTTTCATAGCCTTGCGCTGCCTCATCAAGCGAGATGATCTTCGCGTTGACGATGTCGGCGATCGGCAGCCGGTCGTGAAGGATGGCTTGCATGAGCTGACGATTGTATTTCAAAACCGGCGTCTGCCCTGTGTGGAAGGACTGGGCCTTCGCCCAGCCGAGACCCAGCCGAAGCGACAGACTACCCTTTTTGGCAGCGTCATCCACCGCACCGGGATCTTCCGTCACATAAAGGCCGGGAATGCCGATCGAGCCCGCCGCGCGGGTGATCTCCATCATCTGGTTCAAGACGATAGCCGGCTGTTCGCCACCCGAATGTCCGCGGGCTTCGAAACCGACAGCATCGATGGCGCTATCGACCTCGTCGGTGCCAACCACTTCGGCGATCATGTCCCCGAGCCGGTCGCTTTTTGACAGATCGATCGGCTCGAAGCCCACCTTGGCGGCATGGGCAAGACGATCCTTGTTGAAATCACCGATCATCACGACCGCTGCACCGAGAATGCGCGCTGACGCCGCAGCCGCAAGACCGACAGGACCAGCGCCCGCGACATAGACCGTCGACCCGACCCCGACGCCTGCCTTGACCGCCCCATGAAAACCAGTCGGCAGGATATCCGACAGCATCGTCAGATCGCGGATCTTCGACATCGCCCGGTCGCGATCCGGGAATTTCAAAAGATTGAAATCCGCATAGGGAACAGTGACGTAACGGGCCTGGCCGCCGATCCAGCCCCCCATGTCGACATAACCATAGGCGCCGCCGGCGCGCGATGGATTGACGGTGAGGCAGACGCCGGTATCCTGCGACTTGCAGCAACGGCAGCGGCCACAGGCGACGTTGAAGGGCACGGAAACGATATCGCCGATCTCGAGCATCTCGACATCGACGCCCTTTTCGATGACCTCGCCCGTGATTTCGTGGCCAAGCACGAGCCCCGGCAAGGCTGTCGTGCGCCCGCGCACCATATGCTGGTCTGACCCGCAGATATTGGTCGAAATCACTTTCAGGATAACGCCATGCTCGATCCGGCGTCCATCCGGCGCCTCAAGCTTGGCGTCGTCGATATCCCTCACCTCGACCTTGCCCGGCCGCAAATACACGACACCTCTGTTCCTGCTCATGCCCATTCCTCCTCTGGGTTAAACTGAAAGCAACAGCTGCTCGCCGAAAATTCTCCGGAGACGACACTTTCGCCGCATTCCCCGATCTCTTCCTCCTCGAAAAGATCAGGCGAGCAAAACAATGTACCTTAACCCCAGCAGCAGACCACCATCATTCCCATTCGACTGCCGCGACAACGACATGCGGAGATGCAATGGCGACGAGTGGCGATTTGGCGAGGAAGACTTCCGAAATGCGCATAGGTCAGAGCGCCCGAGGAACAGACAAGACGTCATTCAGGAACGCCGCTCCGACGTGGAAACGCTGTGACTGCGTTAAGGCAGATGGAGGTGTGTTGGGCGGGCTAGTGACCTGGCGCGAAGTGTCAAAAATCACTATGCATTTTCTATATTCTAGTCCTGCTCCCCGTCTCGAATTCCTATGCGTATCCGATCCATAAAGACGGAGACCCACGCCAACCTGCGCCTGGGCATCGACCCGAAAAAGGTGCGACATGATGTTCGACTACAGATTGTTCGGAGCCTCGACGATCCTTTTCGAGGCTTGTCTTGCCCACATGCAGTGGTGTCAGGAGCGGCTTTAGTGCGTTTCGTGATGTTCGCCCGCTTTGTTCGCAACGCCGTCTTCCCCCGCCGGAACGCAAGGATGGCATGTTGTGGCTCCAACGTTATCTTCGGAATTGTTTGCGCACTTGGCTCGGTCATGTTCGTGGCGAAGGTCATCACCAACATTGCATCCGTCAACTGAAATGTCGGAAACAACAGGGCAAGCCCGTCGTGCTGCGTCATCGTGTTGGGCACGATGACGCAGCACGACTTCCGAACAAGGGCAAACCCCGCAGCTGGTGGTGCGGCTCGTTCAGAGACGAACCAGGCTTCGGAATTTAACGGAGGAGAGAAAATGTTGGTCCACGATTTTCTCCTGGCGGAGAACGTCTTCGTTGGGTTGAGTTCATCGTCAAAACAACACCTCCTGCGGCAGATATCTGAGAAGGCTGGCGAAGCGACCTCGGTTCCTTACCGTATAATCGCCAAAGCACTATCCGACCGCGAGGCCCTGGGCTCTACGGGTATCGGGGGCGGTGTGGCCCTTCCGCATGCTGCAGTCGCTGGACTGGAATCCGTATTTTGCCTTGTGGTTCTTCTCGCGCACCCGATCGACTTCGAGGCCGTGGACGGCGAGCCCGTCGACATCGTCATTCTGCTTCTGACACCCGCTTCCGCACGGACGGAAGCCCTCAATGTCCTGTCATGCGTCGCTAGGCGCTTCAGAGAGGGCGACGCTGTTCGAGGGCTACGGGCGGCCAGGACCGGTGACCAGGTTTATGCAATCCTGACAGCGTGACGCCATCCTTGCACACGGAAAGCTGACGAGTTCGTCCGACCCATCGACATCTGGAAGATCGGCGATCAGTTCGACGTCGGTCTCGTCTCAACGGGAAATCACCATGACGTTCTTTCCGGGGCCTGGGCCTTTTTCTATCACAGCGATGCTGACGCCGTTCTCAGCCACCAGCGTCGATATCGCAGTGTTCGAGGCTGAAGTCCGCCGCCAAGTCGCGGCGGGAATCGACGGTATCGTCGTCCACGATGTCATCGGAGAGAGCTGCGCGCTTGAGCAGAGGGAACAGGACCTGCTTTTGAGAACGGCCGTCCGCTGTGCGGATAGCCAACTGACTGTCATCGCCGCGACAGGATCGAACTGTACGGCGAAGACGATTGAACGTTCGCTGAGGGCGCAGGAACTGGGGGCAAAGGCCTTGCTGCTGACGGTGCCCTATTACACGAAGCCAACCCTGAAAGGCGTAGTCGATCATTTCCGACAGATCGACGCTGCCGTCCGGCTTCCCATCCTGATCGACGACGATCCGTCGAGGACGGCGCGAGATTTCGGGGAAGAGATGCTTGTCGAGCTTGCTGACCTCGCTCAGGTCGTCGGTGTTTGCCACGGCCCCGCACGTCTTGCCCACTTCGCCAATATCAGGGCCTCGTTGCGCAACCGGTTCAAGCACTTGTCCCGGGACGACCACTCCCTTTCTTCCTTCCTCTCTCTTGGTGGATCGGGCGTGATATCTGCGCTGAACAACATCCGCCCAGCACCGGTAACGTCACCGAACTGGTCCGTTGATGCAAGGTCCACACCGCAACTGGATACGTGTGATGTCGCGGGGCTGAAGGTTGCCGTCTCGTTGGATCGCCCCTTTCCCACCGACGTTCGGTTGCCGTTGGTGCCGCTCGAGCGGGACGAAGAAATCGTCCTTCGTACCGTATGCGCGGAGTCTTGATGAGCGACCGTTGACCACGCCCCAGCATGAAAACTACGCCGTCTATATTTCTTTGTCGCGAAGCCACATCGATTTCGACATGCCCTCAGACTTATTTTTCTTTTGCCGCTTTTGAATGCGTCTTGAGCAGAAGGAGAAACAAATGATGATCGAAAAACAGTCCGCGAATGAGAAGATTCCCCTCCCGGGCAACACAGCTTTCGCTGGACCAAGATTCCTGATTGGCAGAAGTCGTCGGGGTGGTTGGATCGTAAACGACCGCCTCGGGCTGGTCGGTGGCATCTTCGTCAACGAAGCAGCCGCCCGTCATTTTGCGATTGAAGAGTCTGACAGGCACTACGAGCTTATAGCAGTACTGGACGACGCGGCGATCGAGCTTGAGTTCCGCAAAGCAGATTTCTCAAACGCAACAGCATCCCATCAGTCCTCCGAAATCTGCAACCGAAGTGTTGCAAGCGCTCGTTCGGCCTCAACGATATCCTTCAGTAGAAGCCTCTTGTGACGGTGGTCCAGCCCGCCGCCTGCCAACACAGCGTCCACAAGCTCAAGGATATCGGCCGCTTCGACCACGACCTTAGTCGCTCCCCTTTGTACCGCTTCGTTGGCAAGGCGTCCCTCGACCGGAGGCATTATACGCTCCGCTGCCACAAAGACGCTTCCGTCCAGAAGATAAGACGCCAGTCTCGGGTCCGGTAACACTCTGATCAGAGCCTGGATCTCGTCGGCGGAAAAAGGGCTGCGAGCAATCAGTCGCGAGTGAAGCGAGGCGTAGCTCATCCCCAAGGCGGCCGCCGCTTCCTCAACCGACATCTGCTTCTCCACCACGAGAAGCGTGTAGACGATGTGGGCAAAATCTTCGCCGCGGTTCATGAGGTCCCTCCTGAGTGTTGGATCGTCACACAGAGACCCTGATGCTGCAAGGCCATCAAAACGGCGCACGCGTTTTGATCGCGGGAGCCGGTTTGAGATTCTATCTGCGCCAAGGCCGGCGTGACCCCCGTCGGCTGGGATGGTCTTGTGAAGTACCATGCCGATCACATCATCATGGAATGACAATGCTTTTCTGGATCATCATGTCCGTCACTGTCTTTGTGACAACCGTAGCGGCCATTGTCCTCGGCATATCACTTGCCGAAACAGGAAGACTTCACTTCGGTGCCTCCGTAGTTCTCTGGGCCGTCATCGGAGTTTTCATCCCCATGTGGCTGATCATCCGTCACGGACGAAAATGACGTCATGGCACGGTCGCGTCTCCGCCAGTCAATCAACCAGAGGCGGGAGCGATGCTCTTAGCGTCGAGAGTAATCACCGCTGCAACGGTAAATGCCGCGATGGTGGCAAACAGGAATGCGCCGACGAAAATAGCGATCGCTTTTAGCGCGCTGACGCCAAGGTCGTGCCTGAACCAGCGGACCTGCGCCTGCGCGTACCAGATGGTGGCAACCGCCACTGCGACGCCGCCGGCGAGATTTCCCTGCTCCTGCGGCATGCTGAAGAAATCGAAGCCCAGCACGAGAAGGAAGGCGAAGGGTGCCGCGACATAGCACTGGCTGAAGAAGGGCGGGCGGAGCGAATTGCGGGTGATCCTGACCCTCTTCGATCGCAGCAGAGTCACCGCCATGCAGAGCGGAAAGATGCCAAAGATCACTCCCCTTGCGATCAGAAGATTGGAGCCCGAGCCGAGCTCGCGGGCAGCTTCCGTCGGATCGTAGACCGATGGCAGTGCTCCAGACAGCGCCTGTGAAAGAAGCAGCGTAATGAGCAGGAACAGGGGCGGACTAAGCGTGTCCTGATACTGTTCTTCCGGCTCGTCGGCGAGTTCGATGTCTGCGTAGCGCATCATGCTGAGTGGCCTGACGACGGCACGCCACATTGTGACGGGATAAAAGACCAGCCATGACACCAGCTCGTAGAGGAGCTCTTCGAGCGACTTCAGCAATTTCATGAAGTCCACGTGCCAGTCCTTTCCGTTGATGCCTGCGTGTGGTTGCACCCTCTTACCAGCGTCGGCACCAGACGTCACTGTGCAGTGCCCTATCTTTGCGCGCAGGCGGGCACCTGCCACGGTGAAGGACTTGGCCGAACAGGCTTCCCATGCCGAGTCAGCTAATGTAGGTTTTTGAAATAGACACCGTGAGGTCGTCACATGAACCCGAACAACTTCGCCAAGGCGCCAAGCCGTGCCTGGGACTTTGCTCGTAGATCGAACGGGAGGAGCCAGTCGATGAAGATGATGAAAAGCCTGATATTCGGGGTCGTCATGATGGCAGCCGTGCCCTCTGTCGCCGACGAAATGCGGCGCGAGACGGTTCGTTTTGCTACGGGATCCTCGAGCTCGACCATCAAATCGTCGGTCAAAGGCTACCAGACGGTTCAGTACGCGCTGTCGGTTACGGCCGGCCAGAAGATGAGCGTCCAGCTCGATTCCCGCAATACAAGCCTCTACTTCAATGTGACCGCTCCGGGCGCCGATGCGGCGATGTACAACAGCTCGATCGATGGAAACGGCACCAGCATCACGATCCCGTCGAGCGGCAAGTACCTCATCGACGTCTATCTGATGCGCAATGCCGCAAGGCGCAATGAGACCGCGAGTTACGATCTCACGCTCTACGTCGAGTAGTCATCCGAACCGCGTGCGACACGGTCGTCCGGAAATGTCGAGGTTCGAAGGGTGATTTCAACCGATCGCGATTTCCCGTTCTACAACGGCAAGCCCGTCGAAATTGATGGACCGGGCTGGCTCCTTGTCATTGTATCGTTGGCGAGCGCTCTGCTTGTGCTCACCCTCGTTCCCCTTCGCACCTTCCCCTACAATCTCATTCCGGCGCTGCTGTTCGTCGCAGTCCCCGTGTTGGCGCTTCGCAAGGTAGCCGGGCCACACTGGAACTGCCTGTTCCGTCCTGTCGGATTTCGATCCGTGGGGCTGATGGTGCTGTTCGGGGTTGCTACGCTGCTGGGATCCATGGCGATGGGCTTGGTCCTGCAACAGTTTTTCGATCTTTACTCCAATCCCGTCGCGGATGCGATCGCCGCGATGTCGGCAACCCAGGTGAGTGCCACGCTTCTCGTGACCGGCATCCAGTTGGTAGGGGAAGAGCTTTTCGGAATACTGCCTTTCCTCGCTGTTTTGTGGCTGAGCGTACAGCGTTTGCACCTGTCACGAAGGTTGGGGATCGTTATCGCCGTTGTCGTTTCGTCTCTGCTCTTCGGCGCGGCGCATCTGCCGACCTATGACTGGCACTTTGCACAGTCTCTCATCGGCATCGGTTTTGCCCGCCTGATACTCACGCTCGCCTATATCGTCACGAGAAATCTCTGGGTCTCCGCGGGCGCCCATATCATCAATGACTGGACTGGATTTGTCTTCATGTTGGAGTTCGGCCACGTGCCGATCAACGCAGTGGAGTGAACCTCGAAGGCCAGTGGTCGCTAAGAAATCCACCTCATGGCCTTCGTGCCGCAACGTTCGAACGAAAGGACTTGGAATGCGTCTCGTAGCGAAATCTCTCATGGGCATGGTCCTGCTGTCGGCCCTCCCCGCGTCCGCAAACGACGTTCACCAGACAAAGTGCAAGGGCAACAGCGGAGCATGCATCCAGGAAGCCCAACGCGTCTGCGGTGGTGAATACCACGTTCTTTTCAGTGAAAGCCACGCCGGAGGGCTCCTCGGCGACAGCGTTCCAGGACCGGTGACCTGGTACTCCATGAGCTACGAATGTCCGAACTCCCGTGGCGACAAGCCGGACTTCCCGTTCCGCGGCAACACGTATTCACCGCCGCCGGAACGCGACATCGAAACGAAGTCGCGGCAGAGGGTCTCCATCGGAAGCATGGGCAAATTCTGCCAGGGAGAAGCATCAGCCACGTTCGGCCGCAGGCCTCAGGAAATCCTTACTCTCCCGGTGGAGCGCACGGGGGGCGGGTTTACTGTCTACGGCCAGTTCCCACCCGAGGGATCGCGGGTCACCACGTTCGAGTGCCGCTTCGACTCGTCCGGTGCATTCAGGCGCGTTGTTCGGGACTAGTTACGGTTTCGCAACGACGCGCAACCTTCCTCGCGGTCGCGAGGTGCGGGTCTCCCACGAGAGCGGTCGCTGATCGTCGCCCGTCACCGACACGTAGTCATCTCAATGTGAAGATGCTGCTCTCCGGTGATCGAGGCGCCGGCTCCAGAAATCTCGCTGAAATTAAGCAGCGTGGTCCACTCCACTCGCGTGAGTGTCGCATGTTGATGGTCCCTGCGCGAGCTGGAACATGCCGACGAGACCGCGTAGGCGTTGCGCCTCGTTCATGAGCAGTGCGCTTGCCGCATTGTTTTCCTCGACCATCGCGGCATTTTGCTGTGTTCCGTGATCGAGCATGTTGACGGCCGTGTTGATCTCGTTGAGGCCGACGGATTGTTCGCGAGCCGAAAGGGCAATCGCTTCGACTTGCGTGGTGATCGCTTTCACGCGGCCGGTGATTTCGGTCAGTCCTTCGCCGGTCTCACGGACGCAGCGAACGCCGTCTAGAACTTCTCGGTCAGACGTCTGGATCAGTTGCTTGATTTCTCGTGCGGCTTCCGCCGACCGTCCTGCCAGAGCGCGGACCTCCTGGGCAACCACCGCAAATCCTCGTCCTGCCTCCCCCGCCCTTGCCGCCTCGACGCCGGCGTTGAGCGCCAGGAGATTGGTCTGGAAGGCGATCTCGTCGATCACGCTGATGATTCCGCCGATTTTGGTCGACGAGATCTCGATGCGTGCCATGGCTTTCAACGCATTTGAAACGAGCACTGCTGTGCTTTCACTTGCGGCATTGGTTTCGCTGGCAATACGATGGGCGTCTTGCGATCGGCGCGACGCGTTGCCGACATTGGCAATGATCTGTTCGAGCGCTGCCGCGGTCTCTTCGAGCGATGCGGCCTGCTGCTCGGTGCGGCGGGACAGATCGTCGGCGCTCGAGGCGATCTCGCGGCTTCCCCCCTCGATGGAAATGCTTGCATGGGCGATCGAGCTCATGACATCGGCCAACTGGGCGACTGTTGCATTGAGATCGCGGCGCAGATTTTCGAAGTCCGGCGCAAATGGCTCGGTCAGTTCGAAAGCGAGATCGCCGCTTGCCAAACGCCGCAGCCCTTCGGCGAGACCTCCGGTTGCATGGCTCAAGCGTGCCCTTGCCTCGGTCTCTGCCTCTCGTTGCAGGCGGACGCGTTCACCTTCCGCGTTGCCCCGTGCGGTCGCTGCTTCTTCTTCCAAACGACGGTTGGTGATCGCAGCCTCCCGAAACGTGTGCAGCGCGCCGGCCATGGCACCGAATTCGCTGCGAGATCCAAACGACGGGATCGCAAGATCCGTCTGTCCCTCGGCGAGTTCACCCATGGCACCGGTCATCGCCGCGACTGGCCGCGTAATGGACCGGCCGATAATCCAGACGCCGCCACCAAGCCCAACGATCGCCAGCAGAACCAGGCCGGCGACGACGGTAAGGTTGCGAGACGCGACTCTTTCATTTTCCACGAGGATAGTCTCGCGCTCCGTTTCGTAAGCTGCGCTGACAGCCTGCACCTGCGGCTCTAACGCAAGGTAGGCAGCTGCAACATCCTTGCGGGTCTGTGCTTCCCCAATGCTGGCTTCGGCGTAAAAGCGAAATGCCGATCGGTAAATTTCCAGGCCATCGAGCACCCGGCTGCGCTGCGCGCCTGGGCGGAAGGCGTTTTTCACAAGCGTCGCGAATGTCTCAGCCTCCTCTGTGTGTTTTTGCAGATATGAGGCATCGCCACGCAGTATGAAGTCTTTCTCATGACGCCGCAGCATCAACATGCTGGCGCGAATAGCGGTATCGTCGACGGAGTCCAGACGTCCCTCGATCGAATGAACCGCCGAGCGCATGGCGCCCTGCAAGCCATTGTCCTGATCGAGACCAAGGTCCTGTTTGTTCTTCACAAGCGTATCAAACGCTGCTTCGTAGGCAGTCAGGCCAATGCTCAGTTGGTCGAGTTGGGGTGCGAGTTCAGGAGTGGCGGAACGACGAAGGCTCGCCAGCACGCCACGACCTTCGGAAACGGCTGCCTTGAACTTTTCCGTGCTGGCCATCTCTTTTTCGAGCAGGAATGCCTGCTGGAACATGTAGCTGGCGCTCACGCTGGCCGACAGGCTTGCAACGTCGGCTTTGCTCTCGGCAAGCGCATCTGCAGCGGCACGATATCCGTGCTCGACGTGGCGCTGACCGATAAAGATGGCGCAGATCGTGATGATACCGACGAGCGCCATCGCCGCCAGGAGCATGACGCGCTGCGAGATTCGAAGATGGGCGAAGAGCAAAGGCTTAGACCTCAAAGGCAAGAAAACAGCGGCATCAATGCCCTTCGGCTCTTAAGCAAATGTCTACGGAGTGTGAATTTACTGTGACATAACCGCGTGCGTGCCGGTGCGGCGCAGCTCACTTGCCCCCTCGGCTAGATTGCGGAAGAGGGCTTCAGCACACTGAAGCTGTGATCATTGTGGAGTGCGATAACACCCTCGTATTCAAGGGCATAGAGAGCGTTGAGTAGCTCGTGCCTGGAAAACTTCACTGTCGTCGGCGTGTTTGCGATCGTGCGAAACCGAATCTGCGACGGCGGCCTCAGCCGCAATCGTCGCAATAGATCCGATAAAGCATGCACAACTTCGAGATGGGTTCTCAACGACCGGGTCTCCAGGTAACACTCTCGATCAGCGCAACACGCGCCGAAGCGACAATGCTGTCTCCAGCTATCCCTGGTCTATTTCAGTTTTGTGACGCGGCTTGAGGAATAAGATGGCCTTGCCCAAGCAGTCGTCTGCGTAATCCTGGGCGGGCGTCCCCTGATGGACTTGAGAGCCATGATGGCTGCCCCGTGTGCGATCCTGACACGAGGTCTGTCCGATCCAGTTTGACACCAGGCCGGGCAGTCGTCAGGATCAATTTGCCCTGAACGACATTCGCACACCGTCGTCATCGGAACCGAACTTTCATCCGAAAAAGGAATCGTCCTCATGGGCAAGAAACTGAACAAGGTCTACGAGGCGCTCGTCAGTGGCGCAGCCGACGGTCTAACCGGCAAAGAACTCTATGCTCATGTCGTAGACGAATGCCCGAAGACATCGAGCAAACGCATTGTCAAAGCCTCCCTGTTTGCGTTGTCCGACCCGGACATCAAGGAGAGGGGTCTGCTGGAAGCGATCTACGCGCTTGCTATCGACTATCGCCTGTCCTCGCTGGGGGTCGATGAAGAAACTCAGGAGACAGATGACGAAAACAGTCCGGCTCCACTTGTTTCACAGGAACTGAGAAACCGGCTCGAAAGCACGGTTTCGATTATTCCGGCCATTCGAGAGGACGCGACATTACCCGAACCGTCTAAAGGCATCCATTGAGTGCAGATAGGCACCGCTCAATCCGACGCACTCAGCGTCCATCGGGCACGTCCGTCACAGCAATTTCCAAGGGCCTGATGGCCTCCAGTACGAATTCGATAGCGAGAATATCGACCTCGTTCTACTGTCCTACCCAGTCGGAACTGGCTATGCCTCGAACCTGACTGTCATCCACACGTCACATATTCGTGGAATCTGATCTTGACGATCGGAGGGCGATTACGTGCCGCATCTATGCCTCAACGCGATATCGAAGCACTTCGACCAGTTCACAGCGCTGGATAGCGTCTCGCTCGCGATTCCCGACGGAGCGTTTCTCGCCTTGCTTGGACCTTCAGGCTGCGGCAAGACCACTCTTCTGCGCCTGATCGCCGGGCTTGAGCATCCCGATCAAGGAGAGATCCGTTTCGACGATCAGTTAGTCGCCGGTGATGCCGTCTTTGTCCCACCGGAAAAGCGTCGCGTTGGCATGGTCTTTCAGTCGTATGCGCTCTGGCCGACGATGACCGTACGAAAAAATATCGAGTTCGGCTTGAAAGTCGCCGGGCTCACGGTTCAGGAGCGAAACCAACGCATCGATGAGGTTCTGGACGTCGTCGGGCTTCGGGGGCTGGATGGCCGCCGGCCGCACGAACTTTCGGGTGGACAGCGGCAAAGGGTAGCGCTTGCTCGCTCGCTCGCAACCAGACCGCAACTCATCCTGCTCGATGAACCGCTTGCCAATCTCGATGCCCATTTGCGTGAGGCCATGCTCGCGGAATTCCGCCGTATCCATAGTCTGACCGGCGCCACATTCGTATTCGTCACCCATGATCAGGACGAGGCGATGGCGGTTGCGACGCATGTCGCCGTCCTGGACCGGGGCCGGCTACAGCAGCTCGGTACGCCGGAAGAGCTTTACCGCCAGCCGTCTTCGAGCATGGTTGCCCGTTTTATCGGTCGGGGACGGACGCTGCCGGTGCAAGTGGTTGAGTCCGGAGCGGGTCGAACGAAGGTCATGCTCGGCCAGCAGCTCCTCGACATGCCGGGCGAGGCCCCGACAGGCTATGGCTGGCTGTGCTGTCATGCCTCCGATTTCAAGCGCGTGCCTGAGGGCGGCCACTTGCAGGTCGAGCTTCTGGGGCAGGTCTTTCAGAACGGCGTCTTTCTCAGCCACTGTCTGCCGACTGAGATTGACGGCGACGTCGTAAGCCTGCCGCTCGAGGAGCGGTTAGCGCCCGGCACATCGATCGAACTCGTCCTTACGGGCGGCTGGGTGATCGGCGACGGCGGAACAGGCCAAACCTGGGCCGGCCGTGTCACTGGTCGATCGTCAACCTGTCGTTCTGCCGTCATCTCTGTGAGCTAGGCGAAACAGCATCTGCCGAACCGGTGGCTGTCTCCCCATCGCCCGGGCGGGGCCGCGTTCAAAACAATCTGCCCTATCAACGAGGTTCTCATGTTCTTCCGCACGCTCGTCGCCACAACCATTCTTGCCGGCCTCGCCTTCCAAGCCGCGGCCGCAGACACGATCACCGTTTACACCTCGCAGCCGCAGGATCAGATGACCAAGGTCATCGAGGCGTTCAACGCCGACCATCCAGAGATCAAGATTGAACTCTTCCGTTCCGGCACGACCGAAGTCATGGCCAAGCTGCAGGCTGAATATGCCGCTGGCAACAGCCCGGCCGACGTCATCCTGATCGCTGATACCGTCGCGATGACGCAGTTGAAGAACGACGACCGCCTTCTGGCCTTTACCGACGCTCCGGTTGCGGGCATAAACCCGGCCTTCATCGATGCCGACAAGACCTTTTTCGGCACCAAGGTGATCACCACAGGGATCATCTACAACACGAACCTCGTGAAGACCGCCCCAAAGAGCTGGAACGACCTGCTTGCCGCCGATGCGGCCAAGAGCCTTATCATGCCAAGCCCGCTCTATTCCGGTGCGGCCGTCATCCATGTCGGCACGGTATCGCAGCAGCCTGAATTCGGCTGGGCGTATTACGAAAAGCTGGCCGAGGCCGGCGCCGTTGCCGGCCAGGGCAATGGCACGGTTGTCGAAGCCGTTGCGCGCGGCGAAAAGGCCTACGGCATCATCATCGAATACATGGCCCTCAACGCCAAGAAGAAGGGTTCACCCGTCGACTTCGTCTTTCCCGCAGAAGGTGTAAGCTCGATCACCCAGCCAGTCGCCGTGCTCAAGGGGTCCGATCAGGTCGAGGCAGCCAAGACCTTCGTCGCCTGGCAGCTCTCCAAGGCAGCCCAGGTACAGGCCGCCGCCCAGGGCTATTTCCCGATCCTGCCCGGTGTCGCGCAGCCGGAAGGGTACCCGGCGCTTACCACACTGAAGATCCTGCCCGCCGATAGCGATGCCATGCTCAAGGCCGACAAGGAAACCAAGGAAAAGTTCGCGGAACTGTTTGGCGGTTGACCCTATGATCCGCAGACCCGTTATGGGCCGGCCGCATCGTTTGGGAGGCGAGCATCTGCTCGTCTCCCTTCTCGTTTTATACGTGTCCTTCACGACGCTATGGCCGCTCGCGCGGCTCTTTTCCGCCGCCTTCCAACCCGGCGAGGACGGCACGCCGCTCGGGCTGATGCTGACCACGCTCGCCAGTCGCTCGGCACTCAGGGCGCTCTCGGGAACGCTGCAGACCGCGCTTCTGTCCGTTGCCGTGTCGACTGTCATCGGCGTGGCGCTCGCCTTTGCCGTCAGCCTTTTGAAACTCCGCACCCGCGCCGCACTGACCTTTCTCATCCTGATCCCGCTGATCGTGCCGTCGCAAACCATGGCGCTTGCCTGGATTGAACTCTTTGGCGCGCAGTCGCCGATCCTGAAACCGCTCGGCCTTGCGCCACCGCCGGGCTCCACCAACCCGCTTTATTCAACCGGCGGGATCGCGCTTGTGATGGGCATCGAACACATGCCGCTGGTTTTCATTGCTGTCCGGGCGGCGCTGCGGGCACTGCCGGCCGACCTTGTCGAGGCCGCGCGCATCCTCGGTATTTCGCCAGGCAGGATCGGCCTCGGAATCGTCTTACCCATCGTCATGCCTTCGGTGCTGGCTGGAAGCTTGATCGCGTTCACCGCGGCGATCGGCAATTTCGGCGTGCCGGCACTTCTTGGCATTCCGGGCCGCATCTCGGTCCTGACAACTTTGATCTACCAACGGTTGAACGGCTTCGGCCCGGCCGCCGCCGGCCAAGTGGCGACACTCGCGCTGGTGCTCGCTGCCATGGCGGCGCTTGCCATCGTCCTGCGCAACATCGCCACGACCCGCATCGCCGTGCCGCTTCCGGCCGGGACACCCTTCGTGCCTACCCGCCGCGCGCCTGTATTCGAGTTCCTGCTGTGGATCGTGGTGCTCATCCTGTCGCTCGTGCCGCTCGCGGCGCTGACCATGACTGCGCTCTTGCCGGCCATCGGGGTGGCCTTCGGACCCGACACGATAAGCCTCGACCAGTTCCGCGCCGTGCTCGACAATCCGACCGTGCGAAGGGCTTTTGCCAATTCGCTGCTGCTCGCCGTGATCACGGCCGCAATTTCGATGCTGGTGGCCGTACCGCTGGCCTTTCTTTCTCAACGCCGTACAAATCCTGTGCTCCGGCTGCTTGATTTCGTCATCGAGGGGCCCTGGGTCGTTCCCGGCACTGTTGTCGCGCTCGGCATGATCCTCGCGTTCCTCAAGCCGCTGCCGCTGATCGGGCTGTCGCTCTACGGGACCATGGCGATCCTCGTCATCGCCTATCTCTCGCGCTTCCTGCCGCTGGTGCTCCGGCCCGTGGCCGCCGCCGCGCAATCAGCCGACCCCGCACTGGACGAGGCGGCTCGCATTACCGGCGCCGGTCTTAATCGCCGCATCCTGTCCATCTTCTTGCCCGGCGTGCTACCGGCCGCGGCTGCCGGGGCGATTCTGGTCGTGATGACGGCGCTCAACGAGCTGACGCTTTCGACACTGCTCTGGTCGTCGGGAAAGGAAACCATAGGTGTGATGATTTTTGCCCTGCAGTATGAAGGAAACTCGACTGGCGCAGCGGCAGTCGCAGTTCTCTCAACCCTCCTCGTGTTGAGCCTTGCCGGGGGAG
>Ga0213835_100268_pt1 | contig 58923 bp, 60 predicted proteins | sample SWPATP01_FD_160576 | JGI IMG/M metagenome (GOLD analysis project Ga0213835, IMG submission 160576) | Coastal seawater microbial communities from Marineland, Florida, United States - SWPA TP0 #1 | ecosystem: Environmental > Aquatic > Marine > Coastal | place: USA: Florida | collected 2016-08-05
CGGAGCCTCAGGCGAAGGACATCATCGACACCGCGCTCGCGTGGGGCGAGCAGTTGCGCCACCGGATCACGGATACGACGTATCTGCTGCACGACCGGATGGCGGCCGGCGACCGCGTGCTGTTCACCGGCGCGAACGCGACGCTGCTGGACGTGGACCACGGGACGTACCCGTTCGTGACCAGTTCGAGCTGCTCGGCGCTGGGGATCGGCGTGGGCACGGGCGTGCCGACGACGAGGATCGGGCGTGTGCTCGGCGTCGCGAAGGCGTACTGCACGCGCGTGGGCGCGGGCCCGTTCCCGACCGAACTCGTCAACGAGCTGGGCGACCGGATCCGCGAGCGCGGGCGGGAGTATGGCACCACCACGGGTCGCCCGCGCCGGTGCGGGTGGCTCGACATGGTCGCGACGCGGTATGCCGCGATGGTGAACGGCGCGACGGGGATCGCGGTGACCATGCTGGACGTGCTGAGCGGGATGGGGGAGCTGAAGGTCTGCGTGGGGTATCGACTCGCGAACGGGGAGGTCAGTTCGCGTTTTGTGCCCGACGCGGGTGAGCTGGAGCGGGTCGAGCCCGTGTGGGAGACGATGGACGGATGGGACGAGGATCTGAGCGCCGTGCGCACGGTGGACGAACTGCCCGGGGCGGCGAGGGCGTACCTTGCGAAGATCGCGGCTTGTGCCGGCGTCCCGGTGGAGCTGGTGAGCGTGGGCCCGGATCGGTCGCAGACGATCGAGTGCCGGATCGGGTAGGGCGGCTTCGGAGGGTGCGAGGGGGTTCGGATGGATGAGTCGGCAAACGGGGTGGTGGCGCCGGTCGCGGGTGTGGTGCAGGACGCGGCGACGCTGAGCGTCGAGGATCGCGCGGCTCTGGACCGGATGCGCGCGCGCAACCCCGAGGCGGACCCGCTGACGCACCTGCCGGGTGTGCCGCCGACACGGATCCCGAGGCACGTCGCGATCATCATGGACGGGAACGGACGCTGGGCTGAGGCGCGCGGGTTTCCGAGGATTTTCGGGCACCGCAACGGGGCGGCTTCGGTCCGCGCGGTGGTGGAGGCGGCCGGGCGGATGGGCGTCGAGGTCCTCACGCTCTATTCGTTCAGCCTGGAGAATTGGAAACGACCGGCTGAGGAGGTCGGGGCGCTGATGGCGCTCTGTGAGTCGTACCTGACCGGGAACCTGGACCTGCTGCTCCGCAACGGCGTGCGCCTGCGGGTGATTGGTCGGCGGTCGGGGCTGCCCGAGGCGGTGCGGAACGCGGTCGAGATGGTCGAACGCGAGACGGCGCACTGCACGCGGGCGACCTTGTGCCTGGCGCTGAACTACGGCTCGCGGGCCGAGCTGGCCGACGCGGCGCGAGCGATCGCCGAGCGCGTGCGCGCGGGCGAGCTCGACCCCAAGGATGTGGACGAACGCACGCTGGCGGGGCATCTGTACGCGCCGGACCTGCCCGATCCGGACCTGTTGATCCGAACTGCGGGTGAGATGCGCGTGAGCAACTATTTGTTGTGGCAGATCAGCTACGCGGAGCTGTACGTGACCGAGACGTATTGGCCGGAGTTTCGGGCGGAGGAGCTGCGCCTGGCGATCGAGGCGTACGCGTCGCGTGATCGTCGGTTTGGCGGTCTGGGCTGACTTGCGCCGCCGGGTGGTTACGATGCCCGCGTGTTGAAGGACCGGCTGCTCTACGGCCCCTTGCTGATCCTGGCGTTGCTCGGGGCGTTGTGGCTTGACGAGTGGCTGAACACGGTCGACGCGCCGGCGTGGTTCGCGCGCCTGACGGGGACGGTGACGTTCCCGCCGGGGACGGTGATGGTCCTGGTCGCGACGCCGATCGCGGTGCTCGCGGCGATCGAGCTGGCGGCGATGCTCTCGCGGGTGGGGCTGGCGTCGAGCCGAAAGCTGAGCGCGATCGGCGCGGTGGTGGGGATCGCCGTGAGCTGCCTGATCCCGAGCGAGGTCGAGGCGGTGCGGAGCGTGGCGATCGTGGGCTCGGCGGCGATCGCGATGCTGCTGCTCTCGGTCGTCTACTTCTCGCGCCATCAGTCCGTCGAGGGCGTCGTCGCGGCGACCGGGGGCGTGCTGCTGGCGTTTGTCTACCTCGGGCTGACCTTCGGCTTCCTGCTCGCGATCCGTCGGGAGCACTCGGCGTGGATGATCCTCTGGATCCTGCTGACCACCAAGAGCTACGACATCGGCGCGTACTTCACCGGGCGCGCGATCGGGCGGCACAAGCTGATCGTGTGGCTCAGCCCCGGGAAGACCTGGGAGGGCGTCGGGGGCGGCGTGGTGGCGAGCGCGGTCATCGGGGGGCTTGGGGCTTGGGCGCTTGGGATCTGGGTGGACACGCGGATCGGCGTCTGGTCCGGGGCGGCGATGGGGGCGGTGTTCGGGCTGGTGGGGCAGGTGGGGGATCTGGTGGCGAGTCTGGTGAAGCGGGACGCGGGGGCGAAGGACTCCAGCAAGACGCTGCCGGGCTTCGGGGGCGTGATCGACGTGGTGGATTCGCCGCTGCTGGTGGCGCCGGTCGCGTACTGGATGCTGACGCTGCTCTGACCGTGGGCGGGTCGGCGTGCTATGCTGGACTGGTTCAAGGCAGGCACAGGAGCGCTGGATGAGCGAGACGGCAACGGAGCGGCTTCGTCAGGTGTTCGAGGTCGATCGGCAGCTCCGCGGGCTGCGGTCGAGGCTGGTGCAGGCGGAGCGGTTCCTGAGCGCTCAGGCTCAGCAGCTCGAGTCGCTGAGCCAGAAAAAAGCCGCCGCGGAGCGTCAGCTCCGACAGCTTCAGGCGAAAGCCGGGGAGTTCGAGGGCGAGGCGAACGCGCTGGACGCGAAGATCACGCACCTGCGCGAGCAGATGAATCAGGCGAACACGGCTCGCGAGTACAAAGCGTTCCTGACCGAGATCAACACCTTCAAGGCGGACAAGGACAAAGCCGAGTCGGCCGCGCTGGAGCTGATGCAGCAGGTCGAGGAGCTGAAAGCCGAGATCGGCACGCTGGAGGCGGCGACGAGCGAGCGCGAGCGGGTGCGGGGCGTCGCGGCGAACGACCGTGCCGAGCGTGAAGCCGAGATCGCCGAGCGCGTGCGCGAGCTGGAAGCCGACCGCGACCGCCTGCGCGGGCTGGCCGACCCGGCGGCGATGCGCATGTACGACGAGCGCGTCGCGCGCCACCCCGATGAAGACCCGATGGCCCCGATCGAGGAGCAGGACCGTCGGCGTCACGAGTACACCTGCGGGTCGTGCATGATGGAACTGCCGGTCGAGGCGATGAGCGCCCTGCTCAGCCACGGCACGGTCACGCGCTGCCCCTCGTGCGGCGTGCTGCTCTACATCCCGAAGGAACTGGCCGACCAGATCCGCCCGGCGAGCAGCCGATCGTGACCCGCGGCGCGACCGCGCGCCGTGTGCTTTTTCCCATCCGAAGGCTGTTCGTCCGTGTGTGGGTGTACGCGCTGCCGCTCTTGGCGCTCGCGTGCGTCACGCTGCCGCATCTGGACCAGGGCGACTGGCGCGGCGATCAGGGTTGGTACGGCGCGATCGGCGTGCAGGCGTGGCGGACGGGCGAGCTCTGGACGCTGATGGCGTGGGACGGGCTGCGCTACTTCAACAAACCGCCGCTGGTGTTCTGGATTCATGGGTGGGTGCTGGACCGGGTCTGGGTGAGCCTCGCGATGGCGCGCCTGCCGACGGTCTTCGCGGCTGGGCTCTGCGTGCTCGCGGCGACGGGCACCGCTCGCACGCTCAGCGGGCGCAAGGTCGGGGTGCTCAGCGGCGTGGCGCTTGCGCTGACCTACGAGTTCTTCCGGCGCACGCGCGAGGTTTCGCTGGATATGTGGCAGGCGGCGTTTCTGCTGCTGGCGGCGTGGTGCGTCGCGGTCGGTGTCTCGCGCGGGCGCGGGGCGTGGGTCGCGGCGGGGGGGCTTTGGATCGGGCTGGCGATCATGACCAAGCCCCTCGTGGGGCTGCTCGCGATCCCGATGCTCGGCGCGTGGGCGGCTTGGCACGGCGGGTGGGGATGGCGGCGGATCGGCGTGTGGTTCGGGTCGATGACGCTCGTCGCGCTGCTCGTCGCGATGCCGTGGCATGTGTCGATGTGGCTGATCCACGGCGAGGATTTTCTCGCGCGGTACTTCGGCGCGGAGATCGGGGCGCGGGCTGCCGGTGAGCTGGATCCGACCCAGGGCTCGCACAAGGCGTGGTGGTTCTACCTGCACCGGTTTGGTGCGCACGGGTGGCCCTGGAACCTGTTCGCGGTGCTCGCGGCTTGCGGGCTGGCGCTCGGGCGCGTGCCGACGCGGCACAGGGGGCTGGTCCGGCTCGGGCTCGTCTGGGCGGTCGCGTGGATCGTGCTCCTGAGCCTGTTCGCGGAGAAGCGGGACCGGTACATGCTGCCGGTGCACGCGGGCGTCGCGTGGCTCGCTTCGGCGTGGATCGTGTGGGGCGGGTGGGGATGGATCCGTCGGCTCGCGCGGCTCGGCGTGCGACGAGGGGCGATCGTGCTCGTGATCGGTGGGCTCGTGTTCGCGGCGCTGCCGGTGCGCGTGCAGCGGGGGATGTCGCCCGAGTGGTCGGCGTTGATCGCGTGGATCCGCTCGACGGACCTTACGGACCCGAGCGACCACGACGACCCGCGCCCGGTCCTGCTCATGGGCGGGCTGGGCGCGAACGACGCCGCCCGGGTGTATCTCTACACGGGCTGGTGGGCGGGTGAACCGATGAGCCCGGCGACGGATCTCCGCGGCGGGCGCGTTCGCGAGCCGCGGGTTGGCGACTATCTCGTCTATGAAGATCGCGAAGGCTGGGGCCCGGGCGCGGGCGAGGCGGTGGTGTGGACGGTCGGCCCGGTGACGCTGACGCGCCTGGAGGCGCTGCCGTGGTCGCCGGTGCGGCTGGAAGAGCAAGAGTGAGCGCGCGATCGGGCACCGGCCGAGTTCACGCCAAGCTCAGTCCTGAAACAGGTCGTGGTCGTTCGTGCCGGCGGGCGGGGGCACGCCGAGGTGGTCGGCGGCGGCTTTGGTGAGCATGCGCCCGCGGCGCGTGCGCGCCAGAAACCCGATCTGCAGCAGGTAGGGCTCGACGACGTCTTCGAGCGTGCCGGCGTCCTCGTTCATGGTCGCGGCGACGGTTTCGAGCCCGACCGGGCCGCCGGCGTAGGTCGTCGCGATCGCGCGCAGGTACGCGCGGTCCAGCTCGTCAAGCCCCAGCGGGTCCACGCCTTCCAGCTCGAGCGCGTCGGCGACGACGCGTGCCGTCACGCGCCCGGCCGCGCGAACCTGCGCGAAGTCGCGCACGCGCCGCAGCAGCCGGTTCGCGATCCGCGGCGTGCCCCGAGCGCGCTCCGCGACCGCGAGCAGGGCGGCTTCCTCCACGACCTGAACCGAGAGCAACTCGGCGCTGCGGCGCAGGATCGTGAGCAGGTCCGGCGTGTCGTAGTAGCGCAGGTGATGGACCAGCCCGAAGCGCGAGCGCAAGGGGGCCGACAGGAGCCCGGCCCGCGTGGTCGCACCGATCAGCGTGAATGGACGGCAGCGGATCTGCACCGTCCGCGCGTTCAGCCCGCTTTCGACGGGCACGTCGATCTTGAAGTCTTCCATCGCGGGGTAGATGAACTCCTCGACCGCGACGGGGAGGCGGTGGATCTCGTCGATAAAGAGCACGTCGCCGGCTTCGAGGCGGGTGAGTGAGGCGACCAGGTCGGTGCCGCGGGTGAGCGCGGGGCCGCTGGTGGTGTAGAGGCGTGTGCCCATCTCGTGGGCGATGACGTGGGCGAGCGTGGTTTTGCCGAGCCCGGGCGGGCCGTGGAGGAGCGTGTGCTCCATGGGCTCGGCGCGCGTGCGCCCGGCTTCGATCGCGATGGTGAGTCGTTCGACCAGCTCGCGCTGCCCGATGTAGCTCTGGAGTTGTTGGGGGCGGAGGCTGGGCAGGCCGACGGACGCGTCGTCGTCGGTCGGCTGGTGCGTCGGGGTGAGCAGGCGTTCGGTGGGCATGGGGTATGAGAGGGTATCAGAGCTCGGAGCTCGGAACTCGGAGCAGCGGATCGGATGCCGATGCGGGCGCGATGTGAAGCCCGATCCGCTTCAGTTCATCGGCAGGCTCTTGCTGCGCCAGAGCTCGGTGAGCCTGGGGAGTTCGATCGGCTGCCAGACGCGCCGGGGGGTCTGATCCGTCTCGGGCAGGCTCGTGCGGATGAGGCGTCCCTGCTCGTTGAAGCGGCTGACCTGGGGCGGGTCGCTGTCGATCAGGACCGACTCAAGCTCAAAAACGCCCGCGCCGGGGTTTTCAAGCGCGTCGCGTCGCGTGGTCACCGCGGTCGCGTTGCTGGACCAATAGGTGAACGCGAAATCGCCGGGCGCGGCGTTGAGCACGAGCAGGTGGGGGAGGAGGAAGTGCTCGACCTGCGAGAGGTAGGTGGTGCGGTCCACGGTCGCCGAGTGGGTGCTGGAGGCCCCGCCGCGCGGCTCGACGACGACGTTGAGCCGATTCCCGTCGCGCACGCCGACTTCGGTGTACGCGATGGTCGCCGGCCGGCGCGGGCCGCCCTCGCGGTCGCGCACAGCGACGCGGATGGTCCACCCCTCGGTTTCCCGGTCGGCGGCGAGGAAGAAGATGGACTCGATGTCGATGATCTGCCGGTCCTGAAGGACGCGGGAATCGAGCTGGACGATGTAGCCGCGTTGGCGGTCCGAGGCGCGCCAGCGGGCCTGGGGAACTTCGGGGCGGAGCTCGCCGCGTTGCCCCTCGCGGGCGCGGAGGCGCCGGTAGCCGATCTCTCGCGCGTCGCGGTCCGAGCCGCTGGCGGCGGGCTCGTAGAGACGGTCCCACCGTTCCCTCGCGGCGGCGATCGCGCCGGCGTAGCTCGCGGGCGTGAGCCCCTCGATGAACTCGGCCCCGCGCTCAGCCGCGACGCGCGTCCGCTCGGCCGACTCGCCCACGTCCGTGAAACGGGCCGTCCCGATCATCAGCTCGTACACCGGGCGCACGTTCGCGAACTCGCGCTCGGTCGTCACCAGCTCGAAGGTGACGAACCGGTCGGGCTGCGGCTTGAAGACCGTGTACCCCCGGATCACGCGCTCAGCCGTCCCGGCCCGGCGATCTTCGCCCGTTCCGGTCTGCAGCGCGACGTAAAAACGGCTCGCCGTCTGCCCGTTGATCACCAGATCCGGCACGCGGATCACGTTCGCACGACCTGTGAGCGAGCCCTGCTCGCCGCGAACCTCGACCGCGGTTGTTGATTCCAGCAACTGCTCCAGGATCGCGTCGGCAACGGTGTCCACCGTCTGCGTCGCGTCGCGCGTCCGCGGCGTCGCGATGTTCATCACCCAGTTGGTGCCCTGTGCGGGGAGCACCTGCACGCTCGACTGGTCCCCGAGGCGGGTGACCTGGGCCCGGCTGCCCTCGACGGGGTAAAACCGCAGCCCGACGGCTTCGATCTCCGTGGGCGTGTCGGCGAGACGGGCGGTCGTCGTCCGCGGGTTCGAGAACGTGCTAACCCCCCGGTTTGGGCTGTTTTGTGCCGAAACGGCGGGGGTCAGGATCGTGAACGCGGCGGCTGCGGTCAGCAGCAGGCGGGTCGCGGGTCGCATGGGTGGCCCTCCGTGGGTCGGCTCTGGTCTGGACATTCGCAAACGGGGCGCGGGGCGCGGGTGTTCCAAAAGATGGGCTGAGGGTACCGGCTCCGGCGCGCGATCGGTCTTTTCGCTGGATCGGCCTGTCGGTGCGGGGGGCTGGAGCGAACCACGCCGGTTCGCTGGAGGAACTGGGGATCGGTCGGGGGCGGATCGGGCGGATTTGCGCCGGCGGCTTGTTGACTGGCGGGGTCCGGGTTCTACGCTTGCAGGCTCCACCGAGCCCGCGTTCGTGCGGGTGGGTGGGCGTGCAGACGGTGAGAGGCGGCTCGCGGGCGAGGGTTTCGCCCGGGGCACTCGTTTCGCTCGGGCGACCGGGCACCACGTTGGGGAACGCAGCACCCATGACCGGCGGCAGGATTCGAATCCGGATGGAAGCGTACGACCACCTGGCGCTCGACGCGTCGGCCCGTGAGATCGTGGACCACGCCAAGCGGACCAACGCGAAAGTCGCCGGCCCGATCCCGCTGCCGACGCGCATCGAGCGGTACACGGTCCTCCGTGGCCCGTTTATCGATAAAAAGAGCCGGGAGCAGTTCGAGATCCGCACGCATAAGCGGATCATCGACATTCTCGAGCCGACCGCGCGCACGATCGAGGCGCTGAACCGCCTCGTTGTCCCGGCCGGTGTGTTCGTCAAGATCAAGGCGTAAGCCTTTTCGCGCCCGTGCACGCTCCGGGGCGCGCGCCCCGGCGGGAGCCCGGGGCAAACCTTCCTCTGCCGGCTTCGGGCGATTGAGCCCGATCGGCAAGAAGCGTCGTCGGACTCGTCCAGACGGGTTCGGGCGGCGGTCAGGAGCGTGGAACGATGTCGTCAGTCAAAGATTCGGGCGTGATGCTGCTCGGGCGCAAGCGTGGGATGACTCGCCTGTTCACCGAGGACGGGCGGAGCGTGCCGGTGACGGTGCTCGAGGTGGGGCCCTGCGTGGTGACGCAGGTGCGCACGCCGGAGGTCGATGGGTACTCGGGCGTGCAGATCGCGTACGAGGATCTGAAGCCCCGGAACTCGACGATCCCGCTGATCGCGCACGATCACAAAGCCGGGACCACCCCTAAGCGGTTCCACCGCGAGTTCCGCGTCGCCGAGGCGGGCGGGTACGAGCTGGGGCAGACGCTGGACGCCTCGTCGTTCGGCTCGGTCCTGTTCGTGGACGTCGCGGGGACGAGCAAGGGCAAGGGCTTTGCCGGCGGCATGAAGCGCCACGGGTTCAAGGGCAAAGAGGCGTCGCACGGCGTCGAGCGGAAGCACCGCGGCCCGGGCTCGATCGGTGGTCACGCCTCCAACCGCGGCACCAGCGGCGGGATCAAAAAGGGCAAGAAGATGGCCGGGCAGCTCGGGAACGAGCGGGTCACCGTCCGCAGCCTCGAGGTCGTCCGCGTGGATACGGATCGGAACCTGGTTCTGGTCAAGGGCCCGGTGCCCGGGGCGAACGGCGGGTTGGTCGAGGTTCGCCCGGCGGTCCGTCTATACAAGAGCAAGGCGGCGAAGGCCGCTGCGAAGGGGTGATTCGCGGGTCTTGACAGGAATCTGCGGATTCCTGTCGGTTCGCGGGTTCACTTGCGGATGTGGGTTGCCTAGCATCGCGGCCCTCGGGTTCGCGTCAGGCAGGTCCGAGGGTTGGTTTGAGTCGATTTGCGTAACCGTCGGCCCCGCGGAACGGGGGCCGCCGGGTTCGGAAGGCCCGCGGAAGCGGGAACCGCCGGACAACGCCAAGGTTGGAGTCTCGCCGTCGTGATGCCGCGACGGCGGGGAGGAGCCGAGTCGATGCCGACCGCTCCGGGCCCCGGCGAGTGCCGGGGTGGACCTTGGGCCAGCCTTCGGGCGTGCCCGGGTCGAATCCGGATCGGCGGCTAGGCGAGGGTGCGGCGGGTGTTCCGGTGTGTTGCCGGGGCGTCGGGCTGCGGAAGGCGAAGGGCGAAGGCGACGAATGGAAGTCCCCGTCTACAACATGCAGGGCAAAGAGGTTGGCTCGATGTCCATCGACGAGCGAGAGCTCGGCGGGACGATCAATGCCGACCTGATCAAGCAGGCGTTCGTGATGTATCACGCGAACCGTCGCCAGGGCTCGGCCCGGACGAAGTCGCGTTCGGACGTCGAAGGCTCGACCCGCAAGATCTACAAGCAGAAGGGCACCGGGCGGGCGCGTCACCGCGACCGCAAGCCCAACATCTTCCGCGGCGGTGGTCACGCGCACGCGAAGACCCGCACCCGCGAGGACTACCGGCTCGACATGCCCAAGAAGATGCGGCGCAAGGCCAACCGCAACGCGCTGCTCGCCAAGCTGATCGACAACGAGGTCAAGGTCATCGACTCGATGGCGCTCGCCGAGCCCAAGACCAAGGGCTTCCAGGCGCTCATCAGCGGGCTCGGGCTGGATCGGCGGGCGCTGGTCGCGGTCGGCACCGGGAGCGAGGGGGCGAACAACGTCCGCCTGAGCGCCCGGAACGTGGACGATGTGACGCTGTGCGCGGTCGAGCAGCTGACCTGCTTCGAGATGCTGAACCACCGCTACCTGGTGATCGGCAAGGCGGAGCTGGAGGCGTGGCTGACCGGGCCGAGCTCGCAGACGGGCAAGTCGGCGAAGGTTGAGCCGATGGGTCGTGTGGAGCGGAAGCCCGCGCGTCGCCGCCCGTACACGAAGAAGACGATCAAGGGCGCCGCGGCGTCCAAGGCTGAGGGAGGCGCGTGACCATGGAATCCACGCACGTGATCCGTCGCCCGATCTTGACCGAGAAGTCGACGTTCGGGATGAACGAGCAGGGGCGGTACACCTTCGAGGTGGACCGTCGCGCGACCAAGGACGACGTGAAAGCCGCGGTGGAGCGGATCTACGGCGTTAAGGTCGTGGGCGTCGCGACGCAGGTCCGCAAGGGCAAGTCGCGCCGCCTGAAGTACGGGTGGGTGCAGGAGCGGACGAGCAAGAAGGCGACGGTTTGCCTGAAAGAAGGCGATGTGATCGAGCTGTTCTAGTCACGCCCGCATAGGCGTGAACAAGCTTCGCGGCGTGTGCATGCTGCGGGGTTTGGTGAGGGGCAGCGGGTCTGGTTGTTTCGGGTTTGAGTGGTTTCGATCGGGAGCTGGTGCGTCATGCCGATTCGGGTGTATAAGCCGACGAGCGCGGGCAGGCGGAACGCCTCGGTGAACCTCCACGCGGAGGTGACCAAGCGTGAGCCGGAGAAGGCGTTGCTGCGCCCGAAGCCCAAGACGGGCGGTCGCAACAACCACGGCGTCATCACGGCGCAGGGTCGCGGCGGCGGCGTCAAGCAGATGCTCCGCATGATCGACTTCAAGCGCAAGGACCGCGACGGGATCGAGGGCAAGGTTGTGGGCGTCGAGTACGACCCGAACCGCTCGGCCCACATCGCGCTGGTCGAGTACAGCGACGGCGTGCGCCGGTACATCCCGTGCCCGGTCGGTCTGACCGACGGGATGACGGTCTTGAGCTCGACGGACGAGGCAATCGAGCCGAGCGTGGGCAACTGCATGCCGCTGCGGTTCATCCCTTCGGGTTTGAACGTGCACTGCGTGGAGCTGCAGCCGGGTCGCGGGGCGCAGATGTGCCGAGCGGCCGGGATGTACGCGAGGCTGACCAACAAGGAAGGTCGTCACGCGACGCTGGTTCTGCCTTCGGGCGAGCAGCGTCGCGTTTTGCTGGATTGCCGGGCGACGGTGGGGCAGGTCGGGAACACCGATCACCAGAACCGTCGTCTGGGCAAAGCTGGTTTGAGCCGCCTGATGGGTCGTCGCCCGACGACGCGCGGCGTGGCGACGAACCACAACGACCACCCGCTGGGCGGTGGTGACGGCAAGAGCAAGGGCAACCGTGCGCCGGCGAGCCGAACGGGCGTGCCGTCGAAGGGCGGTCCGACGAGGAAGCGGAACAAGCCGAGCGCGGACCTGATCATCCGTCGTCGTCGGAGCAAGCGGTACGGGCAGTTGCCGAACCGGTAAACGGATGTGATCGGCGTGCGTGCGTGCGAGCGTGTGGCTCGCCTCGGCATGGGAAGGACCTGAAGCGATGGGTCGGAGTCTGAAAAAAGGACCGTTTGTGGACGAGAAGCTCTACCGCAAGGTGGAGAAGCTCGTCGAGGACGGGCGGCGTGAGCCGATCAAGACCTGGGCTCGGCGGTGCACGATTGTGCCGGAGTTCGTGGGACACACGTTCCAGGTGCACAACGGCCGAGTGTTCATGGACGTGTTCGTGACCGAGGACATGGTCGGTCACAAGCTCGGGGAGTTCGCGCTGACCCGCACCTTCCGCGGTCACACGAACAAGAAGGAAGGCATCAAGTCCGGTCGGTGACCTTTGGGTTCCGGCTGGTTCGGGAGCGTGCTGTGCGTCTGCAAGGCGAAAAACTCAAAAACGCGATCGCCGAGAGCGGCGTGGACGAAGCGGCGCTGGTCGCGGCGATCGAGCGTACGGGGCTCCGTGGCGCCTCGGCGCGTTCGGCGCTCCGGAACTGGATCGCCGGTCGGGATCACCCGCGCTGCAAGGCGTCGGACGTGGCGCGTCTGGCGCAGGCGTGCGGCGTTTCGCCGCGTGACCTGGTCCGGTTCGAGTCCCGCGTGATGCACCACCGGGGGAGCACGCAAAAGGCCCGTCTGGTCGTGGACCTGGTCCGCGGCAAGCCGGTGGACGAGGCGATGAACCTGCTCTCGTTCAGCCCGAAGCGTGCGGCTGTGAACGTGAAGAAGGCGCTGACGGCGGCCGTCGCCGACGCGGAACTCGCCGACGCGGACGTGACACGCCTGGTCGTGACCGACGTCCGCGTGGACGAGGGCCCGCACATCAAGCGGTTCCGTCCGAAGGACCGTGGTCGGGCGCACGCGATCCTGAAGCGGACGAGCCACATCACCGTGGGCGTCGAGGAGCGGAACTGATATGGGACAAAAGTCGCACCCGTTCGGTCTGAGGCTCGGGATCACCGAGACGCACCGTAGCCGGTGGTACGCGCCCAAGGCGCTCTACGGCGAGCTGCTGATCGAGGATCAGAAGATCCGCAAGTACCTGGACCAGCGCCTGAACCGTCGCCCGCCGAACGCGGCCGTGAGCGACATCCTCATCGAGCGCACCCGTGAGGAGCTCAAGATCCTCGTGAAGACAGCCCGTCCCGGGCTGGTCATCGGGCCCAAGGGCGCCGAGGTGGACGCGATGAAGCAGGAGCTGCAGTACATGACGGGGCGGAAGGTCTCGATCTCGATCATCGAGATCAAGCAGCCCGACCTGGACGCGCAGCTCGTGGCCGAGGGCGTCGCGGAGCAGCTGAAGAAGCGGATGGGCTTCCGTCGCGTGGTGAAGATGCGTGCCGAGGGCGTGATGCAGGCGGGCGCGAAGGGTGTGAAGATCCAGATCTCGGGTCGTCTCGGCGGGGCCGAGATGAGCCGCACACTGGACACGCGTCTGGGCTCGCTCCCCCTGAGCACGCTGCAGGCGAACATCGAGTACGGGTTCGCGCAGAGCTACACGCCCTACGGCGTCATCGGCGTGAAGGTGTGGATCTACAAGGGCCTGTACAAGGACGAGGTCCGCGAGGACGAGGGCACGGCGGCGGGCGCACGGGCGCGGGCTCGCGGGCGACGCTGAGTCGGGCGGGCTTCGGGCGGCGTGGTCGGGACGGTTGGTCGGGGCGGTTGGTTGGATTGTTCGTGGTTGTTCGGTTTTGAGGAGTTTCTGCGATGCCTCCCTACAAGATTCCGAAGCGGGTGAAGTTCCGCAAGGAGATGCGCCGCGCTCGTGACCGGAAGGCGACGAAGGCGAACTACGTCGCGTTCGGCGATTACGGGTTGCAGGCGCTGGAGGGTTGCTGGCTGAAGAGCAACCACATCGAGGCGGGGCGCATCGCGACGATGCACTCGCTGAAGCGCGAGGGCAAGCTGTTCATCCGGGTCTTCCCGGACAAGCCGATCAGCAAGAAGCCGCTCGAGATCCGCATGGGCAAGGGCAAGGCGGACGTGGATTACTGGGCCGCCCGCGTGCGTCCCGGCGTGATCCTGTACGAGCTGGCGGGCGTGAGCGAAGAGAAGGCGCGGGAAGCGTTCCGGCGCGTGGCGATGAAGATGCCGGTTCGGTGCCGTTTCGTGACGCGCCGGGTCGAGGTCTGATTTTCAGAGAGCTGGCGGAGGTCTGCGATGACGGGTAAAGAGGTGCGTCAGCTTTCCGACGAGGAGATCACGGTGGAGGTCCGTCGTCTGCGTGACAAGGTGCACGCGATGCGGACCCAGCGTGTGACCGAGCAGGTGGAGGACACCTCGCTGTTCCGCAAGCACCGCGCGGACATCGCGCGGATGCTGGGCGAGCGTCGCCGGCGCGAGCTGGCGGGAAGCGGGAACTGAAGAGCGGGTTGCGGGGTTGCGGCCCGGTCGTGCGTGACGACGGGCAGATGAGGAGTCGCGATGTCGGACGGTCAGACGAGTGCGGCGGGTATCCAGGCTTCGGCCCGGACGAAGGTCGGGTTTGTCGAGAGTGACGCCCGGGACAAGTCCCGCAAGGTGGTCGTGCGGTACGTCGCCAAGCACCCCAAGTACGGGAAGTACGTTCGCAAGCGGACGGTGCTCCAGGTGCACGATGAGCTGAACGAGTCGAAGCTGGGCGACCGGGTGGAAGTCGCCGAGTGCCGCCCGGTGAGCAAGACCAAGAGCTGGACGCTGGTCCGGGTCCTGGAGCGTGCCGCGGGCACGGCTTGAGTCGGTTGGGATTGGTGTCGGCTGGTTTGCGTTGGTTGGTTTGAGTTGGTTGGTGTGTTGATCTTGCCGGGCCCGGCTCGGCGTGTGCGGCAGAGACCCCGGCGTTCGGGGCGGGAGTGAACGGGCGATGCTCCAGCAGGAATCGCGATGCGACGTCGCGGACAACTCGGGCGCGAAGATCGCGTACATCATCCGCGTGTACGGCGGCTCGACCCGTCGCGGCGGGTTCACGCGTCGGACGGCCGGCGTGGGCGACCGCGTGTTCGTGTCGATCAAGAAGGCGTTGCCCGGGGCGGACGTGAAGCCGGGCGACAAGTCCAAGGCGGTCATCGTCCGGACGAGCAAGGCGACGCGCCGCAAGGACGGGTCGTACGTGCGGTTCGACAACAACGCGGTGGTGCTGATCAACGACGACGGCAACCCGCGGGGGACGCGCATCTTCGGGCCGGTCGCCCGTGAGCTGCGCGACCGGAACTACATGAAGATCGTGTCGTTGGCGTCCGAGGTCGTCTGAGCGTGTGAACGGTTTGCCGGGTGCGTCCCGGCGGTGAAGGTAAGGGTCGAAGCGATGCCGAGTCATGTGCGCAAGGGCGACCAGGTGATGGTCAACAGCGGGTCCCACAAGGGCAAGACCGGCGAGGTCACCCGCGTGATCCCTGACAAGCAGCAGGTGATCGTCAAGGGCGTGAACCTGCGGACCAAGCACGTCAAGCCGACGCAGCAGCGTCCGCAGGGCGGGATCGTGACCAAGGAGGCCCCGATCCACATGAGCAAGGTCAACCCCGTCGTGGGCGGGAAGCCGACGCGGGTGCGTTTTGAGACCAAGGCGGACGGCAGCAAGGTTCGCGTGGCGGTTCGGGACGGTTCGGTGCTGGGGACGGTGCGGGGGCCTCGGAGCAAGTGAGTGATCCGCTCGCCGGTTGAATCGGCGGAGCGGTTGGAAGGGTTGAATCGCGATGGCGAAGTCGAAGGTCAAAAAGGGCGGGGACGGGGCTCCGGCCGAGCCGGCGCCGAAGCCGCGCCTGCGCCGCGAGTACGATGAGCGCGTCTCGGCGGCAGTGGGCGAGCAGTTCAGCCTGCCGAACGTGATGTCGCGCCCGCGCCTGGAGAAGATCACGATCAACGTGAACATGGGCCGCCACCTCGAGGGGACGAAGATCCCCCCGAACGTGAAGCAGACCGTGGTCGAGACGCTGCGGACGATCTCCGGGCAGTCGCCGGTGATCATCAAGGCGAAGAAGAGCGTGTCGAACTTCAAGGTTCGCGAGGGGTACGAGTCGGCGGCGATGGTGACCCTGCGTCGCGAGCGCATGTGGGACTTCCTGGACCGGCTCATCAACCTCGCGACGCCGCGTATCAAGGACTTCCGCGGTTTGAGCCGCAAGGGCTTTGACCGTCAGGGGAACTACTCGTTCGGTTTGAACGAGCAGGGCGTGTTCCCGGAGATCAACATGGCGGAGGTGACGTTCACGCACGGGATGAACGTGAACGTGGTCTTCCGCAACTCGGACGCGAAGAAGAGTGAGTTTGTGCTGGAGCAGCTGGGCATGCCGTTCACGAAGCCCGAGGACAGCAAGCCCCGGAAGAAGTAAGCCGGAAGAAGTCAGCCGGTCGGCCCCCGCGGGGGGGCTTGGGAGTAAGTGATTCATGGCGACCAAAGCGCAAGTGGTGAAGAGCCAGCGGACCCCGAAGTTCTCGTCGCGCATCGTGCGTCGTTGCGAGCTGACGGGTCGTGCGCGCGGCGTGTACCGGAAGTTCCGGATCAGCCGGATCGTGCTCCGGGAGCTGGCGCTCCAGGGCAAGATCCCGGGGATGCGCAAAGCGAGCTGGTGAGTTTGGCGTGATTGAGCGTTCGATGGAACGTGCGAGTGGTTACGGGACGGGCCGGGTTGGCGGCGTCCCGGAGGAAGGCGACCGATGGCTCTGAGTGACCCGATCGCGGACATGCTGACGCGGATCCGCAACGCGGTTCGGAACCGCGCCAAGACGGTGGACGTGCTGAACTCGAAGGTGTGCCGAGGCATCGCGGACGTGCTCCGCGACGAGGGGTACATCAACGGGTACGACGTGATCGAGGACGGTCGTCAGGGTCTGATCCGTGTGGCGCTCAAGTACGGGCCCCGCGGGGAGCAGGTGCTGAGCCGCCTGGAGCGCGAGAGCAAGCCCGGGCGTCGGGTGTACCGTCGCGTGGAGGAGCTGCCGCGCCCCTTGCAGGGGATGGGCATCTCGATCGTGTCGACGAGCAAGGGCGTGATGAGCGACCGCAAGGCGCGGGCCGAGCGTGTGGGCGGGGAACTGCTCTGCACGGTCGAGTGATCGGTCGTTGGTTTGTGTTTGGTGCGTGACGGTCGGTTGTGGGTTGTGTGCGCTGGAATCCCCGGGCCCGGCTTTCGCCGGCGGGGCCCGGACGGCAGAGGACAGACGCGAGGGCAAGTGCGATGAGTCGAGTCGGTAAAAAAGCGGTGGACGTCCCCAAGGGCGTGACGGTCTCCCTGAACGGGCGGACGGTCTCGATCCAGGGCCCCAAGGGCACGCTCACCTTCGATCACCGCCCCGAGGTCGTGGTGCGCTGGGACGAAGGCGAGAAGTCGATCACGGTCGCCCCGGCAGCCGGTCACGAGGAGAGCCGCGTCGCGAAGGCGATGTGGGGCACCACGCGGGCGCTGCTCCGCAACATGATCCAGGGCGTGACCGAGGGGTACAGCAAGAAGCTCGAGGTCGTGGGCGTCGGCTGGAACGCGCAGGTGCAGGGTCAGCAGGTCCGGATGGCGCTGGGCTTCGCGGCTCCGGTGCTGGTGGACATCCCCGCGGGGCTGAGCGTGCAGGTTGAGAAGCAGCTCGTCACCGTGAGCGGTGCGGACAAGCAGGCGGTGGGTCAGTTGGCGGCGGTGCTGCGTTCGAAGCGTCCGCCGGAGCCGTACAACGGCAAGGGCGTCAAGTACGCCGACGAGGTCATCCGTCGCAAGTCGGGCAAGGCGTTCGGCTCCTAAGGCATCCGGTCGAAGAGGTCATTCACGATGGACAGGCAGAAGAAGAAACTGGTGCGTCGGAGCCGTCGTCGGACGGGCATCCGCAAGCGGATCATCGGCACGGGCGAGCGCCCGCGTCTGGCGGTCTTCCGCTCGCTGCGCCACATCTACGCGCAGGTGATCGACGACCTCAGCGGGCGCACGCTCGCGTCGGCGAGCACGATGGACAAGGACGGCTCGGGCGAGAGCGCGACCGGGAACTCGGCGGCGGCTGCCGACGTCGGCAAGCGACTCGCCGCCCGCGCCAAGAGCGCCGGCGTCGAGCAGGTCGTCTTCGACCGCGGCGGGTTCCGCTACCACGGTCGCGTCAAGGCTTTGGCCGACGCGGCACGCGAGGGCGGGCTCAAGTTCTGAGAGCGACGGGGTTGGTTCAGCGGACGGGTCAGCAAACAGGCGAGCAGCGCGGGCCTCGGGCCCGGGATTGAAGGTCATGGCGGAACTCCTGGACGAGCAAAGTCAACTCGAGTCGACGACCGTCAACGTCTTCCGGACGGCTTCGACGGTCAAGGGCGGTCGGCGCTTCAGCTTCGGCGCTCTGGTCGTCATCGGCGACCGGCGCGGGCGCGTCGGCTACGGGCACGGCAAGAGTGTCGAGGTCCCCAACGCGATCGAGAAGGCCCAGAAGAAGGCCCGACGCGACATGGTGACCCTTCCGATGGCCGGCGCCACCATCCCCCACGAGGTCGAGGGGCGCTTCGGCGCGAGCCACGTCCGCCTGATGCCGGCTTCGCCCGGGACCGGCGTTGTGGCGGGCGCGACCGTCCGCGCCGTGCTCGAGCTCGCGGGCATCACCGACTGCCTGACCAAGAGCTTCGGGTCCAACAACTCCGTCAACGTCGTCAAGGCGGTGTTCGACGGGATCCGTCAGCTTCGCACGCGGGAGTCGATCGCCGAACTCCGCGGCGTTGAGCTCGGGCTCAGCGAGATCGAAGAGAAGATTGAACGCGGGCGACGCTTCATGCCCACCTCGGCCGACGAGGAGCACAAGATGCGCGCCCCGGTCAACACCGTCGGGCAGGAGCGCGGCGGCGGCGGGCGTGGGGGCCGCGGCGGGCGCGGCGGGCGGGGTGGTCGCCCCGGTCGCGGCGGCCCGGACGGCGGGTCCGGCGGCGGCGGCGGGGAGGGCTCGAGCGATGGCGCCTCGGGCGAGAGCTCCGCGAGCTAAATCGGGCTCGGTGCCTTCAACCCTCCGGCGCGGCGTGCCGGCACCATGGGATGAGGCGACGGGCTGGCGACGGGCTATGGTTGAGACGGTGTTGGGGATGCCGGGGCTTTGGGCTTCGGCGGCACGATCCAGAAGTTGATGACAGGCACGAACCAAACGCCCGGCAGACGGGCGAGCGAAGGCACGGGAGTGAACCGCCCATGATGATCCACGACATCACCGCGATCGCGGGCAAGCACAAGGCGCGCAAGCGCGTCGGTCGCGGTCAGGGCAGCGGCAACGGCAAGCAGTCCGGGCGCGGTCACAAGGGTGACGGCAGCCGCTCCGGTCACTTCACGCGCCATCAGTTCGAGGGTGGTCAGATGCCGTACTTCCGGCGTCTGCCCAAGTTCGGCTTCACGAACGTCCAGTTCAAGACCCAGTTCTGGGTCGTGAACCTGCGCGAGATCGTGGCGGCGCCCGAGTTCGCCAAGGGCGGCTCGGTGACCCCCGAGGCGCTGGCGGCGGCGAAGCTGATCCGCGACACCAGTCGCGACGTCAAGGTCCTGGGCGACCTGGGCGAGAGCGGGAAGCTGTCGGTCAAGCTGGACGTCAACGTCGCCCGCGTCTCGGACAAGGCGCGCGAGCTGATCACCGGCGCCGGCGGCTCGGTGACCGAGTCGGGGACGCGCCGGGACAAGGTCCGTGGCGTGGACCGCAACGCCGAGGACCGTTCTCCCAAGAACCTGACCAAGAAGCTCCGTCGCCCGAGCGGTGCGCGGGCGATCGGGGGCTGAGCGTGGCCCGACAGTGGTCCGACCGAGCCCGTTCGAGCCCGCACGGTGGCGGTCTGAAGCGGGCCCGGTCGTCAAGACGGGCTGAGTTCTGAGCGGGTCCGGGGCTCGGGTCCGAAGCAGAGGGGCATCCGGCGCATGCTGTTCCGAACGATCGCCAACGTGTTCCGCGTCGAGGAACTGCGGAACAAGATCCTGTTCACGCTGTCGATGCTTGCCGTCTACCGGATCGGGTTCTGGATCCCCCTCCCGGGTGTGGACCAGAGCCTGCTCGCCGAGTTCTTCCAGCGCCAGAGCGAGGAGGGCACGGCGGCGGGGCGGGCGGCGGAGTTCGTCGCGATCTTCTCCGGCGGGTCGTTCAGCCAGAGCACGATCTTCGGGCTCGGCGTGATGCCGTACATCTCGGCGGCGATCATTTTCCAGCTCCTCCAGGCCGTCTCGCCGACGCTCAAGCGCCTGCGCGAGGAAGGCCCGACGGGTCAGCAGAAGATCCAGGAGTGGACGCGGTACACCACGATCGGGATCTGCATCATCCAGGCGTTCGCCTGGCTGAGCTTCATCAACAGTCAGAACCTGGTCTACGCCGTCTGGGGCGCCAATCCGCTCTGGTGGGTGACGGCGATCACGGCTCTGACCGCGGGCACGGTCTTCCTGATGTGGATCGGCGAGCAGATCGACCGGTTCGGCATCGGCAACGGGATCTCGATGCTCATCATGGCCGGCATCCTCGCGGGCATGCCGGGCGCGATCAATTCGGTCGCCGCCAACTTCGAGCCGGGCGATCCCAACAAAATGGGGTGGATGGGGCTGCTCCTGCTGATCGGCGGGTTCGTGCTGGTCGTCGCGGGGTCGGTCCTGCTGACCGTCGCGCAGCGGCGCATCCCCGTTCAGCAGCAGAAGCACACCCGCGGGCGGCGCGTCTACGGCGGGCAGCGCAGCTACCTGCCCCTCCGCGTCAACCACGGCGGCGTGATGCCCATCATCTTCGCCAGCAGCCTCATGATCTTCCCCTCGGTCCTCATCGGCGGGATCTACGACTCCCTCGCCGCCGGCACCACGCCCGAGGAACGCGGGCTCTTTATCCAGAGCCTCGGCTGGATCCGCACCAACCTGGATATGGGCCAGTTCCTCTACACCGTGATCTACATCGCGATGGTCTACTTCTTCGCCTACTTCTGGATCACCGTGCAGTTCAACCCCGAGGAGATGTCCAAGCAGCTCCGCGATCACGGGTCGTTCATCCCGGGTCTGCGCCCCGGCCCGCGCACGGCCGAGTACCTCGAGACCGTCATGGAGCGCATCACCTACGTCGGTGCGGCGTTCCTCTCGGTCATCGCCGTGCTCCCGATCGTCGTGAACACGAGCCTGAACATCGACTTCATCGTCACCCAGTTCCTCGGCGGCACCGGGCTGCTCATCGTCGTCAGCGTGACCCTCGACTTCCTCCAGCGCGTCGAAGCGGCGCTCCTGATGCGGAACTACTCGGGCTTCCTCGGCGGCGACGGCGGCGACAAGGGTCCGCGCCTGCGCTCGGCCCGCGGCTGAGCCGGCTCGTGACCATTCAACGCTGAAGAAGGGGACGGGCGTGCCGATCCCCATCCGGACCAGGTCGGAGATGGACGCAATCGCCCGCGCGGGCGAGCTCGCGGCCCGCGCTATCCGAGCCGCCGCCGACGCGGTCCGTCCCGGCATCACCACCGCCGAACTCGACGCCCTCGCGGGGGAGACAGTCCTCCGGGGCGGGGGCGAAGCCGTCTTTCGCGGCGTGCGGGCCAAGGGTGACCGGGGGCGACCCTTCCCGGGGGCGGCTTGCGTTTCCGTCAACGAGGTGCTGGTCCACGGGCTTCCCGGGGCTCGGGCGCTGGAGCCGGGGGATCTGGTCACGATCGACGTGGGCGTGCGGTTGGCTGATTGGTGCGCCGATGCGGCGTGGACGTGCGTGGTGCCGGGGGGTGGTCCTGGGGCAAACCCGGGCTCGGTCGCCGAGCGGGGCGAGTGCCTCCGCGAGGCGGCCCGGACGCTCACGGGCGAAGCGATCGCGATGATCCGCCCGGGGCTCGCGTGGTCGGCCGTGTCAGGGTTCGTCGAGGCCCGGGCTCGGGCGCTGGGGTGCGCGTTGGCGCCTGGGTTCGCGGGGCACGGCGTGGGTCGGGCGTTGCACGAGCCGCCGCGGGCGAAGCTGGAGTCGCCGGCGGTGCAGCCCGGGTCGGCCGACGACTTCACCCTCCGCCCGGGGATGGTGCTGACGGTGGAGCCGATCGTGGTTGAACTCGGCAGCGGGGGCGAGGCGGACGAAGCGGTCCGGTGCGTGGACCTAGCGGACGGCTGGTCGGTCGCGTCGGCGGACGGGCGGTGGGGGTGCTACGAGGAGCGGACGGTGGGGGTGGTTCGCGGGTCGGGCGGGGCGCGGGTGCTGACGCCGGGGGCGTTGTAGCGACTGCACGCGCGGGACGCCCGTGCCACGGGGGAGTTGGTGCGACGTGCGAAGGTGCTCCAGGGTGTGATTTCCGGTCGGCGGGGTCTGGTCGGACGGTCGGGGGCGGCCTAGGATCGTGGCCCGAGCCGTCTCGGCGCGTCATCGTGCGCGTGCGGGTTGGTTTGGGGATGCGTGTTTCGATTTCAGGCAGCCCGCGCAGTCGCGGGCGAGTTCGGCCCGCCGTGAGGCGGCCCGTGACGGAGCGCCCCACGTGAGCGGGCGGTTGGAGCCCTTGCGATGAAGGTCAAGGCGAGCGTGAAGCGGGTCTGCAACCAGTGCCAGGTCATCCGGCGCAAGGGTAAGGTGCGCGTGATCTGCAAGGCGGATCCGAAGCACAAGCAGGTCCAGGGCTGATTCCCGGTTCGGGATGGTGAACACGGGCCGGGTTGGTCCGCAGGAGGTCAGGCGTGCCGCGTATTGCTGGTATCGACGTTCCGGATCGGAAGAAGATTTACTATGCGTTGCAGTACATCCACGGGATCGGCCCGAAGTTCGCGGCCGACCTGTTGGTGGAGGCTCAGATCGAGCCGCACATCAAGGCGAACGAGCTGACCGAGCAGCAGATCGCCTCGATCAACGCGATCCTGGACACGTCGTACCTGGTGGAGGGCGCGCTGCGTCGCCAGGTGCAGCAGAACATCCAGCGTTTGCGGGATATCCGCTGCTACCGGGGTGATCGTCACCGCCGGGGTCTGCCGGTGCGTGGTCAGCAGACGCGTTGCAACGCCCGCACGCGGAAGGGCCGCAAGAAGACGGTCGCCGGCAAGAAGGGCGTGAAGGGCTGATCCGTCCCGCTCGCGGGGCCTGCGGCTCCGCGTTTCGGGCTCGAACGGTTGTGGAACATCTGGCGTTCGGCGCGGGCGGGTGCTCGGCTGGCGTGTGGAGCGATCGCAGCGATGGCGAAGAAGACGAAGAAAGTCCGCAAGAACGTGGTCCGCGGGATCGCCCACGTGAAGGCGACCCAGAACAACACGATGATCACGGTCACGGACATGAACGGCGAGACCCTCGCGTGGGACTCGGCCGGCACGATGGGCTTCAAGGGCGCACGCAAGTCGACGCCCTACGCCGCCACGCGTGCGGGCGAGACCGTCGGGCAGAAGGTCCGCAAGATGGGGATGACCGAGGTCGAGGTCAAGATCAAGGGCACCGGCAGCGGGCGCGAGTCGGCCGTGCAGGGTCTGGTCTCGACCGGGATCCGCGTGACGGCGATCGAGGATCACACCCCGGTCCCGCACAACGGGTGCCGTCCGCGGAAGAAGCGCCGCGTCTGATCGCGGCACGGGTTGGATGACGCCCACCGGACAGCAGGGCACGCGCCGCAGCGCAGCGGGGCGCGTTTGCTCGAGAGCCGGCGACCGGGCGACGCTGTTTCGGCGACCGCTGCGCGACAGAGCCCGCCCGCGAATTTCGCGGCACGTGGGCGCGATCAAAGGACGGTGACATCATGCGCGTGCGCTGGCGTGGTCTGGAGCTCCCCGCTCGGGTGGAGTCGGATTCCCGGTACAACGGGTCGTTTTTCGGCAAGTTCACGGTCGAGCCGTTCGAACGCGGCTTCGGCACGACGGTCGGCAACAGCCTCCGTCGCGTGCTGCTGAGCTCGCTCGAAGGGGCGGCCGTCACCAGCGTCAAGATCCAGGGCGCCGAGCACGAGTTCACGACCATCCCCGGCGTGCTCGAGGACGTGACGGACATCATCCTGAACGTCAAGCAGCTCGTGGTGAAGCTGGACGCCGATGAGCCGAAGACGATGCGTCTCGCGGCCCGCGGCCCGGGCGAGGTGACCGCCGACCTGATCGAGGCCGACACCGCCGTCACCATCGTTAACAAGGAACTCGTCATCGCGACGCTGACCGACGAAGTGGACTTCGAGATGGAGTTCCGCGTCGGCAAGGGTCGCGGGTACGTCCCCGCGAGCGAGCACATCGCGGCGGCGGCCGAGGAAGAGGTCGGCGTGATCTACGTCGATTCGATCTTCAGCCCCGTCCAGCGCGTCCGCTACAAGACCGAGGACACCCGCGTCGGGCAGAAGACCAACTACGACAAGCTGACGCTGGAGATCTGGACCAACGGCACGATCTCGCCCGAGATGGGGATGGTCGAAGCCGCCAAGATCCTCCGCAAGCACCTCAACCCGTTCGTCCAGTACTTCGACCTGGGTTCGGCCCGCGTCAGCGACGAGGCGGCTCTGGCGGCGGGCGTTGATGAGGAACTGCTCCGCAAGCTCAACATGCCGATCTCGGACCTGGACCTGTCGGTCCGGGCGAGCAACTGCCTGGAATCGGCGCGGATCGAGACGGTGGGGCAGCTCGTCGCCCAGCCGGATTCGGACCTGCTCAAGCTCCGCTCGTTCGGGCGGACTTCGCTCCGCGAGGTCAAGCGGAAGCTGCAGGACATCGGGCTGGACCTGGGCATGGACCTGCCCGAGGGCTTCCACGTCGCCCCGGCGATCATGCCCGAGGGCGCGTTCATGGACGAGGGCGAGGCGTAATCACGCCGGGCGCTCCCTCCCCGGGGGCTCGCGGCGTGTCTAGAATCTTGGCCCGTTCCGAACCGTTCGCCGCCCTTTCGAGCGTCCGGACGATTCGGGGCGGGCGCTGGTCGAATCGGAACCTTTTTTGACGCCGACCGGGCGACCCGGGCGGGCGAGTGTGGAGCGGAGCGATGCGTCACCGCAAGGCGGGTCGGAAACTGGGTCGGACGACGGCACACCGTCAGGCGATGCTGCGCAACATGGCCGCGAGCCTCTTCCAGCACGGGCAGATCACGACGACGCTGCCCAAGGCGAAGACGCTGCAGCCGTTCGTTGAGAAGATCGTGACCAAGGCGAAGCGCGGCGATCTGCACGCGCGCCGCCAGGTGGTCGCGATGCTCGGCGGGGATCGCAACGCGTTCGACTGGGTCTACGTCGCGAAGAACGCGACGGAGGAAGAGAAGAACGCGGTGCAGGACCTGCGCGAGCGGGCCGAGGGCTTCTTCAACATCCCCGAGAGCTCGCAGGTGGAGCGGAACCGCTACGGCGAGCTGCGCAAGGCGCCGAAGCTGGTGCGTCACATCTTCGAGAACATCGCGCCGCGGTTCGAGGACCGCGCGGGCGGGTACACGCGGATCGTGAAGCTCGGGTATCGTCGTCTGGGCGACCAGGCGGAGGTGGTCGTGATCCAGTTCGTGGGCAACGAGGAAGGCCCGGAGATCGGCGGGCGCGGCAGCACCCGTCGCCGTCAGGCCGACCGTCGCACCGCGTACGCCGCCCAGCTCCGCAAGGGCGCCAAGGCGACCGCCGCGGCCGCTCCGGCGGGCGAGGCCGCCGCTGAAGGCGAGAGCGCCGAAGGCTAAGCCAGCGGCGCAGCAATTCGAGTTCTTCAACGCCCGCCGGGTTGCTCGGCGGGCGTTGTTGTTACTCGGCGCGGCACGCCTGTCCGGCTATCATCGCCGACCATGCTCGACACGCTGCACGAGATCGAATCGACCGGGCTCGCGGAACTCCAGGCCGCGAGCGATGCCGCGGCTGTGGAGGCGTGGCGCGTCGCATACCTGGGCTCCAAGGGACGCCTGAAATCCGCGATGGGCGGGATGAAGGACGTTCCCCCGGCGGAGAAGCCGGCCGTTGGGCAGCGGGCGAACGAGGTCAAACAGAAGCTTGAGGCGGCGTTCGCGGCGAAGCAGGCGGCTGTGGGGGCTGGTGGATCGCGCGGGCGGGGTGAGCGACGGCTCGACGTGACCGAGCCGGGGCTGATCGCTTCGGGAGAGATCGGGCGGCGGCACATCATCACGCGCGTTCGGGATGAGCTCGTCGAGGTGTGCGCACGCCTGGGCTTCGATGTCGCGACCGGGCCGGAACTCGAAGACGACGAGCACAACTTCGTCAAGCTCAACATCCCGGCCGAGCACCCCGCGCGTGACCCGATCGATAATTTCTACGTCGATGATCCCGCGACGACGGCGGTCCCGCGGATGCTGCGGAGCCAGACGAGCACGGTGCAGATCCGCGTGATGGAGGACGCGGTGAAGCGTGGGTGGGGCCCGCCGATCAAGGTTGTCTCGCCGGGGCGGGTCTACCGCCCGGACACGGTCGATGCGACGCACTCGTTCATGTTCCACCAGCTCGAAGGGCTGTACATCGATCGCGGCGTCTCGATGGTGGATCTCAAGACCACGCTGCTCCAGTTCGCGCGCGCGTACTTCGGTGCGGACGCGGAGATCCGCCTGCGCCCGAGCTACTTCCCGTTCACGGAGCCGTCGGCTGAGCTCGACATGAAGATCCGCCTCGGCGGCCCGGACGCGGAGCCGGCGTGGATGGAGCTCGGCGGGTGCGGCATGGTCGATCCGGCTGTGCTTGAGGCGTGCGGGATCGACTCGGAAGAATGGACCGGCTTCGCCTGGGGCTTCGGCATCGAGCGCCTGGTCATGGGCAAGTACGGCATCCCCGACATCCGCCTGCTGTTCGAGAACGACGTCCGCTTCCTCAAGCAGCTCTGAACGCGAATCAACGCGATGGTTTGAGCCGATCCCGGAGCACGCGCTCGCCCTGCACGCGCGCCCGCTTGGCGGCGTCGTTGTCGCCCGTGACCAGGCGGTAGATCAACGCCCCTTGCAGCAGCATCACGAACTCCTTCGCGAGGGCGGAGGGATCGTCGGCACCGGCGCGACGCGCCAGCTCCTCGATCGCTGCCTCGCTGGCATCAAAATGGTCGGCCGCCGCCTGGTGCAGCGGGTCGTGGCGGTTGGGGAACTCCGCGCACGCGACCATGAACAGGCAGCCCTTGTAATTCGGATCGTGGAACCACTCATCGAGCACATCGAACATCGCGAGCAATTTCTCGCGCGCCGTGTCGCCCAGGGCGTTGACGCGGGAACCGAACTCGGCCGATTCGAGCGCGTCCCGGCGACGGATCGTCTCGAGCGCCAGTTCGTCTTTGCTCTCAAAGTGCCGGTAGAACGCCTGTTTGGTGATCCCGACGTCGTGTAGGACCTGATCGAGCCCGACGGCGTGGAAGCCGGCGTTGTAGAACCGGGCCTGGGCGGCCGCGATCAGGCGGTCGCGCGTGTGCATCGTCGGCGTGCTGTCCTTGGCAGTCATAACACCCTCGGTGCCGCGGGATGGGCTCGGCCCGGGCGGGCCGTGGTTGACCCGAAGTCAACATCGCATTGACCCGGAGTCAACGGCAACCCCCGAGTCCAGAGTCTAGCTTTGGACGATCCGAGGCGGAAGCCCGGGCGCGGGCGTGGGACTAGCGCCGCGGTGCGGACGCGGATCGAGAAGGAGCAAACCCATGTGCATCGCGTGCCACACGGCGGTCACCTCGGACGAGTTCGCCGGCGAGCTTCTCGCCACCCTGAACAGCGCAGCCGAGGCGATCATGATCTCGATCGGGCACCGAACAGGGCTGTTCGATGCGATGGCGGACGGGGCGTCGCTGACCAGCCACGACCTCGCAGGGCGGGCGGGCTTGCACGAGCGGTACGTGCGCGAGTGGCTGGGGGCGATGACGTGCGCAAGGATCGTGATCCATGATCGCGCATCGGGCAGCTATCACCTGCCCGCGGCCCACGCGGCACTGCTGACGCGCGCGGCCTCGCCGAACAACCTGGCTGCCGTCATGCAGTGGATCCCGCTGATGGCGTCGGTGGAGGAGGAGATCACCGAGGCGTTCCGTCACGGTCGCGGCGTGCCGTACTCGGCGTACACACGCTTCGCGGAGGTGATGGCCGAGGAGAGCGGGCAGACTGTGGTCGCGGGGCTCGACGAGCACATTCTGCCGTTGGTGCCCGATGTGGTGCGACGATTGGAGGCGGGGATCGATGTGCTCGACGTCGGGTGTGGTGTGGGGTGGGCGTTGATGGCGCTCGCCGAGCGGTTCCCGCGCAGCAGGTTTGTCGGCTACGACCTGCTCCCGGAGCAGATCGAGCGGGCGCAAGCGGAAGCGGAGTCGCGCGGGCTGGCGAACGTGCGGTTCGAGGCGCGCGACGTTGCGGCATGGTCGGCGCCGGATGCCTTCGACTTTATCACGACCTTTGACGCTGTTCACGATCAGGCGCGCCCTTCGGACGTTTTACAGAACATCCGCGAGGCGCTGCGCCCGGGCGGTGTGTACCTCTGTCAGGAAATCAAGGCCGAGACCGCGCACGCGGACAACCTCGACCACCCCACGGGCACGTTCATCTACGCGATCAGCACGACACACTGCATGAGCGTCTCGCTCGCGCACGGGGGCCCGGGGCTCGGGGCGGCGTGGGGTCGGACGCTCTGCCGAAGCATGCTCGCGGACGCCGGGTTCGATCACGTCGAGATGCACGAGCTCCCGCACGATCCGATGAACGATTTCTGGGTCTGCCGGGTCTGACCGCACCGGTCTACGCGACGCCGACCATGCGACGGATGGTGCCGGGGCTTTCGGGCTGGGCGGTGCGCGTGCTGAGCACGGCGGCCTGCACGCACGCGAGCACGCGCTCGATCTCGATCGGTGGGGACGCGGCGCGGGACGGGTCCAGCAGGTCCGCGAGCGCACGCCCGATCCGGTCGGCGGCCCGGTCCCCCTCGCTCGCCTCGTGCAGCGCCGGCTCGCGACCCTGGTCGGCCAGCGAGCCGTCCGGCGCGAACCATCGCAGCCCGGCGGGGTCGATCTCCAGCCGCCCGCCCGGGCCGAGGAGGGTCAGCGCGCCGTGATCCGCGGGCGCGATGTTCCCGATGCCGACAGTCGCCGCTCGTCCGTCGCTCGTGCGCACAAGTGCCGAAAGCGTGCCCGAGAGCCCGCGGAGGCTCTCGCCCGGGACGGCGTGCACGCCCGGGGCCGCGTCCGGGGCGGCGAAGGCGGCGTCGATCGATTCCGGCTCGCCCAGCACCGCGAGCAGCAGCTCGAACGCGTCGAACGCGCGGGCCGCGAGGGAGCCGAGCGTCGGCGGCGCGTCCAGCGTCAGGCGAGCCGTGCGCACGCGCCCGAAGTTCTCCAGCACGTCGCCGAGTTCGCGGAACGCGCCCCAGCGTCGCGTCATCGGCAGGACGCGGACGGTGTCCACTGCGCGCACGCCGCCGGTGGTTGCGGACCAGCGCCCGCCGGCGAGTTCGACCGCGGAAGACGGGATCGGCTCCAGCGAGGCGACGACGACGCCGCGGGCGCGCGCCTCCAGCACGGCGTCGGCCCCGGAGCGGTCGCCCGTGAGCCCGAGGTCGTCCGGATCCGCCAGCAGGATCAGATCCGCCGACGCGCTCGCGAGCCCGGCCCGCAGGTCGTCCACCAGCGGAACCCCCAGCGCCCGGGCCGCCTCCACCCCGCTCCGACGCGGCCCCCCGGCCCCGACCGCCTCCACCCCAGCCACCCGCAACGCGCGAGCGACCACCCCGGCTTGCTCCGGACGCATCCAGACCACGGCTCGGGCGAGTGGGGGAGGCATGAGCACATGCTACCGGACATGTGGGAACAGGTGCCAGCCGGGGCACGGTCGCGTTCGACCAGCCCGATCACGATTCCGAGATCAGGTTCAGTTCCTTGATAATGCGCAGGAATTCTTCGATCTGTCGACCGAAGAGGAGAGCTTCTTCGCCGGTTTCCCCAATCAGCATCCCGCGCGTGAGCGCGAGCGTTGCGCAGAGTTGTTTCAGCGCTGTTGCCCGGCGCTGCTCTTGGGCTTGTGCGGCGAGTTGTTGAGTATGAGCGATCGTTTCAAGCCGTTTTGCGTACAGCTCGCTGATCTCGGCTTCGATCTTGGCGACTTCCACGCCCTCACGTCGGAGTTTCTCCCGCGCAAAGTCGAGCATGGAGCTCGTGAAACGCTTGGCTTCTTCCCGGATGGTCGTGCCCTCGTCGTAATCGAGGGTGGTGTCCAAAAACTTGTTCATGGACTCCAGGAGCTTCGGGATGGTCTCTCGGATGAACCGTGGCCGGTGCTCGGCCCACTTCGCGGGATCTTGGCCGCGAACGTCAACACGCACGTACGGGTGTTCGGGGATGCCGGCTTCATCCGTCGGTTCGAAGGGGAGGTCGCTCATCAGCACACCTCCTCGGGCGCGGCCGCGTGCGACAGCACGGTGACATCGTCGATCACCAGCTCATCGTCGGCGATCCCTCGGTAGAGTTCGCTGAGCCCGTGAATGATGAGCGCGATCGTCTCGGCATCGAACTCCTGCGCATCGAAGTAAAGCGAGAGCGGGGCGGTTGTGGGCACACCGGGTTCGGCCGTCTCGGCTTCGGGCGTCCGTTCCGGCATCTGCGGCCAACCCTCGGGCTCGCCGTGCGGCCAGAGCGGACCGAAGAAATCCGGCGGCACTGGTGTGTCGTCGGTCCATCGCTCATGGATAGTTGTGGCAAGTAGATGATTGTAATCTTCGCGGATGGCGGCATGGGCGGTTCGGGCGTCGCGCTGGGGAAATGCGTTGATGGCGTCGTTTCGGGCGTCGAGTGCATCGACGATGGCGAGGGTGGCGGGCGTGGTGTCGTCACTGCGAACGGTAGTACGGGCTGAGGCGGCTGCACGGGCTACAGCGTAAGCGGCTGCCACCGCAGCATGTGTGTTACCAAGAGCCGCGCCAAAGGCGTCGGCGGCGTTGAATGCATAGTCACGGGCATCGTCGAAGGTGATGGAATATCTCTGGGCAGTGAGAGGATCAGCCGCTGAAGCTTGAGCGAGAGTAATCGCTTCGTCTAGGTCTTCCACGCAGTCTTTTAATCCATCTTTTCCATGAAAGTGGTATACCGGCTGCACACGGGTGGCGCACCGTGCAGCGAACGCCACGATCGCCCAGCGGGGGAGCTTATGAAGTTCTTCAATTGTCACCGAGCGTGCGTCGTGATCTGGATCGGGCATAGGGCGCTCCGTACCGGCGTGGGCTGCTGACTGATAGTGGAGTATACCGATTCCCGGCGTTCGATCGGTCGATCTATGAATCTGAACACGCCGGGGCCGGGACGCATAGAATCATCCGACGGCGTCGCGAGACGGCCGCGGGCGGGGCTTTGGCTCCGTTCGAGGAAAGTCCGAGCACGAGAGGACACGGTGGTGGGTAACCCCCACCCGGGCCGCACCGGCTGGGCCCGAGGGACAGTGCCACAGAAAGCAAACCGCCGATGGCGTCGGGTTTCGGTCCGGCGCACAGGTAAGGGTGAAAGGGTGCGGTAAGAGCGCACCGCCCGTCTGGTGACAGACGGGGCACGGTAAACCCCACCGCGTGCAAGCCCAAGCAGGCCTCGGCCTCGGTTTCGACCGGGGCGCCGTCGGTCCGACGGATGAGGCCGGGTCGGGTGCTACGGGCGTTTCGGCGAAAGCCGGGGCGTTCGACCGGCGTCGGCAACGGCGTCGGCAGAGAAATGGCCGTCGCCCGCGAGAGGTCGGGACCGGGTTCGCCCGGCTCGAAACCGTCGCGGGGCACAGAACTCGGCTTACGGCGACGCTGGCCGGTTATGGAAGACGGGCCCCCTGGAAACCGGGGGCCCGTCGCCGTTTATGCGTGTTGTCGCGGTGGATCTCGCGCGGTTCAGAACGCCGCGTCCTGCAGACTTTGCACGATCTCCGCGAGGCAGAGCGCTGCCGTCGCGCCGTCGACCACGCGGTGGTCGCACGCGAGGCTCAGGGGCATGACTTTGCCGACGGCCGGCTGGCCGTTCTGGACCACGACGCCGTCGTAGACCTTGCCGACCGCGAGGATCGCGACTTCGGGGTAGTTGATGACCGGGGTGGCGAACCGGCCGGCGTGGGAGCCGACGTTGCTGATCGTGAAGGTGCTGCCGCTGAGGCGTTCGCGGGCGATCGAGCGATCGCGCGCGGCTTTGGCGGTGTCGGCGATCGCGCCGGCGAGCTCGACGGGCCCGAGCTGGTCGGCGTCGGGCAGCACGGGGACCATCAGCCCCGAGTCGGTGTCGGTCGCGATGCCGAGGTGGACGGCGGCGTACTGGACGATCTCGCCCTTATCGTCGTCGACGGTCGCGTTGAGCGCGCCGAAGCGCCCGCCGAGGTTGGCGCTGAGCGCCCGGCAGACGGCCGCACAGATAAATGGCAGGAAGCTGAGCTTGACGCCGGTCGCTTCGCTCATCTGCTTGCGGAGGGCGTCGAGGGCGGTGACGTCGGCTTCGTCAACGACGGTGAAGTGGACGGCGGTGTCGACGCTGGCGCGGAGGCGCTGGGCGATGGTTCGGCGCACGCCGCGGAAAGGCGTGCTCGCGGTGGGCTGCCCGGCGAGGTCGGCCTGCTGAGCGGGCGCGGGGATCGGGCGCGGTGCCGCGGGCCCGGCGTAGCCCGGTGCGTAGGGCAGCCCGCCGCCTTGGGGGGAGCCGTACCCGGGCGCGCCCATCGGGGGCATGGGCATCGGCATGTAGCCGTAGGGCGTGGGGACCATGACCATCGGCGGCATGGCTGGATAGGGCGCGGGGTATTGGGGCATCATCGGCGCGCCGTAGGCGGGCGCGTGCTGCGGCATCGGTTGCGGCTGATAGGCCGGCTGCTGCTGCGGCTGGAACTGCGGGCGCGGGGCGGCGCCGGCGTTCGGGAGCGGGCGGCGCGTCTCGGCGGCGGGGGATGGGCGCGAAGCCGGGGCGGCGTGGGACGAGGCGTTCGGCGCGGGCTTGGTCTTGGCGCCGGCGCTGCCGCCGGAGTTGGCGAAGGTTTCGACGTCGCGTTTGGTGATGCGTCCGCCGATGCCGGTGCCCTGGACGCGGTCGAGATCGACGCCGAGGTCGCGTGCGAAGCGCCGGACGGCGGGGGTCGCGAGGGCCTTGCCGTCCTTGCTCAGCCCGGGCATCTCGCCGGACATCTGCCCGACGACCGTGCCCGCGTCCTCGCGTTCCTCGGCGGCGTGCGCGTCGGCGTGGTCGTCGTCATCGCTCGCGGCTGAGGACGAGCCGTCGCCTTCGAATTCGACAAAGACCGCGCCGACCTTGACCATCTCGCCCGGCTCGCCGTGGACGGCCTTGATGACGCCGTCGCGCGGGCTGGTGACTTCGCTCAGCGCCTTGTCGGTCTCGACCTCGGCGAGCGCGTCGGTCGCCTCGACGGTGTCGCCGGGCTTGACGAGCCACTTGATCAGCTCGGCCTCGGTCAGGCCTTCGCCGATGTCCGGGAGGAGGAAGACGTTGGGATCGCTGGAAACTTTGCCGGCCATGTGTGCTCTCAGTCTGCGTTCACCGGTGCGCTCATAGTCGCGGGGCGGTGATGGGTTGTGGCGATCGATGGGGTCGGTGCAAGAGACGCACGGGCGGGACGCCCGTGCCACGGGGGGGCGTCAGTACGCCAGGCACTCCTGGATGCTCTTCTTGATCCGCGGGGCTTCGGGCAGGTACTCAAGTTCGAGCTTGTAGTAGGGCATGATCGTGTCGAAGCCCGTGACGCGCTGCACCGGGGCCTCGAGGTGCAGGAAGCAGCGTTCCTGGATGAGAGCCGAGATCTCCGCCCCGAGCCCGGCGGTCTTCGGCGCTTCGTGGACGACGACGCAGCGCCCGGTCTTCTCCACGCTCGCGGCGATCGTGTCGATGTCGATCGGGTAGCACGTCCGCAGGTCGATCAGCTCGACGCTCACGTCGTCGGGGAGCTGGTCCATCGCCTCGAGCGCCTGGAAGACCGGCGCGCCCCACGTCACCACCGTGATGTCCTCGCCCTCGGTGACGACCTTTGCCTCGCCGATCGGGATCAGGTACTCCTCCTCCGGCACTTCCTCGATGAAGCTGCGGTAGACGCGCTTGGGCTCGAAGAAGACGACCGGGTCCGGGTCGCGGAGGGCGCTGAGCAGGAGCCCCTTCGCGTCGTACGGCGTGCAGGGCATGACGACCTTGAGCCCAGGGTGGTGGCTGTAGATCGCTTCGGGTGAGTCGGAGTGGAGTTCGGGGGCGTGGATGCCGCCGCCGACGGGGACGCGGACGGTCATCGGCACGGTGAACCGCCCGCGGCTGCGCGTGCGCATGCGCCCGGCGTGGTTGACGAGCTGGTCGTACGCCGGCCCGAGGAAGCCTTCGAACTGGATCTCGGGAACAGCGATCATCCCGCCGAGGGCGAGCCCGATCGCGATGCCCATGATGCCGGACTCGTCGAGCGGTGTGTTCTGGACGCGCTCGGAGCCGAACTTCGCCGCCAGCCCGTCGGTGACGCGGAAGACGCCGCCGTTGACCCCGACGTCCTCGCCGAGGATGACGATGCGCGAATCGCGCTCCATCTCGTAGGCGAGTGTCGAGTTGATCGCCTGCACCAGGTTCATCTTCGCCATGGGTCTTGCTCGCAGAGTCGTCCGGCTCGTGGTCGCCGGGTGGTTTGGCTTGCGGAAAACGTGCCGTGTCTCGAATCGATCACGGCTCGGAAAATTTCAGGAGAGCAGGGTCAGGAACGTCGCGACGTCGGTGCCGTTGTTGACGTCGTCGTTTTCAGCGATGTAGGGCGCGTCGCCCGCGCCGGCGGCGTTCACGACGGCCGCCACCTCGTCGGCCGAGTGCGACACCAGGATCGGCGTCGCCATGCCCTGCACCCAGATCTCCGTCACGGCTTTCTTCCCCCGCACGACGCGGATGTACGACGGGTTCACCCATCGCTCCACGTCCTTCGTGTCCTTGATCTTGATCAGCACGACGCACACTCCATCCCCGCAGGGCGAATCGCTGCCCGCGCGGTTTACACGCGCTGCCCCTCCGCGCGCAGCCCGACCTGCGACGGGTCCAGCCCCAGGCTGCTCGTCCGCATCGTGTCCCGCTGACGCTTCAGATCCTCGGGCAGCTCGGCGTACATGTAGTCGAAGAAATCGCTCGGGCTGGGCTTCTCGATCCCCTCGGCCGCTGCGACGACTTCCTTCACGATCCGCTTGGCCCGCGCCTCGAGCTCGGTCTGCTTGTCGTCGTCCCAGAAGCCGCGGGAAGCCATGTACTTCCGCGTGCGGATCAGGGGGTCCTTGCTCTGCCACGCGGCGACTTCTTCCGGGCTGCGGTACCGGCGTGCGTCGTCGGCCGTGGTGTGGTCGGCGAGGCGGTAGGTCACGCCCTCGATGAACGTCGGCCCGTCGCCCGCGATCGCCCGCTCGCGGGCCTCTTTGGTCGCTTTGTAGACCGCGAAGATGTCGTTCCCGTCGACCTGGATCGTCGGCATGCCGTAGGCGATCGCCTTCTGCGCGACCGTCTCCGAAGCCATCTGCTCCTCACGCGGCACGCTGATCGCCCATTGATTATTCTGGCAGTAGACCACCAGAGGCACCTTGAGCACCGCGCTGAAGTTCATCGCGCTGTGGAAGTCGCCCTCGCTGGTCGCGCCGTCGCCGAAGTAGGTGATGACCGCGCGATCCCGCTCGCCCCGGAGCTTCATGCCCCACGCGATGCCGGCGGCGTGGATCATGTGCGTCCCGATCGGGACGCTCAGCGGCGTCACGAGCACGTCCTCGGGCGCCTTGCTCCCGCGCTCGTCGCCCATCCAGTAGACCAGCACGTGGTGCATCGGCAGCCCGTGCATGAACAGCGCCGCGTTCTCGCGGTACGCCGAGACGAGCCAGTCGCTGCCTTTTTTCATCGCCAGCGCGCTGCCGACGGCGTTCGCCTCCTGCCCCTTGTTCTGCGGGTAGGTGCCCATGCGCCCGGAGCGCTGGAGCTTGAACGCGACCTCGTCGAGGTGGCGGCAGATCCACATCTGCTCGTACAGGTACGCGACCTGTTCGTCAGAGAGGATCGGCTTGCCGTTCTCGAGCCCCTCGGACTCGTCGAACACCCCGTCCTCGTCGAGGATCTGGAGGTGGTCGATCTCGGCCGTGTACACGGTCTTTCTGGGCATGTCCTGCTCCGTCTCGGGTGGGCGCCGCCCTCGGGCGGGGCGGGGCGTCCACCGGGTCGTTCGGCACCGACAGCGTACCCGACCCCGCGCGGGCCGGCGTTCAAAGGGCCCCGGGGACCACCCCCGGCGCTGCCCGCGGCCTGGGGGCTCAGGCCCCGGCCGTTTGCGCCCCGCTCCGGTGCCGATCGCCCGGGAACTGCTTGATGCCTTCCTGCTTGGGCGTCCGCCCCGTGCCGCGCGCGACGGGCGAGGCTTCCGGGATGATGAACTCGCTGTTGGGCTGGGTGTCGCTGAACGCGTACGCCGCGTCGGCCGCCTGGCGCATCGTCCCGTCCGCGGACTCGTACAGCTCGCGCCATTTCTGGTGGCAAGCCGTCTCGGCGAGGTCGAAGAAGTGGGCGGCGGCCGCCTTGTCCCGCTCGAACTCCGGGCCCGAATCCCCGCGCCGCACCTGCTGGTCCAGCTTGCTCAGCGTGCACGTCCACGCGTGCAGCCAGATCGCGACTTCCGCGATGCGGCTCTGCACCGCCTGCAAGCCCAGCAGCTCGCCCTCGTACTTCTTGCCCATCTGCTTGAACTGGTACGTGTGCTCGCTGACCAGACGCCCGAGCCGGTCCGCGTGCGGGCGCAGGCTCGGGTGCAGCTTGTGGATCTTCGGCGCCCGGCGGCGGATGCCCAGGAAGACCTCGGTCCCCAGCGGGATCGCCGCCTTGATGAAATCGGGCTTGAACCAGTTCGCCGGCTTCTTGGCCATCTCGCGGATCGGGAGCATGTGCTCCTCAGCGAGCTTCTTCCCGCCGTACCCGAACACGAACGGCAGCATGATGTCGTTCGAGCCCTCGACGATGAGATTGATCCGCGAATCCCGGAAGATGCGTTCGATCTCATTCTCGGTCATGTAGCTCTCGCCGCCCATGATCTGCATCGCGTCGTTGACCACGTCCCACCCGCGTTCGGAGCAGAACGCCTTGCAGATCGCGGTTTCGACGCGGTGATCTTCGTCGTGACGGTCGAGCATGCCGGTGGTCATGTAGAGCACGGCGTCCATCGCGTAGACGTACGCCGCCATCCGCGCCACGCGGAGCTTGACCGCGTCAAAGTCCGCGAGCGGCTGCTTGAACTGGTACCGCGTCCGCGCCCACTTGACGCCCTGGTCCATGGACTTGCGCGCCCCGCCGAGCATCCCCGCGCTGAGCGTGCACCGCCCGTAGTTCAGGCACGTCAGCGCGACCTGGAGCCCCTTGCCCTCCTGGTAGAGCAGGTTCGCCTTGGGCACCTTGACGTCCTTGAAGCGGATGCGCCCCTGCCATGTGCCGCGGATGCCGCACTTGCTCCGGTTCTTGCTGAAGATGTCGATCCCCGGAACATCCGGCGTGCAGACCAGAGCCGTCACCGCCTGCTTGCCGTTGGGCATGGTCTGCTTGGCCATGACCGTGAACAGCCCGCTGAGGGCCGAGCTGGTCGCCCACTTTTTCTCGCCGTTGATGATGTAGTGCTCGCCGTCCTCGCTCAGCGTGCAGGTGGTCTCCTGCCCGCCCGCGTCGCACCCGACGTTCGGCTCGCTCAGGCAGAACGCGCTGAGCCAGTCCTTTGCCAGGTGGGGGAGCCAGCGCTGCTTCTGCTCATCGGTCCCGAAGAGCATGACGGCTTTGCACCCGATCGACTGGTGCGCGCTCACGATCACAGCCGTCGAGCCGCAGTACTTCCCGATCGTGTCGAGCACGCGGTTGTAGCTGGTGATCCCCAGCCCCAGCCCGCCGTACTCCTTCGGGATCGTCATCCCGAGCACGCCGAGCTCGAACAGGCGCTTGATGACCCAGTCCGGCGTCTCCTCGTTCCGGTCGATCTCCAGCGCCGGGTGCTCGGTCCGCATGTACTCATCGAGGCGCGCGACGAGCTGGTCGCAAGCCGCCGTCTCCTCGGGCGTCGATTCCGGGTACGGGAAGACCAGGTCCTCCCGGATGCGTCCCCAGAACAGGTTCTTGACGAACCCCATCGACTCCGGCTCGGCACCCATCAGGCGCTCCGCCTCGGCGACCAATGCCGCGTCCTTCGCCGACACGCCCTTGAGATTCTTCAGATCAGCCGACATCGCGACGCCTCCTCATCATCCCCCGCGACCCCGGGTTCATCCGGGCTCGCGCGTGGTTGGTCGTTGCTTCCCTACTTCTTGCTCTTGGCGAAAAACGCTTCGATCGCCCCTTGCGCCTCGGGCGTGTGACGCAGACGCACCAGCGACGCACGCTCGCTCGCCAGTCCATCCGCCCACCCGGACGCGATCCCACGGTCCACCGCCTCGACCACCGCCGACGCGGCTTTGGTTCCTGTTCCGTTCATGGGCACCAGTTCGTCCCGCACCGCCTCCAGCCCGGCGAGCGCCTTGGCACGGAAGCTCTCGCGCGAGACGCACCGGCTCGGCACGCTGTCCCGCGTCGGCATCGGGCACGACGCGACCCACGCCGCCGCCGTCGCGAGCAGGCTCGACCCGTCCTTCGCAACCGCGTCAAACAGCCCTGCCGCCTGCGCTTCGTCGAAGGTCATCGCCCGCCCGCTCGCGGTGCGCCGGATCGCTTCCGCCGCGTCCATCCGGGCCGGGAGCAAGTTCGTCCCGCCCCACCCGGGGCAGATGCCCAGCCCCGCCTCGGGCAGCCCGACCGGGTACGCGCGCCCCGGCGTCCCGTCCGGCGCGGGCGCGGGGGGGCAGGCGATCAGCCCGTCGCAGTGCATCGCGAGCTCGAGCCCGCCGCCGAGCGTCGCGCCGTGGATCGCAGCCGCCGTCGGCATCGGGAGCTCGGCGAGCATCCCGAACACCCGCGAGCCGAACTCCAGGTACCGCGTCAGCTCGTCGTCCGACATCGCGAGGATCGACTTGAGATCCGCCCCCGCGACGAACGCGCGCGGAGCCGAGGAGGCGAGCACGAACCCCCGGGCATCCCTGGGCACCGCCCGGAACGTCGCCTCGAGGCGTCGGATCAGTTGTTCATCGAGCACGACCACGGGCTTCTCGCCCTGCTCCATGCACGCGACGACGACGCCGGGCACGCCGGGGGTCAGATCGCGCTGGATCGGGAACGGATCCGTGGTCATGCACACCTTCGGGTTGAGCCCGGCTTGGCCGAGCGATGATCTCGGGCGGCCGGGCCGAGGAATCAGGACGCCCATCGGACGGCTCGGGTTCGCCCCGCCCCGCCCCCTCGGATGCCCGCCAAGCGACGATCCGGACAGGATCAGCCCCGCAAAAACAGGCCCGCATCAGTATATGCAGCCCCAGACGCCGACCCACCGCCTCGACTTGTTTTACAAACAAAACCCGGTCGTCAAGATCGCCCAGTGTTCACCCGCCGAACTTCGCCGCCAGCCCCGCACGGACAACCGGGTCCGCCAGCACGCCGGCCGACAACTCGGCCCCGCGCCGGGACGTCGCCTCGTCCAGCGAGCCGTCCAGGGTGTTGAGCAGCCCCTTGGTCGCGGCGAGCGCCTTCGGCCCGGCTTCCGCCAGCCGAGCGACGATCTTTTCCGTCGCCGCGTCGAGATCGTCCGCGGATGGAGCGACCTCGTCCACGAGCCCGATCGCCGCAGCGGCCGACCCGCTCATGATCCCGCCGCGGAGGAGGACCGCGCGAGCGCGCCCCGCCCCGATCTTGCGCACCAGCCACGGCGCGACGACCGCGGGGCAGACGCCGAGGTCCACCTCCGGGTACCCCAGCTTCGCGTCGGCGTGCGTCACGCTCACATCGCACACGCAGGTCAGCCCGCACCCGCCGCCGATCGCCGCCCCGTTGACCCGCGCGACCAGCACCATCGGGAGGGCGCGCAACCGCAGGCAGAGCTCCGCGAGCGAGCCGAGGAGCTTGGGCGGAGCCGTCGGTTCGCCCAGCACCGCCTTCAGATCCATCCCCGCGCAGAACGCCTTGCCCGCGCCCGTCACCACAACGACGGTGGGGCGGTCGTCTTGCTCGCTCAGCGTGTGCAGGTGCTCAACGTGCGTGCGCAGGGCGCTCAAGAGGTCGATCGAGAGCGCGTTGCGGGCCTCGGGGCGGTTCAGCGTGAGCCGGGCGATGCGCCCTTGCACGTCGAGCGTGGCGAGTTCGGTGGTCATGGGTGGGGTTCCTTACTTCTTCGCCCAGACGCGGGGGAGGAACGCGCGTTCCTCGTCGCCGCCGACGAGGGCGAGCGAAGCCGCGAGCCCGGCGTGCGCATCCTCCGTCGGCGTGAGCTCGTTCAGCCAGGCTTTCGTCGCGCGGAGCGCCGTCGCGGGTTTGGATGCGATCGTGCGCGCGATCTCGGTCGCTGTATCGAGCGCCTGCTCGGGCGTATCCGTCAGTTCGTGGACGAGGCCCATGGCGTAGGCATCGGCGCCCGAGATCAGCTTGGGGTGCAGCAGGCGGGCGCGGGCGGCGCCGTGTGCGACGCTCCGCGCGAGGAACGGGGCACTGACGGCTGGCGAGATGCCGAGGGTCACGACCGGGTACCCGAGCTTCGCGCCGGCATCCGCGACGACGACGTCCGCCCCGCCGAGCAGGGCGCACCCGCCGGCGATCGCCGCGCCGTGTGCGCACAGCACGACCGGCGAAGGGCAGGCCCGCATCGCTTGCGCGCACGCCGAGAGCCCTTGCAGGAGCTCTGCGAGCACGACGCCCTCGGCGTCGTGCTCGCAGAGCGACAGGTCGAACCCGGCGCAGAAGCAGGGGCCGTCGCCGCGGATCAGCACGCCTCGTGTCGAGCCCTGAGCCGCAAACGTGCGCACGGCTTGCTCGAACGCCTGGAGCATCATCGGCGTCAGCGCGTTCCGGCGCTCGGCTCGGCGGAGCTCGATGATCGTGACGCCGTCGATCTGTTCCATGTGGACGTGCTCGCTCACGGCTTGCCCTCCGCGGGGCGCGCGTTCGCGACGATCTCTCGTGCGATCGACGAGGCTTCGGCGAGTTTCGCGTCGTTGACGCGCAGCTCGTAGCCCGCGGCTCGGAGGGCGGCGACGAGGGGCTCGGTGCCGACGTTGCCCGGGGCTCGGCGTTCGGGCGTGGAGGCGTAGGGGCACCCGCCGAGACCGCCGGCGGAGCTGTCGAAGGATCGCACGCCGAGGCGTGCGGCTTCCGTCGCGCACGCGGTCGCCTGTCCGAACGTGTCGTGCAGATGCAGCGTGCACCGCTCGGGATCGCGCAGCAGGTCATCGCCCAGCGTTGTGCGCACACGCTCGCAGAGCGTGCCGATGGTTTCGGGTGTGCCTGCGCCGATGGTGTCGCCGAGGTCGATCTCGTCGCACCCGATGCTTCGCAACTTCTCCGCGACCGCCGCGACGCGCACGGGGTCGATCTCGCCCTCGAACGGGCATCGGATGGCGCAGCTCACGTACCCGCGGAGGCGCAAGCCGTGCTCGCGGGCGATCGACGTGACGGGGACAAACCGCTCGATCGCCTCGGCGATGGTGGCGTTGGTGTTGCGTTTGCTGAAGGTCTCGCTGGCGGCGGTGAAGACGCTGAGCTTGCGGATGAGCCGATCGAGCCCGTGCGCACGCGCGGCGGCTTCGTTCACCTCGATCGCGCCCTGCGCGCCTTTTTCATTCGGCACCAGCGCGCTGCACACCACGCTGGGGTGGGCCTTGGCGTCCGGGGCGATGGCGGCGAACAGTTCCGCGGCGTCGCCGAGCTGGGGGATCCACTTCGGGCTGACAAAGCTGGAGACTTCGACCTCGTCTACGCCGGCCGCGAGGAGTGCGCGCACAAGGCGAGCCTTGGCCTCGGTGGGGATCCGGGCGGCTTCGTTCTGCAGCCCGTCACGCGGGGCGACGTCGGTGATGCGGATGCGGTCGGTCATCGCGGCGATGGTAGGTCGCGGCTCGTTTGCAGATTCACGTCTGCAGCACCCCAGTCTTGAACTCCCGGCTCGTGTCCCAGTTCCGCGTCGCTTCCAGGGCAGCGATGAGTTCGCGTCGGGTTTCGTGGGGTTGGATGATGCGGTCGAGCCAGCCTCGGGCGGCGCCGTGGCGGATGTCCTGCTGCTCGTTGTAGCTGGCGCGGACGGCGTTCAGGATTGCCTCGTGGGTTTCGGGATCGATGGTTTCGCCCTTGCGTTCGCGGCTTCGTTCTTCGATCATCGCGAGGGTGCCGCTGGCCTGGGCCGCGCCCATGACGGCGCACTTGCTGCCCGGCCAGGCGAAGCTGAGGAACGGCTCGAAGGCGCGCCCACACATCGCGTAGTTGCCGGCGCCGTAGCTGGAGCCGGTGATCAGGACGATCTTGGGGACCACGCTGTTGCACATCGCGTTGACCATTTTTGCGCCGGCGCGGATGATGCCGGATTGCTCGCTGTCGCGCCCGACCATGAAGCCGGTGGTGTCGTGGATGAAGATCAGCGGGATCTTGCGCTGGTTGCAGTCCATGATGAAGCGTGCGGCTTTGTCGGCGGCGTGGTCGTAGATGACGCGGGGCATGTTGGCGGCTTTGGTCGGGCCGGTCTTGCCGCCGGGCATCTGGCGCTCGGTCAGCTTGCCCTGGTTGGCGACGATGCCGCAGGCGTGCCCGCCGACGCGAGCGTACCCGCAGACGAGGCTGCGCCCGAACTCGGCTTTGTACTCGTCAAAATCGGGGGAGAGGGCCTCGTGCCCGTTGGTGTCGGGCTCGGTGCGCGCGTCGACGATGGTGGCGATGAGCTCGAGCACGTCGTACTGCTGCCCGGGCTTGTCGGTGAAGAAGTCGTAGACGGCTTCGCCGGGCTTGTAGGGCTGGGTCGTGCGCGCACGATCCAGGACGCTGGGGCGCGGCGGGTCGGGGTATTTGCTGACCAGTTCGCGGAGGCGGCGGAGGCAGGTTTCGTCGTCGGGCTCGAGGAAGTCGATGGTGCCGGAGATCTGGGCGTGCATCTGAGCCCCGCCGAGCTCTTCGTCAGAGACGTCCTGCCCGATCGCGGCTTTGACTAGCGCCTGCCCCGCGAGGTAGAGCCCGGAGCCCTCGGTCATGAGCAGCGTGTCGCAGAGGACGGGCAGGTAGCCGCCGCCGGCGACGCAGAAGCCCATGATCGCGGCGATCTGGGGGATGCGTTCGGCGCTCATGACGCTGTTGAGGTAGAAGATGCGCCCGAAGTCATCGGTGTCGGGGAAGACGTCTTCCTGGAGGGGGAGGTAGACGCCGGCGGAGTCGACGAGGTAGAGCAGGGGGAGGCGTGCCATCCGCGCGATGTGCTGGGCGCGGATGATTTTCTTGCAGGTCATGGGAAAGAACGCGCCGGCTTTCACGGTCGCGTCGTTGGCGATGATCATGTGGGGGCGGTTGTGGACGAGCCCGATGCCGGTGACGACGCCCGCGCCCGGTGCGCCGCCGTGCTCGGCGTACATGTTGTGGGCGGCCCAGAGGGCGAGCTCCTGAAAATTCGGGATCTCCTGCTCGATCGCGGCGTTGCCTTCGAGAGGCCGGGCGCCCTCGGGCGGATCGACGAGCTTCGCGACGCGTTCGCGGGCGGTGAGGCGCTGCTTGGCGTGCTGGCGTTCGATGGCCTTGGGCCCGCCGCCGTGGCGGATGCGGCGTTCGGTTGCGAGGAACTCGGTGGTGAGCTCGCGGAGGTTGGCAGCGGCGTTTTGGGGTTGGGCTTCGGGCATCTGGTCTCCCACGGTCGCGGTTTTGGGGCTCCGGTGCCGAGGATACGCGCCTGGGCGGGGGATTGGGGGGGTGTTGGTGGAACGACAACGGGCCGGCGCGTTGCGCCGGCCCGTTGCGTTTGGGTCAGAAACAGAATCTCAGACGGTCACCGGTTGCGATCAGCGCCGGCGACGGGCGGCGAGCCCGGCGAGCCCGAGGAAGCCGATGCCCGCGGCTGAGGGCAGCGGGATGACGGTGCCGGGGCTCATGCGGACGTTGTGGACGAGGACGACCAGATCCTGGAAGTCGTCGTCGGAGCCGGTTTCGAAGAACATCAGGAAGGTGCCCTTGCCGGCCTGGAGGGCGGGGAGGCTGGTCAGATCGATGTCATTGCCGCCGAAGCCGAGGGCGCTGACGAAGAGGGTCTCGAGCCCGGTGATGTCGAAGGTGATGACGCGGTCCTTGCCGCCGTTGTTGGCGGCGTCGGTATTCGCGGTGATGCCGCTGCTGAGGTTCTTCGCGACGAAGCGGAGTTCGTTGCTGGTGGGGAAAGGCCCGTTGCCGCTGATGACGTCGCCCAGCCCGGTGCTGTGGGAGGGGCCGGCGTTGAAGAGGTTGATGACCGAGCCGTTGTTCTCGGTGACGCCAAAGGAGTGGTTGGCGCTGCCGCTGGGGTTGTTGGTGTTGCCCCAGTAGAGCGCGGCGAAGCCGATATCGACGGTGCCGTCGAACCAGACGTTGTCGAAATCGTCGCTGACACGTCCGGCGATGCTGCCGCTGGTGTTGACCCCGAGGGACGAGCCCGCGCCGACGGCGTTGACGGCGTTGTTCGCGAGGGCGATCCCGGTCAGTGCCGAGTAGATCTGCCCAACGCCGGGCTCGGAGCCCGCCCCGTTGATGGTGACGACATTGGTGATCGAGGCGGCGTGAGCCGCGCCCGACGCGGCGATCACGGCCGCGAGAGCCACTGCGATACGCATCGTTTTCTCCCTTTCCCTTCTCAACTTGGCATCCCGGGACGTTTCCACACGCCGGGGATGGTGCGCAGATGCCGGTCCGACGACACAACCGTCCGACTCCCTCCGGGGAGCCCGGCATCCATAGTGAGGAGTATACCCCGGGGTGGTTTTCCGCCAAGCCCTAGGTGGCGGACTCAGCAAGATTTAGGAGGCCAGGGCCCGAGAACCCCTCGCGGCGGCCGATTGCCTGTTGCCACAGTGTTCTGCCGCCCGAAGCCCGATTCTGGGCGATTGAATCTGGATTTTGAGCGGATCAAGATCGGGTTTATACGGGGTGGTGATTGTGGATAACTCCGAACATGTGCCGTGCAGTTGCGGACAGGGTTCGGGATGTGGTATACCATGGGCACTACGCGGGCGGCGACCGACGCCGTGCCCGCGGGCCGCGGCCAATGGAGGGCCGGGCCGAACCGCGTCGGGAACGGTGCGCGGCTGCGGGGGCTGACTCCCTCCGGGTCACGCACGGCACAACAAGGAGCCCGCCCTATGGCTGGCAAGAAGCAGGCGTCGTCGGCGTCCACCGCATCCGTTTCCGCCTCCAACGGCACCGCAGCCGTCGAGGCCAAGCCCATCGACAAAGAAAAGGCACAGGCCCTCGGGCGAGCCCTTTCGCAGATCGAAAAGTCCTTCGGCAAGGGCTCGATCATGCGGCTGGACGAGGACGCGTACCTCTCCATCCCCGGCATCCGCACCGGCGCGCTCAGCCTCGACCTGGCGCTCGGCGGTCGCGGCATTCCGCGCGGGCGCATCGTCGAGATTTTTGGCCCGGAAAGCTCGGGCAAGACCACGCTGGCGCTGACCGTCGCGGCGAACGCGCAGAAGTCCGGCGGCGTCGCGGCGTTCATCGACGCTGAGCACGCGCTGGATCCGAGCTGGGCGAAGCGCCTCGGCGTCAACATCGATGACCTCCTGGTCAGCCAGCCCGACACGGGCGAGCAGGCACTCGATATCTGCGAGATGCTTGTGCGCTCGAACGCGGTCGATGTGATCGTGATCGACTCGGTCGCGGCGCTGATCCCGCGGGCCGAGATCGAAGGCGAGATGGGCGATACGCACGTCGGCTTGCAGGCGCGCCTGATGAGCCAAGCGATGCGCAAGCTGACGGGCGTGATCGCGCGCAGCCACTGCACGGTGATCTTCATCAACCAGATCCGCGAGAAGATCGGCGTGATGTTCGGCAGCCCGGAAACGACCCCGGGCGGGCGCGCGCTCAAGTTCTACGCCTCGGTCCGGATCGACATCCGGCGGACCGGCTCGATCAAGGACGGCGAGGAGGCGGTGGGCAACCGCGTGCGTGCGCGGGTGGTCAAGAACAAGGTCGCCCCGCCGTTCCGTCAGGCGGAGTTTGACATCATGTTCAACGAGGGCATCAGCGCGACGGGCGACCTGATCGACCTGGCGGTGGAGGACGGGGTCTGCCAGAAGTCCGGGTCGTGGTTCAGCTACGGCGAGCTGCGCCTCGGGCAGGGTCGCGAGCGTGCGAAGGACTTCCTCCGCGACAACCCGGAGTTGGGCGACGAGATCCGCCAGAAGATTCTGGAGCACCGGATGCCCAAACGCGGGGCGACGGCGGGGGGCGTCGGGCCGGCGGGCTCGGGCGGGGAATCGGAAGAGGCGTACGCCGAGGCGGGCGCGGAGGACTGAGCCTGGGGGAGAGTTGTGCGGCGGGGCGTTTCGGGAAGCGCCCCGTCCCGTTGCCGAGGGGGCGACGGCGGCGTACAGTCGTCCCTTCGCCCGCGGATGTGGCGGAATTGGCAGACGCGCTAGGTTCAGGTCCTAGTGGGGGTAAAACCCCGTGGAGGTTCGAGTCCTCTCATCCGCATTTTCCGTGCCGCGGGCCGATCCGTTCGGGTCGGCCCGCGTCGTGTTCGGACAGTGAGCACGCAGATCATCCCGGAAGCCGGAGAACATCCATGTCCGACGCCGCCGCTCGTCAGAAGGTGCTGGTTGTGATCGCGGTGATTGTCGGGTTGGTGGCGATCGCGCTGATCGCGTACAACCTGAACCGGTTCCTGAACCCCCCGGCCGGTGTGGTTGGCGGGGTGTCGGCGGATGCCGAAGCTGGCGCGGAGGTTGAGGCACCAACTGGCGATGAGCCTGGGGTCCGCCGGGGCGGGCCGATGGTCGCGCCGAACTGATTTTTGTATCAGCTTGGCCGATCGGGTTCGTTTTTCGTCGTGGGTTTCGGGGGTTGTGCGCACGGCGCGGAGCGCGGGGCGATGTCGGTGATCCTGGCGGGCGTGGACGAGGCGGGATACGGGCCGATGCTCGGGCCGTTGTGCGTCGGGTTCAGCGCGTTCCGTGTGCACGGGTGGACGCCCGGTGACACGCCGCCGAATCTGTGGTCGCTCATGCACAGCGCGGTCTGCGAGAAGGCGAACGACCCGAAGCGGCGTCTGGCGGTCGCGGATTCCAAGAAGCTCAAGGGCGGGAACCAGCTCAAGCGTCGGCACCCGCTGGGGCACCTGGAGCGGTCGGTGCTCGCGTTCGCGCGCACGCTGGGCGTGGATGCGCCGGATGACTGCGCGCTGTTCACGGCTTTCGGCGTGGCGTGCGGCGGGGAGCCCTGGCATCAGGGTCGGACGGCGCTGCCGCTGGACGGGCCGCCGGAGCGGGTGGGGATCGACGCGGCGATGCTGAAGCGTTCGATGTTCGAGGCCGGGGTCGAGCCGCTGGTGATGCGGTGCCGAGTCGTGCGTGAGTCGGCGTTCAACGCGACCGTGCGCCGGACCGGGAGCAAGGCGAGCACGACGATGGGCGCGGTGGCGGCCCACCTTCGCCAGTCGGCGTTGACCTGGCGGGGCGAGCATGTCCGGTTCGTCTGCGACCGGCTCGGCGGGCGGGCGCGGTACGGGGCGGCGCTGGAACGCGCGTTCGCCAAGATCCGCGGGCGCGTCGGCGGGGTGCGGGTGGAGGCGGTCGAGGAGTCGCCCCGCGCGAGCGTGTACGACGTTGTGTTCGAGGAGGCGGGCGGCGAGGGGTCGTTCCGCGTGCTGTTCATGCCCGAGGCGGAGCGGGCGCACCTCGCGGTCGCGCTCTCGTCCATGACGGCGAAGCTGGTGCGCGAGCTGTCGATGGCGCGGTTCAACGCGTACTGGGCGCAGGTGCTGGGGGAGATCAAGCCGACGGCGGGGTACACGGCCGACGCGCGCCGGTGGCTGAGCGATGCCGGGGACCGGATCGACGCGGGCACGCGGGCGCGCCTGGTCCGGATCGCGTGAGCGTCGGCGCACGCCCGTCGCCCCCGTGCGGGTAGGCTTGGCACGATGTGTGATGAAGGGTTGATGCTGGACCTGGCGGCCCGGGTCGGGTGGCGCGGGCACGGGCTGGTGGAGCCGAACCCGATGGTGGGGGCGGTGATCGCGCGCGACGGCGTCGTGCTGGGGGTCGGGCATCACCGTCGGTTCGGCGGGCTGCACGCGGAGCGCGAGGCGCTGGCGGACTGCCGGCGGCGCGGGCTCGATGCGCGCGGGGCGACGGTGTACTGCACGCTGGAGCCGTGTCGGCACACGGGCAAGCAGCCGCCGTGCACCGAGGCTTTGCTCGAGGCGGGGATCGCGCGCGTGGTGTACGCCTGCCCGGACCCGGGCGAGGCGAGCGGCGGGGGGGCGCGCGTGCTCCGCGAGGCGGGGATCGAGACGCGGCTCAGCGTCGCGAGCGCCGCGGCGAGCGGGCTGGCGGCGCCGTTTGTGCATCGCGTGCGCACGGGGCTGCCCTGGGTGATCGCCAAGTGGGCTCAGACGATCGACGGGCGCATCGCGACGCGCACGGGCGAGAGCCAGTGGATCAGCGGCGCGCGGTCGCGCGAGCGGGTGCATCGGCTGCGCGGGCGGGTGGACGCGGTGCTCGCGGGGATCGGGACGGTGCTGGCTGACGACCCGATGCTCAACGCGCGCGGGCTGCGGTCAGTGCGCCGGGTGGCGCGCCGGGTGGTGATCGATGGTGATCTGGACATCCCGCTGGATTCGCGCCTGGTGATGACCGCGCGGGAGGTGCCGACGACGGTGATCTGTGCGCGCGAGCTGCTGCACGTGCGGCTGACCGAGGAGAAGCGCCAGCGATTGGCCGTCGCGGGCGTGGAGGTGCTCGGCGTGCTCGGCGGGGCGGCGACGGCGGGGTGGCTGGACCTGGCTTCGGCGCTGCGCCTGCTGGTGGAGCGCCACGACGTGACGAGCGTGCTGGTGGAGAGTGGGCCGGGGCTGCTGGGGTCGCTGATGGAGGCGGACCTGGTGCAGGAGATGGTCGTCTACGTCGCGCCGCTGCTTCTGGGCGACGAGTTGGCGCGGAGCGCGGCGACGGGGCGCGTCGCGGCGAGCCTGTCCAGCGGCGTGCGGTTTCAACTGCTGCGCAATCGGCGCGTGGGGGATGACGTGGAACTGGTGTATCGGCGTCACGGCGGGTGGACCACGGGGGCCGAGGGATGAACGCCGGGCAGGGGAGCGCGGGCGGCGGCGGGGCGTCGGGGGAGACGGGCCCGGGCGCGATCGCGCGTTGGCTGACGGCTCTGGTTGCGTGCGACGATCTGCCCGAGCGGCTTCCGGATGAGCCGATGGCGCTGCTCGGCGCGTGGTACGAGGACGCGTCGCGGAGCGGGGCGTACGAGGACTTCAACGCGATGGTGCTCGCGACGGCGACGCCGGACGGCGTGCCGTCGTCGCGCGTGGTGCTCTGCAAGGCGTTGGAGCTGGAGCCCGGGTCGCTGGTGTTCTACACGAACTACCGGAGCCGCAAGGGTCGGGAGCTGGATTCGAACCCGCGGGCGTCGTGCGTGTTTCACTGGACGCACGCTCGCCGACAGGCGCGTCTGGAGGGCGTGGTGGGGCGGGTTTCCGAAGCGGAGAGCGAGGCGTATTTCGCGTCGCGTCCGCTGCTCTCTCGGGTTGGGGCGATCGTGAGCCGACAGAGCGAGCCGCTGGCGTCGAGGGCCGCGCTGGTGGGCGAGGCGGGGAAGCTGGCGGCGATCGGCGCGAGCGGCGGTCGGCTGGAGCGCCCCGAGCACTGGGGTGGGTATCGCCTGACGCTCGCCCGCGTCGAGCTGTGGTCGGCGCGGAACGGTCGCTTGCACGATCGCGCGGTCTGGGTCCGCGATCTGGAGCCGGCTGGCGGTGATGGGGTGAGCGATGGTTCGGTGTGGCGGGCCTCGGCGTGGCGGGGAGAACGTCTGCAGCCGTGAGTGCGCCCGGCTTGGGCGGCGCGGGGCATCGGGAAGGGGCGTCGGCGATGAAGGCGGTGGTGCTGGCGGTGCTCGCGGGGTTGTGCTGGGGTGTGGGGGAAGTGTGCACGCGGAGCGTGCTGCACGCGCGGGAGATCGGGCCGTTCGCGTTGGCGGCTGTGCGCACGGCCGTCGCGCTGCCCCTGCTCTGGATCGCGTACTACATCGCGGCGAAGGTGGTGCACTCGCCGGGGGAGGTCGCGGGGTGGCACGCGTCGGCCTCGGGCGGCGCGTGGGCGAAGATCCTGCTCGGGTCCGGCGTGGTCGCGGGGGCGGCGGCGATCATCTTCTTTTACGCGGCGCTCAGCCTGGGGGAGATCTCCAGGATCAAGCCGATCGCGTTCGCGGTCGCCCCGGCTGCGGGGGTTCTGCTTGGGTGGCTGGTCCTGGGCGAGGCGATGACCGCTCGTAAGGCGGCGGCGGTCGGGCTGATTCTTGCGGGGATCGTACTGATCACGGCCCCGTCACGAACGCCGCCGGACCGGGGCGGAGACCCCGCGCCGACCGTCCGTTAGGCGGCCTGTAGGCGGGTATCCAGTTCGGGCTTTACTCATGCAAAAGATCCACCCTATATGGGGTTTGAGTGGTTGTGCGCCCATGGATCAGGGGGTATTCTGGTGTCGTCTGTCTGGAAGTCGCCGTTCACACGTCTAGTGGGCGGCAGGGTCGTTTGAAGTGTGTACGAGAGAGTCTGGGCACGTTCCGCGCGGCGTTTGCCGCGACTGGAGGAGGACACGATGTTGAAGAAGAATTGTTGCTCGCTTGCGTTGCTGGTTGCGATGGTTTCCGGCGCGGCGATGACGCCGTCGGCTCTTGCCGCGACGCTGAATGTGCCGAGCCCGTCGTACCCGACGATCCAGTCGGCGATCGATGACGCGAACGACAACGACGAGATCGTCGTCGCGCCGGGCATGTACACGGAATCGATCAGCTTCCTCGGGAAGAACATCGTCGTGCGCAGCTCGGGCGGGCAGGGCACGACATTCATCGATGGCTCGTTCAACAACGCCTCGACCGTCACCGTCACCGGCTCGGACGTCGGCGCGGAGCTCCGCGGGTTCACCATCATCGGCAGCACGGGGACCGAGTTCCTTGTCGATGCGAACGATCCCAACTCCAACATCGTGACTTACGGCGGTGGCGTGTACGTCTCCGGCGGCTCTGTCCTCGTGATCGAGGACTGCGTCGTGCGCGACGGGAACACCAACGGCAACGGCGGCGGCATGCGCATCGTCGGCGCGTCGGACGTCACGCTGAACAATGTGGACTTCATCGACAACAGCACCGACGATACCGGCGTCGGAACGACCACCACCGGGCGCGGCGGCGGGCTCTCCATCGCGGGCGCCTCGATCGTCACCCTCAACGGCGGCTCCTATTCCGGGAACACCGCGAACCTCTCCGGCGGCGCGATCAGCGTCTCCGACACCGGATCGCAGCTCATCGTCAACGGCACCAACTTCATGAACAACGTCTCGGGCAACCGCGGCGGGGCGATCTTCGTGCTCTCCTGCAGCGTGGATATCGACGGTGCGATCTTCACCAACAACTCCGGCGTCATCGGCGGCGCGCTCCACTTCAACTCCAACGGCGTCGGCTCGATCCGCAACAGCACCTTCACCAACAACACTGGCAACCAGGGCGGCGTCGCGTACGCGCTCGGGACCTACAACCTGGACCCCAACGCCGAGATCCTGTTCGAGAACTGCAACTTTGTCGGGAACACCACGACCGATCGCGGCGGTGTGCTCTACGCCGTTTCCGCGACCGCCAGCGGGCCCTCGCGGTTCCGCGTCGTGGACTCGACCATGTCCGGCAACACCACCACCAGCCAGGGCGGCGCGGTCTATATCGCGGGCGCCAGCGACGTGACCGTTGAGGGTACCTCGGTCGACGGGAGCACCTCGGGCGATCGCGGTGGCGCGTTCTATGTCTTCCGTGGCATTCTGAACATGTCCGACTCGAGCATTACCAATTGCTCGGCGGTCACCGGCGGCGCCATCGACGCGCGGGCCGCGACGACCGGCGGCAGCCAGATCAGCCTCAACAACGTGGTGATCGCCAACAACACCTCGGACAGCCGCGGCGCGGTCTCGGTGAGCGGGAGCACCGCGAACCCGATCATTCTGACCGGCGACCGGGTCTCGTTCATCGGGAACCAGGGCAACGTGCACGCCGGCGCGATGCACATCGCAACCGGGCAGGTCACGCTGACCAACAGCCTGATCGCGGGCAACGACTCGCAAGACTTCGGCAGCGGCTCGGCGATATCGATGCCCAGCGCCAGCGCCCTGTTCGACTGCACCAACTGCACGATCACGGGCAACACCGCGTTTGACCCCGACGACGCGATCACCGGCACGGGCACGCTCAACCTGACCAACAGCATCCTCTGGAACAACGACGCGTTCTTCACGCAGATCGGCGTTGTGCTGCTCAGCAACGTGACCTACTCGATCGTCGAGGGTGGGTTCCCCGGCGCTGGCAACCTGAACCTGAACCCGCAGTTCGTCGACGCGTCGAACGGGGACTACAGCCTCGCGAGCAACTCGCCGGCGATCGATGCCGGGAACAACAGCGCCGCCGCCGGGCTCACGGTGGACCTGGCGGGCAACGCCCGCTTCGTCGACGACCCGAATACGCCCGACACGGGCGCGGGCGTGGCACCGATCGTGGACCTCGGCGCCTTCGAGTTCCAGGTCGCGGCCGGCCCGAGCTGCCCGTTCGACATCACCGGTCCCTCGTTCGACGGCATCCCGGACGGGTTCGTCAACGCGTTCGACCTGAACTTCTACATTACGCTCTGGCTCGCGGGTAATCCGGCGGCGGACATCACCGGCTCGGCGCTGGACGGCATCCCGGACGGGGCCGTCAACGCGTTCGACCTGAACTACTACGTTAGCGGCTGGCTGAGCGATCAGGGCACCTGCCCGTAACGCTCTGAAGCACGAGGAATCATGTCCCCGTCCGGTGAGAGCCGGGCGGGGGCTTTACGGATGAATCGTCGAGCGGCGTTCAGAACACAGGAGCACGCGCATGCACAAGACACGGGGCGATGGACTCGCCAAGTCACGCGGTTTCACGCTGATCGAGCTTCTGGTGGTCATTGCGATCATCGCCCTCCTGATCGGGATCCTCCTGCCGGCACTGGGCGAAGCACGCCGGAGCGCGCGTCTCTCTGTGGACCTGTCGAACGTGCGTCAGCTCAATGTTGCGAGCAACACCTACGCGGCGACCTTCCAGGACTCGGTTCCCACATTTTCGTGGCGGTCTGGGCGTGTGCATCAAATCTCGGTCAATGGCGTCAACGAGACGTATCCAGCGACGAATCGCGACGTGGAAGCGGCCGCTCAGCAAGCGACCGCGATCGTGCGATCGAAAACCTTGCGAACGGACATCCAGGTTCCGACGTCGTGGATCCCGCATGTGAGCTACTCGCACCTGGTGCTGCAGGAGTTCATGGCCGACCGTTTGCCCGAGCCGACGGTGGTGAGTGCCGGTGACCGGGTTCGCCAGATCTGGCAACAAGACCCGGCCCGCTACTGGGAACTCGGCGCGCCGACGCCGGAGAACCCGCAGGCTCCGAACAACTGGCGTTGGCCGTACAGCTCGTCGTGGAGCTTCGTCCCGGCGATGTACGACGGGTACCAGTCTGTGAAAGGTCGCGCCGCCTCGCTCCGGCGCATCCGCCCGGGGAGCAACCATCACTCGTATCAGACGGGTGGCACACAGGACAACGACCGCGCTCGCCTGGGGGGGATCCGCCTGTCGAGCGTGGAGTTCCCGTCCAACAAGGTGATGATGCACGACACCCACAGCCGTCACTTCGGGACGCAGGTCTTGCACTTCGGGTACATGGAGGCTCGCGTGCCGGTGGGGATGTTCGACAGCTCGGTCAGCGTGCGTCAGACGGCCGACGCCAACCTCGGATATGCGCCGCTTCGCGTGCCCTACCAGCCGCGGAACTTTGAGCCGCCGACCCGGAGCGGGCTCGCCAGCGAGAGCATCTGGCCGATGTATCAGTGGACGGTCGGCGGGCTTCGAGGCTTCGATTTCAACGGTACGCTGGATGAGCGCAGCGGCATGCTGATGGGGCTCAATGAGCGCGAAGGTAAGTGGAGCAACGACTGATTGTCTGAATGGGGTGGGCGCGGGGGCGTCCGCCTTGACGGATGAACACCGGGCGTGTGCCCGAAGAGTGCCTGCTCGTGGGCGAGTCATTAGACATGGACGGGCGACTCGGCCCGGGAGCGTGCAGACGATGCGTCAGTTCCGATCAGTTGTGGTGGCCGTTGCGATCAGCGCGGCTTCCGGTTTTGCGGTCGCCTTGGACGCCATGCCCGCCGATGGCGTTGATGCGGGGCGGCTTGGCGCCTTGACGAGCAACTTGGGCGATCCGGTCGTCCAGGCGTCGCGCATCGCGATCGATGTCGACGCGATGCTCGCCTCGGCCCGGGTGCCCGGCGCGCTCCGCGGGCACGCGGGGGAGACGCACGTCGCGCTCGGGCGGCAGGGCATGACGCTCCGACCGGAGCGGGTGGAATCTCACCCCGCAGTGGGCGCGGAGACGGTGCTCGGCAAGGTCGAGAGCGGCGGGCAGTTTTTGATCAGCCGCAGCGTGGACGGCGCGACCGGTGCTGTCTGGGCTGCGGGCATGGCGTACGACCTGATCAACATGGGCGAGACCGACGAGCTCGGTCGATTGGTTTTCGAGGTGCGCCCGGTGCCTCGTGATCTGCCGGAGTGCGACGGGGCGGAAATCGCCGAGGACATGCCCCCGCACGCCGGGGCCTCGACCCGGAACGATCCGGACGTGAACGTCCGCGTGCTGATCGCGTTCTCGCCGGATGTGAAGCAGCGGTTCAACCTCGCGAGCTTCGCGGCTTCGGCGATCAGTTCGGCGAACAACGCTTACGCCAACAGCCAGATCGCCCCGATGCAGATGGAACTCGCCGGCTTCATCGACATGAAGGAGCTTCCCCCGGTGCGGGATTCCGCGTCGCTGCTCCGCATGATCACCTGCTCGCACGACGGATTCTGGGATGAAGCCCACATCCTCCGCAACCACACGGCTGCCGACGTGGTCGCGTGCATCGTCGATATGACCGGCTCCTGCGGACGCGCGTATCTCTCGCCGACCAACCCGAACCGCCTGTTCTCCGTAACGGATCCGGACTGCGCGATCGGCGGGCTGACCTTCGCGCACGAAGTGGGGCACAACTTCGGCGCAGCGCACGACCCGGACAACGCCGGTTCCTCGTACGCGTCCTACGCCTACGGGCACCGCTGGACGGGCACGGGCGGCACGTTCCGATCGGTGATGGCGTACTCCCCGGGCACGCGCGTGCCGTACTTCTCCAACCCGAACGTCTTGTACGCCGGTCAGCCCACCGGCATCGCCAACCAACGCGATAACGCACGCCTGCACAACACAACCGCGCCCATCCTCGCCAATGCACGCTCGGGCCCCGGCGCAGCGTTTGTCGACTGCAACGGCAACGGGATCGACGACTTCCTCGAGATCCTGCTCAACCCCGATCTCGATCTGGACTTCGATGGCGTGATCGACGCCTGCCAGATCGCCGCCGACCCGAGCCTGGACTGCAACAACAACGGGATTCTCGACAGCGTCGAGGTTCGCCCGACCACGCGGATGCGCTTCGGGCCGTTTGTGGAAGTGGCGCCCGGGCAGCCGCGAAACTTCGTGATCCCCGCGACGGAGCTGCTCGACAGCGACCTGACCATCACGATCGGCGGCAAGGGCAACTTCAACGGCTCGACACGGTTCGTGATCCTTCGCCTCGGCAACCCCGGCGAGCAGTTTACCGTCAACGTGCCCCTGAACATGAGCTCCTGCAACGTGGACGGCGGCGTGATCACCGTCACCGTGCCCTACAGCGCGGTCGCGGGCATGCTGCCCGGGATCCCCGTAGAGCTCGACGTTTCCGCCGCCGCGACACCGACGTGCACGTGGAACTCGCTCAACGTCCGCGTGGAGTACACCTCGCAGGGGGCGATCGACAGCGACGGCAACGGTGTGCCCGACAACTGCGAGTGCTCCGCCGACGTGACCGGCCCCTCGCTCGATGGCGTGCCCGACGGGCGTGTGAACAGCTTTGACCTGAACTACTTCATCATGAAGTGGATCGTCGGGCAGTTCGACTACGAGCCCGTAGCCGACGTAACCGGCCCCGCCCTTGACGGCGTGCCCGATGGCGTCGTGAACGCCTTTGACCTCAACTATTACGTGGCGCTCTGGCTTGAGCAGCAGCTGATCTGCAACTGAAGCCCGCAGCATCACGCGGCGCATGATCGCCCGTCGCGTTCGCGATCGTCTTCGGACGTTCCCGCGAGCGAGACGGGCGATCGTCGTCGATCAGCATGCGTGACGCTGGTGTCTCCAGGTCATCGAACTGACCCTGCCGGGCCGCCCAGATAAACCCCCAGACCCCAAGAGCCGCGAGCACCACCGCGAGCGGCAGCACGATGTAGATCACGCTCATGATCGACCTCCGAACGTGCGGGAGCGATACGACAGGAACACCACCGTCAGCGAGCTCATCGGCATCACAATCGCTGCGATGAGCGATGTGATCAGTCCCGCCATGCACAGCGCGACCGCGACGGCGTTGTAGCTCAGCGAAACGACCAGGTTCCGGCGGATCACGCCCACCGTTCGGCGTGCGCCCGTGACCACTTCCACGATCGGCGCGAGCCCGGGAGTACGAAGATAAACATCGGCCGCCGCCAGGCTCGCCTCAGCCCCGCCGCTGACCGCGACGCCGACGCTCGCGCGAGCCAGCGCTGCCGCGTCGTTCACGCCGTCGCCGACCATCACGACCGCTCCGTGCGCGAGTTCCTGCTCGACAGCGTGCAGCTTGCCCTCGGGCGTCACGCCGCCGAGCGCGTGCTCGGGCTCGATGCCGAGCTGCGCGCCGACCGCGCGGACCACGCTCGGGTGATCGCCCGAGAGCAGACGGACGCGCCATCCGAGCCGTCGGAGTTGATCGATCGCTCCGCGCGCATCCTCGCGCACCGGATCGCCCATCGCCGCGATGCCGACGAGCTCGCCATCGACCGCGACCAGCAGCGGGGAGCACGCCTCACGCAGCGCCGCGTCGATCGCCGCCTGCCCGGTCGCGGTGCGCGCATGGATGAACCCGACGCTGCCGACCTCGACGCGCCGCCCCTCGACCACACCGCGAACGCCGGAGCCGAGCGTCTGGACGACTTCGCTCGCCACCGGGAGGCTCAGCCCCTCGGCGTGGCGCACGATCGCGCGCGCGATCGGGTGAGACGAGTGCGTCTCGAGCGCCGCGGCCAGGCGCAGGGCGTCACCGTCGCCCGTCCAGCGGACGACGACGGTCTCGCCGCGCGTGACGGTGCCGGTTTTGTCGAGAAACATGGTGCCCGGGCGTGCAAGAGCTTCGAGCGTCGCGCCGCCCTTGACAAGGATCCCGCGCCGTGAGGCGCGCCCGACGGCCGCCGTGATCGCGAGCGGCGTCGCCAATCCGAGCGCACACGGGCAAGTCACGATGAGCAGCGCGAGGGCCGATTCCATCGCTTTCGCCGCGTCCTCGCGCACCCAGATCATGTACGTGATCAGCGCCAGCGAGGTGACCACTAGCACAAACCACCCGGCGATGCGATCGGTGAGCGCGACGATGGGCGCGCGCCGACGGGCCGCGTCTTCGACGCCCGCCATGAGTCGCCCGACGCGCGTCTCGCTCCCCGCCGCCGCGACGCGCACGATCACGCGACCGGAGATGCTGACCGTCGCCGCGTGCACGACATCGCCCGGGCCGACCGCGACCGGTCGCGACTCACCCGAGAGCACCGACGCGTCGAGATCCGTGCGTCCTTCCTCGATCACGCCGTCGGCGGGGAACGTCTCCTCGGCCCGAACCTCGACACGATCCCCCGTGCGCAGGCTCGCGGCACTCACACGCGAGGTCGAACCGTCTTGCTCAACGCGCCGAGCCCACGCCGGCGCGAGCGCGTAGAGCAGCTCGACCGCCTCGGCGGCCGATCGCTGCTGGCGGTGCTGGAGCCATCGCCCGCTGAGCAGTAGGAACACAAGGATCGTCAGCGCGTCGAAGTAGACGTCACCTTCGCCGCGGAGCACGTTGACGACGCCGATGACGCCGGCCGCGGTGAGCCCGATCGCGATCGGCAGATCAAGCCGCGGTGCTCGGGCGCGGATCGAGGCGATCGCGCCGCGAAAGAAGACGCGTCCCGGCCAGGCGAGCGAGGTCAGCCCGAGCGCAAGGCTGATCCACCGGAAAAACGACTCGAATTCCCGCTCGATCCCGTCGACCATGCCGCTGTAGAGCGCCAGGGCGAGGAGCATGCAGTTGCCCGCGAGCGCACCGGCCACCGCGATGCGCACGAGAAACCGTCGGTCTTCACGCCGAGCCGCTTCACGTGCGCGGGCGTCGCGCGCGGGGTGGGCGACATAACCCAGCCGGTCGAGCGTGCGCGCGACAGCGCTCAGTTGAACTGCGTCCGGATCCCACACCACGCGCACAAGGGCCCGTCCAAGATCGAGCCGCGCCTCAAGCACGCCCGGCAGCAGCGTCGGCAGTCGTTCGACCAGCCACACGCACGCGGCGCAGTGCACGCCTTCCAGAAACAGCTCGGCCGATCGTGCGCCGCCCGCTTCGTCGCGCACGAACGCGCCGGCGAACGCGGGATCGTCGAATTCTTCAAACCCCGAGCCCGTGCTCCGCGCCGGCTCGGCACGGTCGGTCTCGAGCGTCTCGCGCATCGCGTAGTACTGCTCCAGCCCACACCCGTGGATAACCTCGTACACCGTTCGGCACGCCGAGCAGCAGAACTGCTCGTGACGCGCGGCATCGAGCAGCCCAACCGGGACGGGCAGCGCGCAGTGCGCGCACGCGACGTGCTCAGCCTGCGCTTCGGGTGCATCCGTGCCGCGTGCTGTGTCGATGTTCAACGCGGTCACGGGTTGCCCCCGCAGCAGGGCAGGTCGGTGTGATCGACGCTGCGGACGTGATCGATCGCGGCTTCAACACCCACGGGCCGCGCCCCGGCTTCCATCGTCGGCAGGTCGATGCGTCCGAGCAGCGCGCCGAGCCCGACCGCGACCAGCAGCAGCGGCACAAGCACGGGCAGGTGACGCCCGAGCGGCCCGGTGATCGCGCGCACGCCCACGCCGACGAGCACAAGCACGGGCAACGTGCCAACCCAGAACGCCGCCATCGCAACCGCGCCCCAGAGCGGGTGAGCCGTGCCCGCTGCCGCGATGACGAACGCGTACAACCATCCGCACGGCAGCAGCGTCGTGAGCAGCCCGATCACGCCCGCACGCGGCACGGGCGGGAGTTGGAACGCACGCCGGTGAGCCGCGGTCGCCAGTCGGCGCATCGCGCCCGGCGCCTGCATCTTCGGCACGCGCACGCCCTGCACGCGCAGCAACTGCGAGACCCCGAAGAGAATCATCAGCGCCCCGGCGGCTGCGGCGGCGCCTCGCTGCATCCCGACCGCGTTCGCGCCAAGCTCGAACGCCCCGCCCAGCGTGCCGGCAATGATGCCCATGACGAGGTACGTGACCAGTCGCCCGCCGTTGTACGCCGCGTGCAGCAGCCAACGCGCGGTCGGTCGTTCGGTCTCGGTCCCG
>Ga0213835_100269_pt1 | contig 58591 bp, 55 predicted proteins | sample SWPATP01_FD_160576 | JGI IMG/M metagenome (GOLD analysis project Ga0213835, IMG submission 160576) | Coastal seawater microbial communities from Marineland, Florida, United States - SWPA TP0 #1 | ecosystem: Environmental > Aquatic > Marine > Coastal | place: USA: Florida | collected 2016-08-05
GAACTCGCTGACGATGCCGTTCACCTGGCGCAGCATCTCGTCGTCCTGCCAGATCGTCAGGGTGGCCTCGCGGTCGAGGATGTCGCGGGCGGAGAGGCTGCCGTTACGGCTGGCGAAGCGCACCGTGAGCTCGAAGGGGGCGGAGAGCCGTTCCCGGTGGGTGAACTCGATGACCGCCAGGCCCTCGGTATCGGGCGAGCTGGCATTGGCGAGCTGAAGGGTGAAGTGAAGTCCGTTTTCAGAGGCCATGCTTCCTCCTGGAGGCGTACATGGCCGAGTTGCAGCAGATGCTGTGCCAGTATTTGGCTAATAAAGTAAAAACAAGGAAATAACAGAGAGGAGGTCCAAAAGGCTAAGTGGACTCAGGCAATCCATTGCCTGAGGCGGGCAAGAAGTTGCCCGTTGGGCAAGTTCTTGCCCGTGCTCAATGAGTGACGCCGGGAACCCGTACCTGCCGCGGACAGGCCGTGCCGTCGGCGGCGAACAGGTGGCAGCGCTCGCCGGAGAGCCCCAGCTCGACCGCCTGGCCGTCCTCCAGGTGGGTCAAGCCGTCGAGGCGCTGGGTCAGGGTCTCGCTGACGCCCTCCACCCGCAGGTGGGCCAGTGTCTCGTAGCCGAGCCTTTCGGCCACCATGAGCCTGGCCGTCAGTCGCGCGTCGGCGTCGGCAGGGGCGACGAAGTCCTCGGCGCGCACGGCGAGGGTGGCCTTGTCGCCCGCACGCAGCCGGGCGCCGTCGACCGCCACGGCCAGCGTCGCGCCGCCGGGCAGGCGTACCGAGGTGCGCTGACGACCGGGATCTAGCACCTCGACCGGTATGACGTTGATGCGCGGCGAGCCGATGAAGCGCGCCACCTCCAGCGTGGCGGGGAAGTGATAGAGCGACAGCGGTGCGCCGACCTGGGCGATGCGACCGCCGGCCAGCAGCACGATGCGGTCGGCCAGGGTCATCGCTTCCACCTGGTCGTGGGTCACGTAGATCATGGTGGCGCCCAGACGCCGGTGCAGCTCGGCGATCTGCACCCGCATGTCGACCCGCAGAGCGGCATCGAGGTTGGAGAGCGGCTCGTCGAACAGGAACACCGCCGGCTCCTTGACCAGGGTGCGGCCGATGGCCACCCGCTGGCGCTGGCCGCCGGAAAGCTCCTTGGGCTTGCGTTCGAGCAGCTCGCCCAGATGCAGCATCTCGGCGGCATGCTCCACGCGACGGCGGATCTCGGCCTTGTCGGTGCGGGCGAGCTTGAGGCCGAAGGCCATGTTCTCGGCCACCGTCATGTGCGGGTAGAGCGCGTAGGACTGGAACACCATGCCGATGTCGCGCTCCTGGGGCGGTACCTCGTTGATGCGCTCGCCGTCGAGGCGCATCTCGCCGTGGCTGATGTCCTCGAGGCCCGCGATCATGCGCAGCAGGGTGGACTTGCCGCAGCCGGAGGGGCCGACGAAGACGACGAACTCGCCGTCCTCGATGGTCAGGTCGATATCGCGGGAGACCTCGACCCCCGCGTAATCCTTGCCGATGCCGGCCAGTGTCAGACGTCCCATACGATCTCCTCCTGTGCCGGACAGCGGGCGATGGCGATGCCGCAGGGCGGCAGCTGCACCTCGCCATTGGCCCAGACGCCGTTGACCAGCGCCGGGGCGTCGTCGAGCGGACGCGCTTGCCGCGGGGCGGGCAGGGTACGCGGCGCGTCGCTGAAGTTCAGTGCGACCAGAAGGCGCTCGTTGGGCGCGCGCGCGGGGTGGTGGCGCTCCAGGCACAGCACCTCGTCGCGTACCGGGTGATAGCGAACCTCGCCCTTCTTCAATGCCACGTGTTCACGGCGGAAGGCAAGGAAGGCGCGGTAGGCATTGAGCAGCGAATCGGGCGCTTCGTCCTGGTGCCGCATGGCCAGCCCCAGATGGGCCTCGGGTACCGGCAGCCAGGGCTCGCCCTGGGAGAAGTCGCCGTGGCGGGTGTCGCCACACCAGGGGTGGGGCGTACGGCAGCCGTCGCGTCCCTTGTAGGCCGGCCAGAAGGTGATGCCGGCCGGGTCGACGAGCTGCTCCAGGGTCAGCTCGGCCTCGGGCAGGCCCAGTTCCTCGCCCTGGTAGAGGCAGACGCTGCCGCGCTGGGTCAGCAGGAAGGCGAGGTAGAGACGCAGCCTGTCCGGGTCGTCCTGGGCCTTCCAACGCGTCGCCAGGCGCGGCACGTCGTGGTTGCCCAGTGCCCAGCACGGCCAGCCGTCGCCGATCTTCGCTTCCATGGCGGTCATCGTCCGATGCAGGAAATCGGGGTCGTGGCGCTCGCCCAGCAGGTCGAAGGAGTAGGCCATGTGCAGGCGCTTGTTGCCTTGGGTATAGGCCGCCATCACGTTCAGCGAGTCATCGTCGCCCACCTCGCCGACGCTGGTGGTGCCGGGATACTCGTCAAGCAGGGCGCGCAGCTTCTCGAGGAAGGCCAGGTTCTCCGGCTGAGTCTTGTCGTGCAGGTGCAGCTGGTAGCCGTAGGGGTTGTCGGAGCGCACGCCGAGAAAGCCTTCCGCCGCATCGCTGCGCGGCGGGTTGTCCACGAGCTCACCGTGGGTGCAGAAGTTCACCGCGTCCAGGCGGAAGCCGTCCACACCGCGATCGAGCCAGAAGCGCACCTCGTCGAGAATGGCCTCGACCACCGCCGGGTTGCGGAAGTTGAGATCGGGCTGGCTGTCCAGAAAGTTGTGCAGGTAGTACTGGCAGCGCCGGGTGTCCCACTGCCAGGCGCTGCCGCCGAACACCGACTGCCAGTTGGTGGGCGGCGAGCCGTCGGCCTTGGCCTCGGCCCACACGTACCAGTCGGCCTTGGGGTTGTCGTGGCTGGCCCGGCTCTCGCTGAACCAGGGGTGACGGTCGGAGGTGTGCGACAGCACCTGGTCGATGGTGACCTTGAGTCCGCGGGCGTGAGCCGCTTCCACCAGGCGGTCGAAGTCGTCCAGGGTGCCGAAGATGGGATCGACGCTGCGATAGTCGGCCACGTCGTAGCCGAAGTCCTTCATCGGCGAGGTGAAGAAGGGCGAGATCCAGATCGCGTCGACGTTGAGCGACGCGATGTAATCGAGCTTGTCGATGATGCCCGGCAGATCGCCGATGCCGTCGCCGTTGCTGTCCATGAAGCTGCGCGGGTAGACCTGGTAGATCACCGCGCCGCGCCACCAGTCCTGTCCCTGTCTGCCGAAGAGGTGCTGTGCGTTCATGCCTTGTCCTTGTCGTCGTGCCTTACGAAGAAACGTAGGGTCGATGGTGACGCCATGGGCAGTGCAGGGAATCCTCTACGCCCCGGCACAGGGGAGGCGTAGTCGGGGGGCGGAGTCCGGCCGCGTGGCCTACTCCCCCTGGATGCGCGACAGCAGCTCGCCGGCCAGAGCGATGGCCTCATCGCGGCGGCGGATGTTCTGTTTCTGGTAGAGACTGCGAATATGGGTCTTGACCGTAGTGGGGGCGACCGAGAGCTGCTCGGCAATCTGCTCGTTGGAGAGCCCGGCGTGGATCAGGCCGAGAATCTGCCACTCGCGGCGGGTCAGCGGCGAAGTGCGGATCAGCTCCGGCACATCGGGTCGCGAGACGATGTCGTCGATCACCGAGTCGTCGAGCATCAGGCGCACGGCGCGACCGAACTCGCGCTGACGGCGGGCGAGGTCGAGCAGTCGTTCGGCATGACCGCGGGCCAGCGGTTCCAGCTCGTGCTCGGCCAGCAGGCGTTCGAGCATCTCGGACAGTGCCCGGCCCAGGCGCAGGAAACTGCCGGCCAGCGCCGTGCGGGTGGCGAGCGTCAGTGCCTGGCGGAGATGCGCCAGCGCTTCGGCGTGCCGGCCGCGCTGCCACTCCAGCCCGGCCAGGCAGATTCGGTTGCGATTGGCGTCGGTGGTAAGCCCCAGTCGCTCGGTCTCGCGCTCCAGCGCGACGAGCAGCGCTTCGGCCTCATCGAAGCGGCCGAGCAGGATCATGGCGCGTGCATGATTGCGCAGGTTGCATTGGGCGAAGTGATTGCTGGCCTGTGCCGGGTCGCCGGGAGGCGCCTCCTGCAGCCAACGGGCCACGGCGTCGAGATCGCCGTTGGCCTGCCACCAGGCGAGCAGGGTGGCATGGGCGTTGGCCTGCCAGTCGATGTGATAGTTGCCCTGCACCAGGATCTTGCGCATGCGGCGGATATGGTCGGCGCACTGGGCCTGGTCGCCCCGCGACAGTGCCACCTTGGCCAGGCCGATGTGGCATTGCAGGGTCCAGCGCTCGCCCTGGGTGTCGAGCACTTCGATGCCTTTCAGCGCCGCCTGCTCCGACGCTTCCAGGCGCTGCCACTCCCACAGCAGCTGGCTGCGGATGCGATAGAGGAATTCACACACCGGCAGGCGGTCGAGGCCGGCGTGTTCGACGTGGGCGATGGCGCGTTCCTGCACGTCGAAGGCGGCCTGCAGGCGGCCCTGTGCCACCAGCGTCTCGGACTGATGGCACAGCGCCCACAGCAGCATCTGCGCATCGCCGACACGATTGGCTTCCCGCTCCACGCTGTGGATGCGCTGCAGCGACTCGTCCAGGTAGCCCTGCACGAAGCGCGCCTCGGCCAGTATCGCCGCGGCGGTCAGCGGGGTCGTGGCCAGATAGCGGGGCGGCAGGGTCAGGGCCTGTTCGGCCAGTGGCGCCGCCCGTTCGGCGTCGCCCTCGTTGATCGCCAGCTGCGCCCGTAGGGTGGCGAACTCGGCGGCCAGTTCGGCCCATTCGGGCAGCTCGAGCTGCGCCTCGATCCAGCCGATGGCCTGGCGGGTGCGGTCGAAATGATACTGGGCATGCGAGGCCCAGCCGTGCAGCAGGGTGAGCCGGGGAGAGTCGACCAGGCGGGTATCGCCGAGCGTGGCGAGCCCGCGTGCCAGCAGTGAGAAGTGGCCGTTGGCCAGCAGCCCGGGCCCTTCTCGCTCGAGCAGCTCGGCCAGCGGTTCGGGGGCTTCGGCTTCGATGGCCTGGGCCAGCGCCAGGGCAGGGTTGCCCAGGCGCAGCCAGGCGGTGCTGGCGCGCTGATGCAGCTCGTGCTGTGTCGTCAGACTGAGCTCGTGGCGGCGGTGACGCAGGTAGCCGGCGAACAGCCGATGAAAGCGAAACCATTGCGAATGAGGTTCGATACGCTCGAGGAACAGACCGGCCCGCTCCAGCGCCTCCAACCGCTGCGAGAGTCGCTCGCCCTCGAGCAGCCTGGCGACCAGATTGGGCGAGAAGCGCTCGAGCACGCCGAGCTGCAGCAGCAGCTGGTGGTCCTGTTCGTCGATACAACGTGCCAGCAACTCGTCGAACCAGGCGACGAAGTCCGGATGGCTGCCATCGAGTCGCTCCAGCAGGGTATCGAAGGAGGCCAGGGTGGTGGTGCGCTCGATCAGCCAGGCCAGTGCCAGCGGCCACCCTTCGGTGCGGCGTAGGGCGCGCTCCAGGCTGACCCGGGTCGGGGGCAGGCTGAGCTGTTCGGCGCACAGGGTCTGGGCCTCTTCCGCATCGAAGGCCAGCTCGCTCAGGCCGATCTCCTCCAGTTCGCCGCGTAGCCGGAGTTCCGGCAGGCCCAGGTCGGGGCGCGTGCGCGAGGCGAGGGTCAGCGTCAGCCAGGACGGCTGGTGGCACAGCCAGTGGCGCAGGCACTCGAGGATCTGCGAGTGCCGGACATGTTGGACGTCATCCAGCACCAGCCGGCCGGGTGCGGACTGCTCCGGCAGCAGCGCCAGCCAGGTCTCCATGGCTTCGGCCAGGCTGCCGGCCACGGGCAGCTCGAGCGTGTGGCCGAGCTCACGGCACAGGCGGGTCAGCGCTTCGCGAAAATAGGCGGCGAAGCGGCCTGGTTCGTCGTCGCGGGCGTCCAGACACAGCCAGGCCGAGGGTTGCTCCAGTTGGGTCAGACGCTCGGCCAGCAGCGTGCTCTTGCCGTAGCCGGGCGGTGCCTGGACCATCAACAGGCGGACCCGCTCGCTGAGCGCGAAGCAGTCGTTCAGCCTTTCTCGGGCCACGACGGTGTCAGGCAGTGCAGGCGGGCGGAGCTTTTCCAGGAGAATGGTCATCGAAAACCGTCGCTGAACCGTTTCAGTTTCCAGTATGACGGCTGGCTCGTCGCCTTTGGGCGCTCTGCGACCAAGGTCGTAGCCAAGGCTGGCCGGGCTCTGGCCCGGCCAGCCAGATCGCTACAGCCCCAGGCGCTCCTTGACCCGGCCGAAGGCGGCCAGGGCGAATTCCAGATCGTCGCGGCTCAGCGCGGCTGACATCTGGGTGCGGATGCGGGCACGCCCCTGGGGCACCACCGGGTAGGAGAAGGCGATGACGTAGACGCCCTCCTTGAGCATCTCCTCGGCGAAACGGGCGGCAAGCCCGGCGTCGTGCAGCATCACCGGCACGATGGGGTGCTCGCCGGGCAACAGTTCGAAGCCCAGCCGCTCGAGCCCCTCGCGGAAGAAGGCGGTGTTCTCCACCAGCTGGCTGCGCAGCTCGCGGGACTCGGCGGCCAGCTCGATCGCCTTCAGCGCGCCGGCGACCACCGGCGGCGCCACGGTGTTGGAGAACAGATAGGGGCGCGAGCGCTGGCGCAGCAGCTCGATCACTTCGCGCTTGCCGCTGGTGTAACCGCCGCTGGCGCCGCCCAGCGCCTTGCCCAGGGTGCCGGTGGTGATGTCGACTCGATCCATGCAGCCTCGGTACTCGTGGGTGCCGCGCCCGCCCTCGCCGAGAAAGCCGGTGGCGTGGCAGTCGTCGAAGTGCACCAGGGCGTCGTAGCGCTCGGCCAGGTCGCAGATCTCATCGAGCCGGGCAATGTAGCCGTCCATGGAGAACACGCCGTCGGTGGTGATCAGCTTGAAGCGCGCACCGTCGCGGTCGGCGGCCTTGAGCTGCTCTTCCAGGTCGGCCATGTCGTTGTTGCGGTAGCGGTAGCGCCGGGCCTTGGAGAGCCGCACGCCGTCGATGATGCTGGCATGGTTGAGCTCGTCGGAGATCACCGCGTCCTCGGCGCCGAGCAGGGTCTCGAACAGCCCGCCGTTGGCGTCGAAGCAGGAAGGGTAGAGGATGGTGTCCTCGGTGCCGAGGAAGTCGGTCAGGCGCTGTTCCAACTGCTTGTGCAGGCTCTGGGTACCGCAGATGAAACGTACCGAGGCCAGGCCGTAGCCCCACTCTTCCAGGCCCGCCTTGGCGGCAGCGTTGACCTCGGGGTGCTGGGCCAGCCCCAGGTAGTTGTTGGCGCACAGGTTGAGCACTTCTTGCCCGGCACTGATGCCGACATGGGCGCCCTGAGGCGTGGTCAGCTGGCGCTCGTGCTTGTACAGCCCGGCCTGGCGAATGGCGTCGAGCTCGCCCAGCAGATGCTGCTTGAAAGCTCCGTACATGTCATGACTCCCAGTTGAGAACGACCTTGCTCGCTTCACCGCTCAGCATGGCATCGAAACCTTGCTGAAACTCTGTGTAGGGCAGGCGATGGGTGATCACTGGCGAAATGTCGAGGCCGGAGTCGATCATCACCGACATCTTGTACCAGGTCTCGTACATCTCGCGGCCGTAGATGCCCTTGAGCGTGAGCATGTTGAAGATCACCGTGTTCCAGTCGATGGCCATCTCCTCGGTGGGAATGCCGAGCATGGCCACCTTGCCACCGTGGCACATGTTGGCCAGCATGTCGCGGAAGGCGGCGGGACTGCCGGACATCTCCAGGCCAACGTCGAAGCCTTCGGTGAGCCCCAGTTCGCGCTGAACGTCGGGCAGCGCCTCATGGCGTACGTCCACGGTGCGGGTGGCGCCCAGGCGCTTGGCCAGCTCGAGCCGCCCAGGGTTGAGATCGGTGACCACCACGTGGCGCGCGCCGGCATGGCGGCACACCGCCGCGGCCATGGCGCCGATCGGTCCGGCCCCGGTGATCAGCACGTCCTCACCGAGCAGGTCGTACTGCAGCGCGGTGTGCACGGCGTTGCCCAACGGGTCGAAGATGGCGGCGACGTCGAGGTCGATGCCCGGCTTGTGCTCCCACACGTTGGACATCGGCAGCGCCACGTACTCGGCAAAGGCCCCCGGTCGGTTGACCCCCACCCCGCTGGTATGCGCACACAGGTGGCGGCGCCCGGCCAGGCAGTTGCGACAACGACCGCACACCACGTGGCCCTCGCCGGAGACGATCTGCCCGGGGCGAAAGTCGTTTACGTTGGAGCCGACCTCGACGATCTCGCCGACGAACTCATGGCCCACTACCATGGGTACGGGGATGGTCTTCTGCGCCCAACTGTCCCACTTGTAGATATGCACGTCGGTGCCGCAGATGGCAGTGCGCTTCACCTCGATCAGCACGTCGTTGATGCCGACCTGTGGGTCCGGCACCTCTTCCAGCCAGAGGCCGGGTGATGCCTCTTTCTTGATCAGTGCTTTCATGTGGCTACCTTCCTGACTTGTGGTTGGAGGGTTCAGGCGGTTGAGGAGCGATAGGTGCTGGCAATTCCCTGTATGAGGTTTAGTATGAGGGAATGAATTCCAGTATTGCAGAATAAGTCCATCTTGCAAGATTTTTTTCCTTCATAGTGGAAATGGCGCAAGGCCCGCTACCCTAGGCCGGTCCATTTCCATGAAGGGGGAAACCTCTTTGGGTATAGGGGAAAAGTGAAGTGAGTGACACCACGATGGCAGACGAAGGGCAAACGGAGGCGGGAAGCCTGCCGAGCCGGGTCATCGAGCTGCGCAAGAAACGCGGGCTCACCCTGGAGCAGCTGGCAGCGGCCTCCGGCGTGAGTCGCTCCATGCTCAGCCAGATCGAGCGCGGCAAGGCCAACCCGACGCTGGCGGTGACGCTGCGTATCGCCCAGGCCTTCGGCATGAACATCGGCGATCTGGTCGACCAGCCGTGGACGGCGTCGCGCATCGAGGTGGTGCGCGGCGACGATGCCAGCCAGCTGTTCCGCGACGACCGGGATTGCCGCATCCGCACCCTCTCGCCGCTGCACATGGAGAAGAACGTGGAGTTCTACGAGGTGCGCCTGGCCCCCGGCGCGCGCCTGCTGAGTGCGGCTCACTTCGAGGGCACGCGCGAGCTGCTGACCGTCACCCAGGGGCAGGCGCGAGTCGTGGCAGGGGAAAATCGCTGTGAGCTGAGCCCTGGCGACTCGGCGCATTACCATGCCGACCTGGAGCACGTCATCGAGAACTGCGGTGAAACGGAGCTGGTGAGTTTTCTCGTCGTGACCTATCAGTGAAAGCGCAGTAGTCTGCCCAGCATTGCCATCTGCATTGCAGGAGAACGACTTGACGGCTCTGGTGTACTGGCTGGACATGGCGGGCGTGGTGGTCTTCGCCCTGTCGGGGGTCATCCTCGCCTGCCGCTCGCGCATGGACCCCTTCGGCATGCTGGTGCTGGCGGCGGTCACCGGCATCGGCGGCGGCACCTTGCGCGATCTGGTGCTGGGCGTACGGCCGGTGTTCTGGGTCGCCGACCCCACCTATCTATGGGTGATCCTCGCTACCGTCGGCCTTTCCATCGTCGGTTTTCATTACATCCATCGCCTCTCACGCAGCTTCCTGCCGATTGCCGATGCCTTCGGCCTGGCGCTGTTCACGGTGATCGGTGCGCACAAGGCGTTGCAGCTCGAGGCGCCCGGCGTGGTGGCGGTGTTGATGGGGCTGTTGACGGGGGTGGCCGGTGGCATGGTGCGCGACGTGCTGGCACGCCGTGTGCCCATGGTATTGCGCCAGGAGGTGTATGCCACGGCCTCCATTGCCGGTGGCATCACCTACGTGGGGCTGGGGGCGCTGGGCGTGCCGGTCGGCGTTGCCATCGGCCTGGCGCTGGCAGTGACCCTGGGGTTGCGCCTGGCGGCCATCCACTGGCAGCTCACGCTGCCGGTTTTCGCCTGGGTCGTGATCCGTCCGCCGCAAGAGACTCAAGCATCGGCTGACCCGGGCGTCGAGCAAGGGGTACCCCAAGGTGGGCCGCCGGCACAGCTCAAGCCCCGCACCAAGGTCAGGGTGCGCATGATCTCACCCAGTCAGCAGCGCAGACAGCGAGACAAAGAGAGTGACTGAATCGAGACCAAGGCGAGCTCCAGAGGCAGCGTCACGTCTGCTCATGGGCTGGCTCACCGTGCTGCTGGCGGCGTGGCTGGCGGGCTGTGCCATCGAGCCCTTGCATGATGGACCGGCGCGCGATGGGCCGACGCGCGATGAGCAGGCTACCGCGCAGGCGCTCCGGGCCATCTATGAAGACGCCCTGCCGGCCATGCCCCTCGACAAGCAACGCCATTATGCCCAGCGGCTCTACCGCATCAGCGGTGATTCGCGCTATCTCGAGCCCCTCGAGGCGCATGGGCGCCTACTCTTGAAGCAGCTCGGACGCGACATTGCCGGCCTCGAGACGCCCGGCTTCGCGGCGGCTCGTACTCGGGAGGTGATGGCGAACTACCCGCAGCGTACCGCCAGGCAGCGTGCCCGTGGGGCCATGCTGGCCGAATGGGGCGAGATCGCCTTCGGCCGGCAGCTGCTCTTTCGCCTGATTCAGGCGGACTACTACGGTCTGCTGGACACATTACCCGAGCATGAACGTGCGCTCGACTACCTGGCCAGCCTGGAATGGCAGCGCTTTCTGACCGACCCGGAGGTGATGAGAAACTATGCCGCCCAGGTGGCGAATCAGGCTCATTTCCTTCATCAGCTCGGCATCGTCGATCTGCGGGACGACATGGAAGCGGCGTTCCAGTCCGTCTATCCGGCAGATACCGTATCGGCCTTGAGCGAGCGTGACTACCGTAACCGGCTCTACGGCATGACGCACATGGTGATCGCCGACAGCCGCTACTATCAGCGTAGGGTATCGGCCGAGCAGCATGCCTGGATCCTCGCAGCCTTCCGCACCGAGATCGAACGCATTCTGGACGAGGCCACGGAGGATATCATGGCCGAAGTCGCGCTCAGCTTTCTGCTGGCTGGCCTGGAAAGCGACCCGACGGTAGCGCGGATACGCCGCCACCTGATGCAGGCCGTGGACCCTCGCTCGGGCATCATCCCATCGCCGGACGGCGATACCGACCTGGAACGTGGCGAGCACCGCAACGTGCTGGCGATCATGGTGCTCGGCTGGCCGGGTCAGCTGCATGCCGGCCCCGACCTGTCACGAAGGCTCCATCAGCCCCGTGAGGTTCCGGCCGGCCAAGGCATGAGGCAACGTAAATCGCACGTCGCAGTGCTAGAGAACGTTTAGTTCATTCGTCAGCTGCGGGGCAATAGACTCCTTGATATGCCAATAGAGTGGTTGCAGCGGTGCTTGAAGGTCCCGTTCTGCATCACGCTGGTCGATATAGTAGGCCGCCCTAGGCCCGCAGTAGTCGATCACGTCTCCGACCTGGCGGAACTGCAGCCCGGAGATTTTCAGCAGTCTAGCGAAACGAGGCTCCATCATGGCAAAGACCTGATAACGACCGACCAGGCCGACTACGGCTGTGGCAGCCAGGAACAGGCTAAGGGTCACCAGCGGTGAGGGTGGGGGCAACCGGTTCTTTTCCAGCAGTTGAAGGTCCTGCTCACGCAGCCCGAGAGCACAGTCACGCGAACGGCGAAAGTCGGGATGCACGGCAAGTCGCGAGACCTCGCATAGGCAGGAGCGCTCGAACTTACTCGGGTGAAGTAGTGGATCGGTCAAGCCGTGGGCACAGCTTTCTTCCAGCGGCAGTAGCCGTTTATCCGCCGGGTCGCTGCTCGCCAGTACCACTCTCAGGCAGCCCGCGTCCCTTTTGCTGGTGGTGTGGTGAAGCAGACAGAGAATGGCATGCCGGTCATGCGCGTCCTTTTCGAAGGGGATATCGGCATTTTCGCCCAAACGATAGTTGAGCTCCTCACGGAAGACCTTGTGGCGAAGCGCATAGGCTCGGTAGCGATCGACCTTGGTACGGGCGATGACGAAGCGATATTGCTCGATGAAATCTCGGACTTGGTCATCCAGGGCAGCTTCCGTTCCAGCAGAGTATGAATCACGACGTGGTGTCTCCATGTGATACTCCTGGGATGGCATCTGACAACAAGGCGGGTCGGCCAAGGTGATAACCCTGCCCGTACTCAATACCGTAGGAAGACAGGAGTGGAATCAATGCCTCCTGATCGACGAATTCGGCGATGGCTTTCTTGCCGAAGCCAGTGGCGATATCGGCAATGGCCTTGACGATGACCTGACTCTCCGTATTGGTCAGCAGGGTGCGAATGAAGGCGCCGTCGATCTTGATGAAATCGACGGGCAGCTCGCCGAGATAGTGGAAACTGCTGAAGCCGACACCGAAGTCGTCCAGGGCCGTGCGACAGCCAAGGTCGCGCAGGGCCTGAAGAACGCCGCGTGCGCTGGAAAAATCGGTGACGGCAGCGGTCTCGGTGATTTCCAGAATCAAGTAATGGGGGTCTGCACCGCTGGCGGCCAGCTCCTCGACGAGAAACTGCTTGAGCCCTTCGTCGTGCAAGGACTGGCCCGACAGGTTGACGGAAAGACTGATGCCCTGCGCCTGCACGCGGCTCAAAGCGCGCAGGCTGTGGCGTAGCACCCAGCGGTCGATCTGTACGACCTGACCGCTGCGCTCGGCCACGGGAATGAAATAGGCCGGTGAGATGAGAGCGCCCTTGGGGCCCAGCATGCGCAGCAGCACCTCGTAGTGCCGGACATCGCCGTCACTCAGGCGCATGATCGGCTGCACCATGAGCTCGAAGCCTTCCTCGTCGATGGCCTGACGAATGCGCTCCACCCAGTAGACGCGCTCCTGCAACTCGTCCTTGGCACGCTCCAGCGTCGAGAGCAGATGCCAACGCTGGGCGCTGCTCTCCTTGGCCTTGTACATGGCCAGGTCGGCGTTGGCCATCAAATCGGCGGGATTGTCGCCGTGGATCGGGAACAGCGCGATACCGAGGCTGGCCGTGGCCCGGTGGCGCTGGCCGCCGGCATCCAGGCCGGTGCCGTCCAGCAGCGGCGTGATCTGCTTGGCGATGCTGATGGCTTTGCGGGTATCGGCGCCCTCCAGCAGCAGCGCGAACTCATCGCCACCCAATCGCGCGATGATGCCGCAATGGCCGAACTCCTGGAACAGGGTATCGGCCACCATGCGCAGCAGCCGGTCGCCGGTGTGGTGGCCGCTGAGTTCATTGACGTCCTTGAAGTGGTCGATGTCGAGCAGCAGCACCGCCCCGTTACGCCCCCGCTGCATGACCGCGCCCAGCGCCTCCTGGAAGTAACGTCGGTTGTAGAGTTCCGTCAACGGGTCGCGCTCGGCCAGCCAGGTGAGGCGCGCCTCGGCCAGCTTGCGTTCGGTGATGTCGAGCCCGACCGAGATACGTGCCGCGCGGTCATCGCCGCGCGTTGCCAGCGGCGCGTGATACCAGGCGATGGTGCGCTGACGCCCATCCGCCGTCACCAGGCTGCGCTCCTCCTGAGATGTCACTTCGTCGGTGCCAGTGCTTGGGCGGGGGGTGAAGACATCGTCGAAGCGGCGGCCCAGGAGTCGCTCCTCCTGCATCGACAGGGTGGAAAGCGCATAGTCATTGACGAGGGTGATGCGATCCTGGTCGTCCTGGGTCACGATGAAGACCCGCGCCGTATCCAGCAGGCTGCCGACGAAATCGCGCTCACGGGCTAGCTCCTCGACCCGTTCGGCCAACTGCTGGCCGCGTGCCGTGACTTCGTGTTCCAGCGCCTCCAACTGGTCGGAGAGGGCCAGCGTCGTGCCCTCCAGAACATCGATCTCATCCTCGAGGCGTTGGTTCGGTGGCGGAATCGCCCTGCGGGCTTCGGCAAAGCCGCCGTGAGCCAGCGCGGGGAGCACCCCCGCCAATCGGCGTAGTCTGGCCATGGGCTGCAGCAGAATCGCCAGCAGCAGCAGCTCGGCCGCCAGCCAGCCACCGATGCCTACCAGCAGCAGGTTACGCGTGTTTTCCTGAATGGCGCGTATCTGATGGGTGATGTCGGCGGCCAGAAGAAAGAAGCCGCTACTGCGACGAGCCTCATCGGCCTCCATGCGAACGGCGGACAGCTCGTAATCGCGGCCCCGATATTGCAAGCGCAGCGGCGTCTCGAGAATGTCGCTGAGCATGCCGGTCTGCGAGGCCTGGCGAAGCAGCGGAAGATAGTGCTCCGGGCGGGTCATGGCCACCAAGTGGCCGTTCCAGTTCGTCAGGTGACGATCAGGCATGGCCTCCACCCCGCGCCCCCCGGTGATCAGCAGGGCGACATCGCTGCCGGATACCTGCTGGGCCTGGCGGGTCACGTCGGCCAGAGAGCGAGACAGTATCACCATGCCGACGCTTTCGCCGCCCACCAGAATGGGCACCGCCGCATACTGGCGACAGTCGTTGGCACAGCGCAGCGCCGAAAGTGGAAACTCGGTTTCCATCACCTGGCGTACCCAGTCCTGAACGGGGCGCTCCTTGTCGGCCTGTCCCTCCCCCCAATCGGCCAATTGGCGGCCCTGGGCGTCGAACACCAGTATCTCGTCGATGCCGGCTTCGAGCTGCAGCGTGGGCCACTGGGACGTCAGGGAGTTTATCAGCGCTTCCTGGTCGTTTCCGTCCAGGGCCGGCCCCAGGTCGGGAGAGGCTGCCGTCAGGGCAGCGATCTGCTGCAGGCTCACCTCGGAACGCTGCAGGGCCAACTGTATCTCACGGACTTCCCGGTCGTTGCTTTCCCTGCGGCTCTCCTCGAACTGGCGGGTCAGGTTGGCATGGCCGAGCCAGGTGAATAGCCCCGCCAGCACCAGCACCAGCAGCAGCAGGCTGCTCAGCGCCAGCACCCGCCAGGTCAGGCTAAGACGGGGCCGTCGTGCTTGGGAATCGGAGCGGCTCATGCGGACAATCCCTGACCGGTTCGGTGATCGGAGGCTTCAGAAGCGCAGCGAGAGCTGGAAAAGCAGCATGTTCCAGCGCTGGCGAGTGTCAGTCGGGTCTGGCTCGTCGCGCAAGGGCAGCCAGCCGGTGCCATTGACATGGTGATATTCAGCGGCGAGCAGCACTCGGGGATTGACACGCCACTGTAAGCCGACGGTGATGTCATCGGCGAAGCGTGTATGAGCCGGGCCCCGTCCCTGGGCTTCAAAGGACCGTCCCGAGCGGTCGTTGCGGTCGCTGACCAGGCTGTCGTAACGCACCAGCCATTGCCAGTCATCAAGGAAGCGACGTGTGTACTGCACGTACCAACTCTCTCCCGTGACTTCTGAGCTGGGCAGTGGGCCAGTGTCTGTGGTCGAAACCGAGCGCAGAGCGAACTCACCCGTCAGAGCCCAGTGTTCCTTGTCGTATTGAAGCGAGAGAATCCAGGGTTGGAAGTTGAGTTGTCCCTCGTTCGGGCCCAGTTCGAGGTCCAGGTTCACGTCAGCCGCACTGATGGCGGCCGTGAAGTTGCCCCCCGAGTGTTCATAGCGAATCTGTCCGATCGACGAGGTGCTGCCGCTGACGTTCACGCCGAGTTGAGCCGGGTATAGCTGACTGTCCAGGTCGCGGGTTGTCGGTACTCCCACACCGCCGATGAAGCGCAGCGTACCATGGGGCAGTCGTTCTTCGGCGTAGACGCTGACTCCATCGGCGGAGAGACCGAGCGAGCGGGTACGGTCGAAGTAAATGGATTGGGGTAACAGTATGCTCGGGCGGGTAAAGGCGACGTCCCGGGTCTGATTGTAGAAGCCGAAAGGGTTCTTGAACCGCCCGAGTTGGATGCCCAGGGTTCGCTGCTGGTTGGAGAAGGGCTGGTAGTCGATGACGCCGTAGTCGAGCGCCGGCCTGGCGTCGCTGCCATCGCCGCCGGCTCGACGGCTGAGCACCTGTGCCGCCAATAGTATGTCGTGCCTTGGCCGGATCGAAGCATTGGCGCCGATCTCGGTGTACTTGAGGCTGCCGCCACTACTGCTACTGGGGCCGAAGAAGTCATTATGATCGGAGACGACGTACGCCTGGCTCAGGAACCCATGCAGCTGCAAGGTATCCATGACGCCCTCTGCCGCCGCGGCCGGCGCCCAGCCCAGGGCCAGCACCAGCAGCAGCGAGCGTGAGCGATGGCTACTCCATGGTAACGACTTGGACTCGATCATCCAGATACTCCCTTTCCAGATACCCAAGGGCGCCAGGCGTGGTGGCGACGCGTTCCAGCATTTCGATCTGATTGTCGACCTGACTGGGTGCCTGCCCTGTACCCGAGAAGACCATACGGTCCCAGGCCAGCTGAAGCTGATGCGGATATACCGTGAGCCGCTCCTTGGCGAAGCGGGCATGAACGGGATGATTGTTGGGCAGTACGAAGACGCGAACGGCTTGCCCATCCGGCCAGCTGCGCTGCCGCATGGCAAAGATGGCTCGAGTGGTGTCGCGGGTCAGTGCGGTGTTGGCCACCTGAGGGTGGGCAATGAGCACGACCTGACGCTCCTCGGCATGGGCCGATGGAGGAAGAAGTGCCACCAGCAGTGGCAAAAGCATCAAACGGATCACCCCAGCCACGCGCCACCTTCCCGAAGGTTGGGTCGATGCGGCGTGGCGAGTGCGAACGGCTGCGACACGATGCCGTCAGACAAGACGACTCTCATGCCTGGCCCATGGGCAGCGGCGGAAAGCCAGGACTTCATGAGCGTATCGATAATGATATCCCCCGATCCCTCTTGCCGAGCACTCCCCTCTTCCCGGCAAGTCATGCTCCCTGATGATTATGTATCGTACTTTAGCCTCTGGGTGTCGTTGCACAATATAGGCATTTCACCGCCGTGACGAGACCGCCACGGGCCATGGCAGTCATGATGCCACCGACATCTTCTCTGCACAGTAACATAGATTCAACGGGTTATGTGCGGCCGGGCGAAGCCCAGCGCTGCCACGGTCAGCCGACAAGCGCTCTTGCTGTGCCCTGCCTGGTCTGAAGGGGCCTCGTCGAGGAAAAAGTATGGCATCATCGCTATCTTGAGGCATTCCAACCAAGGACAGGCCAGAACTCTCATGTTTCTCGATCCTTACCATACCCAGACGGGCTCACGCGTGCGCATCTCTGCCCGGCAGGCAAGCGATTTTGCCAAGCGCATTGCCGGCGACTTCAACCCGATACACGATGCCGATGCCCGGCGCTTCTGCGTTCCCGGGGATCTACTCTTTGCCCTGGTTCTGAGTCGTTTCGGCCTCTCGCAGCGGATGGATTTCCATTTTCGCAGCATGGTGGGAGACGGCACGCCGCTGAGCCTCGAGGAGAGCGACTCGGGCCAGGTGGAGGTCAAGGACGATGAGGGCAAGCAGTACCTGGAGGTCGGGCGCTCCGGCGCTGAGAACCACGATGCTGCCGCCGTCGAGGCCTTCACGCGCTGCTACGTGGCCTTTTCCGGGAAGAACTTTCCTCACGTGCTCAAGCCACTGCTCGAAGAGCAGGGCGTGATGTTCAATCCCAAGCGACCGCTGGTGATCTACGACAGCATGGGCTTCTCGCTCGAGCGCACCGACCTGACCGGCCCGACCCTGGAGCTGGTCGATTCCCGCCTGGAGGTCAACGGCAAGCGCGGCGACGTGAAGCTCGAGTTTCGCATCACCGACCGCGGAGAGGTCGTGGGCAGCGGATCGAAGAAGCTGGTCGTCAGCGGGCTCAGCGAGTACGACCCGGCGGCCATGGAGGCAATCGTCGCCGAGTTCTACCGGCTCAAGGCTGCCTACGAGGGCGCACAGGAGGCCTGAAGTGAAGTATCGAGGGCACTGAGCGCTGCACCATGCAGCGCTATACCATGACGGTTACCGGGCAGTGGGCCAGGTCGATCACGCGATGGCTCACGCTGCCGACCAGTTTTTCATGCAGAGCACCCAGTCCGCGGCGACCCATGACGATGACGGGATTGCCGGGTAGGCCGTGGGCGAAGTCGGTGATCGCTACCGCATAGTCCTCACCCACCAGCATGCGAGTGGCGATGCCGGCCGGGACTTCCCCGAGGTGCTGGCGTGCCTGCTCGAAGATCTGCTCGGACTCGCCTCGCTCCTCCGAGGTGGGCTGCGGCGTATCTGCCGGACGGCAGTACAGCAGTTCCACCGAGGCCCCGGCACGTCGCGCCAGCTCTCCGGCCAAGGCGGCAGCGCGGTTGCTGTGTCGGGAACCATCGATCGGCAGCAGCACGCTGTCCATGCGCTCGCCGCTTGCGGTGGCTTCGGGGTGAACGATGGTGATCGGACAGTCCACCTTGTGCACTACCTCGTTGCTTACGCTGCCCTCCATGAACTTGGCGAAATCGCTGAGGTGGCGCGCCCCGATCACCAGCAGACAGCCCGGCTGGCTACGAGCGTGCTCGATGATGGTACGGGCGGGGTGGCGCACGAAGCCCCTCTCTTCCAGGGCCACTTCCTTCAGCGAAGGTTGGAGGGCCTCGGGCACGAGCCTTTTGGCATGCGTGAAGGCTGCCTGTGCGGCTTCCAGTCGCTGGGAGCGGTCGCGATCCGTCTCGGCGAGGCGGTTGGCCGGCACGTCGCTGAGCTCGGCCGGGTTGAGGGGCATGACATGTACCAACTGCAGCCGTGCCTGCAGCAGTTCGGCGAGCAGTGCGGCATGTCGCGTGGCGGCATCTGCTGCAGGCGAGCCGTCTACCGGTACGATCACGAGTGAAAGAGGCTCACGCATGCGAATTCCCCCCGAAGTTCAGTGAGTAAAATGGCTGAACGGCCCATTGACCCTCGCCTTGGCTTAGCCTAGCGCACTTGAGGGGCGGTCGTCTGCTGCTCGGTCGGCACATGCAGGGTCTTGCCGAACAGCATGCCGCCCCAGGGAAACTCGTTGGCAATCCGGCTCAAGGCGATCGAACCGGCCATGCCGACCACGATCAGCAGCAGGGCATAGACGGGTAAGGACAGCGCGACGAACTCACCGGCGAAATCGACGATGGCGAAGAACATGGGATGCGCCAGGTAGATGCCGAAAGAGTAGCGGTTGACGGCTTTCACCATGGGCGTGGCGTGCAGATTGCGCAGACGGGTCACGGCGAACAGCGTGAACAGAATGAAGAGCGGTACCACCCAGGTTTCCTTGGAGGAGTACTCCAGCCAGCCCGGCAGCGTGAGCAGGACGATGACGGCAACGTAGGCCAGTAGCAGCTCCGGTCGCGACAGCCACTGGAGCCAGGGCACTTCTCTCAGACGCTCGGGAGCGAGCTGCGGGTAGTACTTCACCACCAGCATGGCCAGGAAGAACAGGTAGACCCAGCCGAGCGGTGCGATCCACAGCAGGTAGCCCGGCGGTTCGATGCCGAGCCAGCGGGTCAGCCCCCAGTAGGCGATGCCGATGGCGCTACCGATCAGCAGCCAGGGGCCAGGCGGCAGCCAGCGTTCGAGGGCGTAGCGGCAGTAGAGCCAGTAAAAGGCATAGAACTGCATGGCAATGATCAGGAAATAGCCGTGCCAGCCGGCGAAGACGAGGTATTCGGTCAGGTTTTCGACCAGGCCGACCGGTTCCCCCTGACGATGCAGGTTGAGGTACTTCGTCATCGAATAGATCAGGCCGTAGACGAAGTAGGGCACCATCACGTACTGCAGGCGCTTGAGCAGAAAGCCGGAGGGGGGCTGGTTGCCGTAGCGCATCGAGAACAGAAAGATCGAGATGAAGATGAAGATGGGCGTGCCGAGCACGGTCGGGATGCGGGCCAGATCGACATAGACGTTGTCGACATGCTGATTCAGCCGATCGAGAAAGTGAAAGCCGAAGACCGCCAGGCAGCCATAGAAGCGCAGCCAGTAGATTTCTTCGATCCGCTTCATGAATCTATTGCCTTCCTTGGTCTAGAAAACCCGTGCGAGGAACATCGGCCGTCGACTCAATGTCGGACCATGTCGAGACGGAAAGATTCCATTATCACGCTAGCGAACGTTCGCGCTGCGGCACAAGGAGCAGGAGTGCCATGACGATCAGACATACCCTTGCCGCTCTGCTGGGCCTGGCTCTGCTCTGGATAGGCAAGCTGCAGGCCGGCGAGGTCACCTACCATCGTTTCGCTTCGGAGGTTCTGGGGCGCGACTATCCCTACGCCCTCTACCTGCCGGAAGGCTATCACGAGAGCGAGCAGGCCTACCCCGTCCTGTATCTGTTGCATGGCTCCTTCGGCAGCGAGCGAGACTGGGTCGAGAGTGGCGGGCTCAGGCAGACCGCCGACCGCCTGATTCGCGAAGGGCGTATGCCGCCCATGGTCATCGTCATGCCCGGCAGCGAGAGCTGGTGGATCGACGGCCACAACGAAGCGGCCCGCACGGCCTTTCTCGACGAGCTCATGCCCTACATCGAACAGGCCTGGCGCGTCGTACCGCAGCGTGAGTGGCGCGCCATCGCCGGGCTTTCCGCCGGTGGCTACGGCACCCTCAACTTCATCCTCGAACGTCCCGAGCTGTTCGCCGCGGCCGCGGCGCTGAGCCCGGCGAGCTATCACCCGCTGCCGCCCCGGCGTTCCACGGCGTGGCGGCACCCGGCCTTTCTCGATGCGGCGGGACGGTTCGACGAAGCACTCTGGCAGCGCAGCAACTACACCGCCTACCTGACCGACTACCTGGAGCGGGAGGAGGTCGTGCCGCTCTACCTGAGTGCCGGACATCGCGACCCCTACAACGCCGAGCATCACGCCCGAGTCGTGCGTCAGGCATTGCTCCCGTACCAGCCCGAGCTGGTGACCATGGAAGTACTCAACGGCGGACATACCTGGCGCGTTTGGCGTGCCAGCCTGCCCAATGCCCTGACCTGGGTGGGGCGCTTCCTGCAAGGGCCGGTGCCGCTCGAGACGCTGGCCGAAAGCCGCGTGGCGGAGGAGAAGGTCGCTGAGGCTCCTTGAGCCCTCCCAAGTGAGGGTGGGTGAGGGCCGAAAGCGGGGTTGGCGAAGCGCCCTGCAGACTTTAGTCTCAAGGCTCGCTCCCTTTCAGGCTCTCCTTCAATGCATCCACAGCGCCAACACCTTCACAACGAGCTGCACGCCCGCCCGTCGATCTACTGGCTCATGTCCACCATTACGCCTTCCTCGCCGACGCCGAGGAGCACGCCGGCCTGCTGGCGAGCCTGAGCGAGACCACCGGCCTTGCCTTCGATACCGAGCGGGTTCAGCAGATCGTCACCCTGGATGAGGCGGTGCTGAAGTGGGAGCGGCACACCGAGTTCTCCACCCTCACCCTGATGGTGCCGAAGGTGCCGGATAGCGAGCCCTGGCCGGCGCCGCCGGCCTGGCTGGCGCAGGTCGTGGATGCCTGCAGCGCGACCCTGATCAATGCCACCCTGGTATTGGCGGAAGGCAGCGATACCTGGCGGGGCAGCGCCGAGGCCTACGGTTTCGCCGACCCGGCCGGTTCGCAGGTGGGTGGCGGCGATGCCACGGTGTGGGGCGACTTTCGCCTGGATGACAATGGCGTCAATCGCCTGCTGTTGCTCAATGCGGGCCTCAACGCCTTTCGCCTGGGGCGCATGGTGCGCCGCCTGCTGGAAATCGAGACCTATCGCATGATGGCCTCGCTCTCGCTGCCCCTGGCCAAGGAGCTGGCGCTGGAGCTGCAGGCCTACGAGGTGGAGCTGGGCGAGCTTTCCGACCGTAATGCCGAGCAGGCGGAGGCCAACCCGCGCCCGCTGCTGACGGCGCTGTCGCAGCTCTCGGCCCGGCTGGAGCGCAGCGGCAGCCGTTCGCGCCAGCGCTTCAGCGCCACCGAAGCCTATGCGCGTATCGTCTTTTCCCGCATCGAGGAACTGCGAGAGGCGAGGGTCGGCGACTGCCCGCGCCTCGGCACCTTCATCCTGCGCCGGTTTCGGCCGACGGTGCATTACTGCGCGGCCATCCATCAGCGCCAGCAGCGCCTGGCCGAGAGCGCTGCCCGCCTGAACGACCTGCTGCGGACCCGTGCCCAGGTCGAGATCGAAGAGCAGAACACCAGCATTCTCAACAGCCTGAACGAACGGGCCAGTATCCAGCTCAAGATCCAGAAGGCGGTGGAGGGGCTCTCGATCATCGTCATCAGCTATTACATCTTCAGCCTGTTCAAGCTGGGTCTCGAGAGCCTCAAGGGGCTCGGCGTCGAGGTGCAGCCGTACCTGGCGGCGGCCGTGCTCACTCCGCTGGGCGGGTTGATCATCGGGTTGCTGGCGTGGCGGATCTGGCGGGTCAAGCGCCACTGAGACGGTGTCAGTGTCCGCTGCGCCTGACACGCGCACGCAGTACGACGAGGCCCAGGCTCAGCAGGCCGACCAGGGCGGCCAGCAGCAAGGGGAAGGCGCCGGTACCGGCCCGCTCCAGCAGCGGGCCGGTCAGCGAGGGCAGGGTCATGCCGCCGGTACCGCTGGCCAGGAAGATCCAGCCGGTGGTACGCCCGTTGAGGGTCATCAGTTGATGGCTCAACCCGAACAGGATGGGAAAGATGGCCGAGCAGGCCAGGCCGAACAGCAGCGCCACCAGCGGTAGCGGCAGCCACAGGAAGTGCAGCGCCAGTGCACTGAACAGGCCCAGCGCCAGGCAGCCGCGCAACACCTTCCACGGCGACAGCCGCCGCACCAGCGGGATTGCCAGCAGTCGACCGGCCGACAGGGTCAGCCAGAACAGCGTCACCATCAACGCCGCATCGCCCGCTGCCAGGCCGTTGAGCATGCCGTAGGCGGTGATCCACCCGGCAAAGGTGATCTCCAGGCCCACGTAGAGGCCGAACATCGCCAGAAAGATCGCCAGCCGCACGCTGTCGTCGGGTGGTGGGGCGGGGCGGTCGCTTGCCGTGTCGTCCGGTGGGCGCGGGCTCGCACGGCGCAGTAGCGGCACGCAGAGCGCTACCGCATAGAGCGCGACGAACCAGAAGGCCCAGGCGAAGGAGAGCTGCAGGTAGAGCACCGCCACCACCACCAGGGGGGCGAGCATGTTGCCCAGGCCGAAGCAGAAGTGCAGGGCGCTTACCCAAGGGGGCGAGGCCGTGCCGTGATTCCACAGCAGCAGGGTGTTGGCGCCGGCATTGACCGAGACCTCGGCCATGCCCAGCAGGAACATCACGGCCGTGAGCAGCATCAGGGCCGGGGAGAACGGCACGGCGAACAGGCCTGCCGCCATCAGCAGCAGCATGGCCACCAGCACGCGGTGGCCGTCGAAGCGGTCGATCAGCGCGCCGGAGAGCACCGAGCCCAGCATGGTGCCAAGGGCGCGGGCAGTGAACAGGATACCGATCTGTCCCATGCTCGACCCCGTCATCTCGGCCAGGTGCGGCAGCGCCGGCCCCAGCAGGCCGGCACACATGCCGATGGCGATGAAGGTGACGAAATAGGACAGCGTGATCCGAACCTGGGGGGAGGTCGGCAAGATGTACATGAGAACTCCGCTGAATGGCCTTCCCTGGGCGAGGCAGATCGAGTCGCCTCGTTCACTCACGAGCGGTCGAGTATAGTCGGGTTGTGAAACCCAGGGAGAAGAATTGCATGAGCAGCTTGCCAGCCAATACTCCGTCGCCACCCTACTATGCCGTGATCTTCACTTCCATTCGTACCGAGGGAGACAACGGTTACGGCATGATGGCCGAGCGTATGGTCGAACTGGCCGCCCAGCAGCCGGGCTTTCTGGGCATCGAGTCGGCGCGGGACGAGCTCGGCGTGACCGTTTCCTACTGGCAGGATCTGGAATCGATCCAGCGCTGGAAGCAGCAGGTCGAACATCGCGAAGCCCAGCGGCTCGGGCGCAGCGAGTGGTACGCCGCCTACAAGGTGCGTATTGCCAGAGTGGAGAGGGAGTATTCTTTCGGCGATTCATAGCGGACCGCCCCCGGCGCCCTGGGCGCCGGGGCGCTCGCTACTCCTCTCCGTCGATGCGCTCGAGCAGGTCGGCCACGGCTTGTTCGAGCTGCCGGTCGCGTCCGGCCACTTCGTCCTGGGGCGTCTGCTCCACCAGCAGGTCCGGCATGGCGCCGTTGTGCTCCATGTCGGTACCGTCGGGCAGGTACCAGCCGCGGAAGGGGCGCCGTACGGTGGCGCCGTCGATCAGCGTATGGCTGTTGGTGGAGATCACCCCGCCGTAGGTCTGCTGCCCCACCAGCCTACCGCGGCCCAGCGTGGTGAAGGCGTGGGCCAGGATCTCGGCATTGGAGTAGCTCTTCTCGTTGGCCAGCATGTTGATCGGCAGCGTATAGCGCGGGGCGTCCAGGCGGTCCTGAGGATAGTGGCCGGTCGCGTCGCGGTCGGCCCCGGCCGGAATGGTGTAGGCGTGCTCGCCGGCCATGATCGAGGTGAGGATGCGGTCGGTGGTGTGTCCGCCACCATTGTTGCGCACATCGATGATCAGGCCGTCCTTGCCCTCTGCCGCGGCATAGAGGTCGCCCTGGAAACCCTCCAGCGAGGTCTGATTCATGGCCTGAATGTGCAGGTAGCCGAGCCGCCCGTCGGAGAGCTCCTCGACGTGGCGCCGGCTCTCCTCGCGGAAGGCGTCGTACTTGAGCCGGGCCAGCTCCGTCAGTCCTATCGTCTGCAGCATGGTGCGATACTCGGTGTAGCCGTCTGCATTCGGACGGTCGAAGGTGACGATGACCTCCTGATCCACCTGTCCGCGCAGGCGCTCCAGCAGTGTCTCGTTCTCTTCGATGGGCCTCAGGCCGATCTCGGTGATGACATCGCCCGGTGCCAGGGGCATGGGGCCGCGGCTGGCCGGTCCTTCGGGAATCACCTCGGTGACGCGAAAGCCGATGCGGCCGTCCTGCTGCGAGACGATTCTCTCGTGCTCGATGCCCAGCCGACCCGAGGGCTCGCGCAGCGCCGATACCGGCCCCGGATTGGAGACGCCCATGTGCGACGCCGCCAACTCGCCCATCAGCCGGTTGGTGATGTCGCTGAACTCGCTCGGCGTGCGCGCACGCCGAATCAGCGCGGCGTAGTCCGCCACCACCTCGGGCCAGTCCAGACCCTTCAGGTCGGTGCGATAGAAGTTCTCGCCGATGACGCGAGCGGCCTCGTGGAATTTCTGCAGCGACTGCTGGCGCAGGTCGATGCGCAGCCGGTCGGAGATGTCCAGGTAGCGGGGAGAGCCGCTGCCGGAGAGGTTGGCCACGCCGACCCGGCCGTTGACGATGTAGACCACCTGCTCGCCGGTGATGTTGAGATGCTGAACGTTGGCCTGCGGTCCGATGCGAGTGCGCTGGCTGCCGTCCCAGTTCATGGCCACCAGCCCTTCGCCGCCGGCGTTGAAGACGTAGCGGTCGCCGCCCGGGGTCATCTCGTTGGCGGTCTGATGCGCCGGCGTGGCCGTCACTCGCTCGATGCGACGCCAGGCGTCGTCCAGCTCGAGCACAGGGGCGTCCTGTGCCGCCTCCTCGGTGTCGCGGTCGTCCGTCACCGGCAGCGGTGAAAGCGCCTGCGCTGCCTCGCGGGCGCTGCGGTAGTAGCTGGTGAGCTCACGCGGGGTGTAGGTCTCGATGTCGCGATCCAGGTAGACACGGTAGAGGTCGTAGTTCTCGCCGGAGCGATTGGAGATGAAGGTCAGCTTGCGGCTGTCCGCCGACCAGCGCGGATTCAGGTCGTTGCGCGGGTGACGGGTGATGTTGACCGGCTCCGCCGAGCCATCCGCCGGCACCACGAAGATGTTGGCGCTGAAGTCGAGATCGTTCTGCGAGTAGGCGATATAGCGGCTGTCGGGCGACCAGCGCCACTGCATGAAGCTGTCCCAACCCTCGACCAAGGCGCGCTCCTCGCCGCTCTCCAGGTCGAGAATCACCAGGTCGCCGCGCCCACGGCGGAAGGCCAGGGAGCGTCCGTCGGGAGAAGGTGAGACGTCGCGGTCGTTGGTTTCCTCGGCCACCACTGGGCTCACATCGAACTGAATGGCGTCGTGCCAGCGGGTCGGGTCGCGATCCGTCGGCAGATCGTCGGGCAGCTCCTCCTCCAGTTCCTCCTCGGGGATGCTCTCCACTTCCACGGCAGGCTCCTGGGGCGGGGGCGGCACGTCGGTGGGATCGCCCGGCCGGGGAATCAGCACCGGGTCCAGAATGAAGCCGGGGTCCTGCGGGGCGAAGGGGTCTTCGGGCTCCTCACCGCGCAGGGCCAGATCGGGGTCGTAGTCGTTCTCCTGCTCAGGCTCGTCGGGCAGGTCGGGGTCAGCACCGGGGCCTTCCGAAGCCAGCGAGACGTTGTGGTCGCCGTCCCAGTGGCGTACCGATGGGCGCCCTCTCGCTTGCTGTCGCTCATGGCTGCGGCGCACTTCGTCCCGGGTCAGCGTCACCTGCGCCCGATAGATCGACTCGGTGCCGTCGTCGTCGTTGACGAAGTAGAGATCGAGGCCGTCGGGGGACCAGGCGAGACTGTGATGGCGAGCGTGGGTGCCGGGAGTGACCAGCAGAGTCGGGCTCTGCTCGTCGACGTGGCGCACGTAGACGCGGCCATAGGCGATGTAGGCCATGGTCTGGCCGTCCGGGCTCAGCGCCGCCTCACTGACGTCGCGGTCGATACGCCGCAGGCTATGGATGTCGCGCCCGTCGTCCGGGGCGCGCAGGGCAATGGGCTCGGGCTCGGCGTCGGGTTGTTCCAGGTCCAGCCTCAGCAGGGTGTCCCACACCTGCAGCACGGCGGTACTGCCGTCGCGGGAGACGTCGAAGTATTCCAGGTCACGCTCGTCGAATTGCGTGAGCCTCTCGATGGTGCGCTCGGCATCCAGCTCCATGCGATAGAGGTTGACGGTCTGGTCTTCGCGGTCGGACATGAACAGCAGCGTGTTCTCGTCGACCCAGCGCGCCATGCCGTCGTCGCCGTCACGCTCGGTCAGCGGTTCGAAATCGTCGCTGCCGAGCTCATGAAGCCAGATGTTCATGGCATCGGGGCCGCGATAGTGGCGACGGTTCCAGTCGTGGTAGGCCCCGCCCCGGGTGAACACGACACGCTGGCCATCCGGGGAGAGCTGCGGTTCGGAGCCGAAGGCGTCGTGCAGCCTGGTATATTCGACCCCCTCCGGAGAGAGCCGGTAGGGGCGCTGGTCGCGGTATACGTCGGCCTCGAGCATGCCCGAGAAGGTGATCACCAGCTCGCCGCTCTCGTCGAGGCCGATGCTGGGGTTGCGCAGGTGCTGGTCGCCGTAAGTGAGCTGCGCGAGCTGGCTGCCGTCGCGATTCATGCGCCACAGGTTGAGGTAGCCGTCGCGCATCGACGCGAACACGACCCACTCGCCGTCAGGGCTCCAACTGGAATGCAGGTCGTCGTAGTTGTGGCGCGTCAGGCGCACCGCCGTGCCGCCGTCCGTCGAGGCGCGCCACAGATCGCCGCGCCAGCTGAAGAGAAGCTCGGAGCCGTCGGGGCTGACGGAGGGGAAGCGTGGCAGGCCGACCTGCCCCGACTGAGCCTGAGCGGCGGCCGATAAGCTTGCCAGCAAACCACCGATGAGCGTCAACAGAGAGGCGCGACGGACCCTGATGTACAGGGGCGTCCGAAGGGCGCGGAGTCCTTGCATTGTCGAACCTGTCCTTAATGCCGATGCCATGCTTCCACAACGTAGCAACGATCACGGCCGACTTCGAATACGAATCGATCGGTGTGGTCTGATGCAAGGCCTTGCGCTAGGCTTTCGCCGAAAGCGCGCGTTTCGCCAACCGTTCAGGGAAGGAGGGGGCATGAGTGACGCACGCGATCCATATCCCGATGCATTGCGTGCCGTTGCGCTATTGATCGTGGTGCTCGGGCACTGGGTTGCCACACTGCCACGAATCGAGAATGGCATGCTGGTGGAGACCGGCCACATCCTCGATGCCTGGCCACCCGCAGGCTATTTCACCTGGATCGTGCAGGTCGTACCGCTGTTCATCTTCGTTTCCGCGGCGGTGAGCTCGGAAGGCGTGTGGGAGCGCTACCGCGCCGGTGACCCGCACTCGCACTGGTGGGCGACTCGGGCGCTGGGACTGGCTCGCCCCACCGTGACCTACCTGGCCGTGCTGTCCGTATTTGTGGGCATCTCCTTCTTCACCCGTGATGGCGTGCTGGGGCCGCTCAATCATTCATTGACCGTGCACCTGTGGTTCCTGCTGATTCTATTGGGCGTTCAACTGGTGCTGCCGCTTTCCGTCTGGGCCGACCGTCGCTTCGGTTTGTGGTCGGCGGCGGCGCTGATCGCAGCCATCGCCGTAGTGGACTTGCTGCGCTCGCGCCCCGCCGCCCTCGAGGAGTGGCTGATACTGGGGCGGTTGGTGACCGCGGAGCACGACTATTTCGCCTGGATCAACACGCTGTTCTTCTGGCTATTGCCCCAGCAGCTCGGTATCGCCTGGTGGAATGGCCGTTTCAGCGGTCGGCGTACCGGCGCTGCGCTGATGCTGTTCGGGCTGGCCTGGTTGCTGGCGGCCGTCGCCCTTGGCTACCCGCCTTCGATGGTCAATGGCGATGCGGGCGGCGATACCAACCTGCTGCCGCCGACCCTGGCGCTGCTTGGCGTGATGTGGTTCCAAGTAGGGCTGGTAGTGCTCTTCGAGGCGCCGGTACGGCGCTTTCTGCAGCGTCAGCACCTGGGGCGCTGGATGGCGATGATCGGCGCGTTCGGGCTGCAGCTCTACCTGTGGCACAAGCTGGCCGAGCTGCCGGCCGCCTGGCTGGGACAGCGCCTGGGTTGGCCCATCGACGCCGGCATGCCGGGCGAGCCGGGGTTCTGGATCGGCCGCCTGGAGTGGATCGGGCTGTGTGCGCTGATGGTGGTGCCGGTGATGATCGTGGTGTTGCTCTTCGAGCGCTACCGCAAGCAGCATGTCGCACCCGCGACCGGGACGTACCGCATTGTCTCGGGGGGCACGGTGCTACTGCTTGGGCTGGGTGTCAGCCTTGGCTTGGGTGCTCTCCCCGGAGCGCTCATCGGCCTCCCCCTGGTGGCGCTTGCCGCCTGGCTGCTGCGTTCGCCCCGTCAGACCTGACTCGGAGAGCCATTGGCGTATGGCTTCGACGACCCACTCAGGATCGTCGATCGGCAGATCGTGACCGCCGTTGGGGTGGCACTGCAGTGGCCAGCCCCAGCGCTCGGCAATGCGCCGTGAGCAGTGCCACGACACCATCCGATCGGCTTTCGAGGTCAGCACCAGGGCCGGCAAGCCGGGCAGTTCCTGTGGTACGGGAAACCCTCTCGCGGCGGCCAACAGTTGACGCACCAGGTTGGCCTTGCCTACCGGCGCTTCGCGTTGCCAGCGGGCGTAGCGTTTCGCCACGCCGTGCAGGTCGCTCTGCAGCCGGGTGGTCATGCGCAGAATCTCGAGCTCGCGTCGTTCATGACTGAGCGGCAGCAGCAGGGCCATCAGCAGGCGTGGGTATTGCCGTGGGCGCAAGCGCTGGTAGAAAGGGGCAGTGCCGCGCAGGCTCGAGTTGATCAGCACCAGACACGCCACCTCATCGGGAAAACGCTGCGCCCAGCGCAGCGCCACCATGCCGCCCAGCGAGATCGCCAGTACCCGGTGCGGGCCGCGGCTGCCCGCAGCGTTCAACTCACGGCGCAGCGCGTCGACCATGCCGTCGATGTGGGTCGGGCTGGCCTCGCGCCAGAGCACCCCGTTGCCGGGAAGATCCACCGCCCTGGCCGGCTGTTGCAGCACCTGGGCCAGCCGCTCGGGAAAGCCTTCCCAGTGGCGTGCCTCGCGTACCAGCCCGCGCAGCAGGATCCAGCCGGGGCCGGGCGCTGGCTCGTTCATGGGCGATTCGCTCCAGTCTTGTCGGCGGGCTCGATCACCCACGGTTCGCGTTCGACTTCGTTGCGGCAGCTGGCGTCGACGGGGTGGTAAGGATCGTCGAGAAATGCCTGGATCATCGTGGAGCGGCACTCGTTGACCGGATTGTGGCCCAAGGCCTGCATTTCGACGTACTGCAGGTTGGGCATGGTGAGCTGCAGGTGCTGGCTCCAGCGTGTGCCGCAGCATGGATCCATCTGACCATGGATCGACAGCGCCGGCGTGTCGCTTATGGGCGGATCGTTGTGTTCGGCTGGCACGTCGCCGTCCTCACCCCACCAGGCGCAGAGCCAGGGCGGCTCGAAGCCCAGCACCGCGGGCTCGCGCTGTACGGCAGCGATGGAGTCATCCTGGCTGGGTCGGTTGCTGCCCATGTCGCTGCATACATGCGCGAGGAAGTAGCCCAGGGCATAAGCGGGAGCCTCTGGCTCAGGGTCGTAGTCCTCGATGCGGAAGAACTCCGCAAGCCGTGAATAATCCCCGGCTTCGACGTCGGCTACCAGGCTGGGCAGCTCGGCATAGTCGGAGGCCAGCGTCAGATAGAGAGTATCGACGAGGGCGGCGCCATCGAAGTACAGCGCTTTCTCACCGTCTTCGCCATGCCCGACATGCGCCACGAAGGGGCGTCTATCCAGAGTACGCCGAGCCCGGTCGAAGGCCTGCATCCAGTTCGGCAACATGTCCCGGCATGCCTCATCTTCCGCAGCGCACAGTGCGAGTACGTCAGTAAAGGTCTGCTTGGCGGTGTAGAGCTCATCGACTGGCGGGCGGTTACGCAGATGATTGAACCAGGGCCAGCCGAAGACGGCGGCGCGAATGCTCTCAGGATGGTACTGGATGAACGAGGCTAGCGTGCCGCTGCCGGTGGAAGAGCCGAAGGCATCGATGCGCTCGTAGCCGAGCAACTGGCGAATTTCGTCTACATCGCGCGATACGGCGTGAGCGTTGTACTGGCTGACGTCGATACCCTCGTCGACCAGCTTGCGGTAGCACGCTTGCACCTCCGCCGTGATGAGGTGCAAGCGCTCCATCGGCTCCAGCGAAGCGGTGATGGCTGGCGTGTGGATGATGTTGTGATAGGGCGAGACCGCCGCGTAATCGGGGCACTCCAGGGCTGGCTCGGCGTGAGTGAAGCCGCGATGATCCATGGTTACCAGGGTGCGCTCACCGATGTCCTCGAGCAGTTGCTCCAGATAGTCCCGGTTGTCGAGTGAAGAGTAGCCTGGCCCACCGGGAAAAAAGAAGACCGGTGGCGCTTCGTCAACTGGGGTTTCCGGCTCGATGACGGCCACCGGCATGGAAGCCCGATTGCCGTTGGGTTCTTGCCAATTCTCGGGCGCATGAAAGGTGTGGCAGGTCGCACCCAGCGCCTCTAGGGCTTCGGTGGGGCATTGCGTGTTTTCCAGACGGGGGAGGCCGTCTTCTTCCACCTGGTCTTGAGCGTGCACCTGGTCTTGAGCGTGGCTCGGTGAAGAGAGAAGTACAATCAGCGGGACGGCCCCAAGCCAGTGCCAGGCGCAAGATTCCCTTCTTTTCATGGCGCTCTCCTTGTTGTTCGCGGGTAGCCGGCGGGCCGGGCTTCGCTAGTCAAGCTAGCAGTCGGAGCGGGGCCGTCAACGCGGATAACTTCGGGTAACCCTGGGCAATAAACGAAGACATAAATCGTTTTGATGGGCGCGTAGCGCATTACTACCTTTTCTGAGTAAGGGGATCATGCAGGAAGCTGTACGGCCTCGGTCGTACGCCGTTTGCTAGAAGGAGGTGGAACATGCAAGTACGTGAAGTCATGACCAGGCGTCCCGATTATTGCAGTGCCGATGCATCCATTCGTGAAGTTGCCGAGCGCATGCGCAAGGACAACTCCGGGTTCGAGCCGCTGGTGGAGAACGACCGGATCGTGGGTACCGTGACCGATCGCGATCTCACGATTCGCGCCCTGGCCGAAGGCAAGAGCCCGGACGAGAAGGCAAGCAGTGTCGCCACCACTAATGTGCTTTACGCCTTCGAAGATCAGGACGTGAAGGACGTGCTGCGCAACATGCGCGAGCAGCAGGTGCAGCGTCTGGTGGTGCTCAACAACCAGAGCGACAAGAGTCTCGTTGGTGTGGTCACGATCGGCGACATCGCCGACCGCTGCGATGATGACGAAATGGCTCGCGAGATCGCCAATTGCAGCAAGCACTATCACTGAAACTGCGCCAGCACTGAGACTCTGCTCGATATCGCTGAAATCCAGCTCATTTCATTGGGGCGCTGCGCCGAGGTCGGGCCGGCGCCCCAATCGTCTGCGATGGGGCATGGCGATCTACTTCGAGCTGCGTCAGAACGACTTGGGGTTCGGGCGTACCATGGGTGAGGCATCGTTGGGCGTGTAGTGCACGGCGGGAGCAGCTTCCGGTCGGCCCGAGACCAGGCGGTTGCCCATTACCTTGAGCACACCGTGTCGCGTAAAGGCCGAGATGTTGGCCATGCGACCCAGGCTTTCGCCATCGGCCGTGACCGTGTGGTCGTGGCGCAGCTGAATATGGCACTGGGGCGATTGGAAATGGACCACGGTTTCGTTGGAGCGGGGCGCTTGTCTCAGCAGCCGCGTGGCAAGGAAAGCCAGCAGCACGCGCAGCCATGAATGGTGCCGCACCGCCACCACGTTCAGCATGCCGTCGTCGATACTGGCCTCGGGGATCTCATGCCCGCCGCCGAAATAGGCGCCCGAGGCAATGGCAATGGTCAGCCATGGGCCCTCGACGGTGCGGTCGTCGCACTCGATGCGGCCATGGATGCCGCGTTGCATGCCGAGCCGCTGCGCCAGCGTCAGCAGGTAGCTGAACCGGCCCAGGTGGCGCTTCTGCTCCTGGGAAGCCTTGCGGGCGGGCAGCGTGCCAAGGCCGATGTGAGCGACATTGAGGAAGGCCGTGCCGTTGAGCCAGGCGACATCGACCGCCACACTCTGCTGCGAGGCCATCAGCCTGCACAGCTCCAGCGGGTCGTCAGGCAAGCCCAGGTTGCGGGCGAAGTCGTTGGCCGTGCCGGAGGGCAGTACGCCGAGAATGGCGCTTCGCTCGATGCAAACCGGTACGACTCGGTTTACCGAGCCATCGCCACCGGCCACCAATACGCGGTCGCCGGGTGCCACCTCCTGCTCCCACTCGGTTTCGCTGAGCCCGCGAACGCGCAGCTCCTCAATACCCGCCGCCTTAAGATAGCCCCGCCAGTACGACTCGCCGTGGCTGCCATCGCCGGCTGCCTTGTTGACGATCAGCCAGTAGTTCATCGGTGTCTCCTTCACCTTGGATCATTCCTTGAACATAAGGATAAGAACTAGGATAGCGAGCTATTGTTCCGCTCGCCTTAGCATAGGTGGAGACGCTTGGATCGTTATCCAGGTGAAGAAAGAACACCCACTCGGTACCGCTCAAAACAGAAAAAATTCCACGGGTTCAGCGGTATGCAGTGCGGGGCAGGGCATGATTCAATCTGCCCATATCGACACGCCGAACAGGCTGCCCCCACCTCATTCGTTTCCCCTACTCGATGACATGCGGTCGGCGCATTGCGCGCTGGCTGTTCGGCATGTCATTGCCTTGATTCGGGAAAACCGAAGGAGAGGCGAGGAGACGCCCGGGTGTCGAGACCGCATGCTCACATCACGCTGACAGGAGGACCCTCGTGCCCATGGAAAACCTCGCGACCATCCCAGCCACCATGCATGCCATGGTCCTGACCGGCCACGGCGACATCGACAAGCTGGAGTATCGAAGCGATGTTGCCACGCCGCGCCCCGGGCCGGGGGAGGTGCTGGTACAGGTCACCGCCACGGCCAAGAACAACACCGACCGCAAGGCCCGTGAAGGGCTCTACCCGACCAAGGACAAGGGCGAGGTGACCTCCTTTGCCATGGGCGGCGAGCCGACCCTGACCTTCCCGCGCATCCAGGGTGCCGACGTGGCCGGTCGCGTGGTGGCGGTGGGCGAGGGTGTCGCTGCCTCGCGCATCGGCGAGCGCGGCCTGCTCGACTTCAACCTCTACCCCGACGCGCGGCGCGACATCAACCTGACGCCGGACTACTACGGCCACGGCGCCGATGGCGGCTACGCCGAGTACATCGCCGTACCGTCGGACCAGTTCCATCACGTGCCCAACCCGGAGCTCGCTGACGCCGAGCTGGCGGCGATGGGCATGTGCTCCTATCAGACCGGCTACCACATGATGACCTCGGCCAGGGTCGCGGCGGGGGAGCGGGTGCTGGTCAGCGGAGCCAGCGGCGGCGTGGGCGCCGCGCTGATCCAGATGTGCCGCATCGTCGGGGCGATTCCCTATGCGGTGAGCCAGCCCGACAAGGCCGAAGCGCTGCTGGCGCTGGGCGCCGAGGCGGTGATCGACCGCGGCGATCTCTCCACCTTCGTCGAGCGCGTGCTCAAGGCCACCGGTGGGGCGCCCATCGATGCGGTGATGGACCTGGTCGGCGGCGAGATGACCGATCTGTTCATCGACACCATGATCGGCGACATGAAGGCGCGCACCACCTACCCGCGGCTCTCCATCGCCGGGGCCAGCGGCGGCAACCTCAGCGAGATCATGTGGACCCGCATCTATCTCTACCAGGTGCAGATCTTCGGCGTTTCCCACGGCACCCGCGAGGAGGCCGAGCAGCTCATCGAGTGGATTCGTTCCGGCCAGCTCAAGCCGGTGCTGCACGCTGCGTTCAAGCTCTCCGAGCTGCACGAGGCCGAGCGCTACTTCGTCAACCGCGGCAGCAACTACCTGGGCAAGATCGTCGTCGTGCCCGATTCCCAATGGGCCGAGCACGGAGCTCCCTTCGCGCTCGAGGGCAATCTTTTCAAGGGCACCGTTTTCAAGGACGACGCATGAGCCACGAACTGACCCTGCAACTGCTCGATACCCATGCCGGCGGCGACGTCAGCCGGATCGTGATCGGCGGCATAGACCCGCTTCCCGGCGACACCGTACGCCAGCAGATGGAGTACCTGGAGAACGACGCCGACGGCCTGCGCAAGCTGCTGCTGGGCGAGCCCTACGGCATCCCCGAGATGTCGGTGGATCTGATCGTGCCCGCCTGCGACGCCAGGGCGCAGATGGGCTACATCATCATGGAAGTGATGGGCTACCCCATCTATTCCGGCTCCAACACCATCTGTACCGCCACGGCGCTGCTCGAAACCGGGCTGATCCCCAAGCGCGAAGGTATCCAGCACTTCACGCTGGAATCCCCCGCCGGGCTGGTGCAGATCGAAGCGCGGGTCGAGAACGGCGTAGTGGAGGCGATCACCTGTGGCGGTCTGCCGAGCTACATCGACACCCATCGGGCCACCATCCACGTGCCCGAGGTGGGCGACGTGACCTACAGCATCGCCTACAGCGGCGGCTTCTACGCCCTGGTGGATGCGGCCGAGCTCGGCTTCTCGCTCAAGCGCGAGGAGGAGCGGGCGCTGGCCGAGTGCGCTCATCGCATCGTCGAGGCGATCCAGGCGCGCAGCGGCTTCTCCCACTACACCCTGGGCGACGTCGGCCCGCTGCCGTTCCTGCACTTCATGGGGCCGGTGGAGCAGGTCGCCGACGACTTCTACCGCTCACGCTCGACGACCTACGTGCACCCCGGCGTGATCTGTCGTAGCACCACCGGTACCGGCACCTCGGCGCGACTGGCGCTGATGCACTACGAGGGCACCATCAAGCCCGGCGACCGGCTGGAAACCGTTTCGCTGCGCGAGACCGGTTTCATCGGTCAGTTCATCGAAGCGCGTGAGGCCGGCGGCAAGCACCAGGTGGTGGAGAACACCATCACCGGCAAGAGCTACGTGTTGGCGCGCTCGGAGATCGTGGTCAACTGCGAAGATCCGATGGTGGATTGTGGCGGGGTGCATCATATCCTCAGCGCACGTCACCCCTGAACGGGACCGTGGCGCCGTCAGTCGTAGCGGCGGCGCCACTGCTTGACGGCGATCTGCTCCTTGACCAGTTCGAGCATGTCGACGAGCACCTGTTCGGTCACCCGGTCGGTGTGCTCGTCGACCTGCAGCCAGGTATCGAAGCTGCTGTCGGCGAGGCGTTCCACCAGGGCCGTGAACTCCGGCGAGCGCAATCCCGCCATGGCTTCGTCCACCAGGCGGCAGGCCAGATCGCGCAGGCTCGACTCCATGCTGCGGGCGAGCGTATCGCCCATCGGCAGGCGGCGCAGGCGGCGGATCTCCTGACTTTCCGCCACGGTGCGGCCTACCAGCGAACTGACGTAATGCATGGTCTCCTGGCGGTTGCGCGTGTAGGCATTGCCGGCCATCTCCTCCAGTCGCCGCGACAGCTCGTGAATGAGCTGCTGCTTGCGCGGCATCACCACCCGGTCGACGACCCGCGTGGAGAGCGAATCGCTGGAACGGATCTGCTCCTGCATGTTGCCCAGCAGGCGGATCGCCACGCGGTCGGAGAGCTCCTCGAAGAAGATCTCGTAGTACTTGGCATAGACGGCATAGAGCCGCCAGCTGCGCACGTCGATCAGCCCCAGCCGGTGCAGCCGGGTGAGCAGCGAGATCACGCGCAGGATGCGTAGCAGGCGGAAGCCGCCCACCGGGATGCAGCCGAGCACGTCGTACCAGTGCACGAAGGGATAGAAGAACCAGCGATGGTAGCGGCGCTCGGCGATGGCCACCGCCCAGCCCAGCAGCACGTCGAGCACGAAGATGGCCACGAACACCAGATCGATCTCGACGAAATTATCGTGGATATGCCGGTCATAGGCGCCATGCAGCCCGGGGGCGATGGTGGCAAAGGCCTCGTTGAGCGGGCCGAGCAGGAACAGCGCATCGAACAATAGTAGCGCCAGGTTGGCCACCACCAGCACGATGATCAACAGGTCCCAGACCAGGTGCAGGCGCTCCAGCCCGGGGCTCAGCGGGCGCGAGACTCTTCTCGACGGCATGGTGGCTCCTTGCACGGCGTTTAGGCTAAAGCCTAGCAGCCATTCCCCACCTACAACTTTATCTTGCCGCGCAGCGCCTTGGTCTGCCCCTTCTTCGTCTTCTTGTCCATGCGCTTCTGCTTCGAGGCGCGGCTCGGCTTGGTCGGTTTGCGCGCCTTGCGCGTCTTCACCGCTTCCTGGATCAGCGCCTTGAGCCGCTCCAGGGCGTCTTCGCGGTTCTGCTCGTAGGTGCGAAAACTCTGCGCCTTGATCACCACCACGCCCTCCTTGGTGATACGGCTGTCGGAGAGCGACAGCAGGCGCTCCTTGTAGAAGGGCGGCAGGCTCGAGGCGCTGATATCGAAGCGCAGGTGCACCGCGGAGGCCACCTTGTTGACGTTCTGGCCGCCTGCGCCCTGGGCGCGTATCTGGCTGAGCTCGATCTCGTGATCGGCCAGCTCCACGCTATTGGAGAGTCGCAGCATGTCGGCCTCCTGGCATTGGGTGCGATATCGGGTGGCAGCCTAGGCCTTGCTGCCGTAGGCCAAGCGTACCTCTTCGAACAGCCAGTTGGCGAAAGTCGCCATGGCCGCGCTGAGCTTGCGTGACTTGAGGCGCGTCAGCCAATAGCTGCCCAGTGCGGCGTGAATGTCGAAGGGCTGCACGACCTGGCCGCTGCCCAGCAGGCGGGCAAACATGCGCGGTGGCGCGAGGGCCACCCCGGCCCCCTGAACCGCGGCTTCCATCATGGCCAGCGAAGAGTCGAAAGTGATGCCGCAGGGGCGTGCGGGTGGGCGGGAGATGCCCGCGGCGGCGAACCAGTGGCTCCATTCGCTCTCGCGATAGGAGCGCAGCAGAGTGTGACGGAACAGGTCCGACGGTGCCCTGAGCGTTTCCGCCAGGCGCGGCGCGCACAGGGGAGAGAGTGGCGCATCGAAGAGCCGCTGAGCCTCGAGCCCATGCCAGGCCCCATCGCCGAAGCGAATGGCATAGTCCAGCCCTTCGCTGGCCATGTCCACCCTGTTGTTGTGGGTCGAAATCCGAACTTCGATCAGCGGGTGACGGGCCTGAAAGTGCGCCAGGCGTGGCAGCAGCCAGCCCACTGCAAAGGTGCCTACCGCACCGACATGGAGAATGTCGCGCACCCTGCCGCCCTCGAGCCGTTCCAGCATGTTCGCCATGCGGTCGAAGGACTCCCGCATCACCGGCAGCAGCGCCTCGCCCTCGGCGGTGATCATCAACCCCCGGGGCAGGCGCTTGAACAGTGCCACGCCCAGGCGTTCTTCCAGCAGCTTGACCTGATGGCTCACGGCCGCTTGGGTCACGTTCAGTTCGTCGGCGGCGTGGGTGAAGCTCAGATGGCGCGCTGCTGCCTCGAAGGCACGCAGGGCGTTGAGCGGCAGATAAGGTCTCGTCATATGCCCAAGCTCAGTTTATGGCTCGTGCAAGATATCATGGTTTGTGTCGCCCTCCAGCCGGCCGCTACTCTGCGCTGCGACGCGTCGTCTTTACCAACAGAACCCTACGACAAGCGGATGGAACCATGAGTATCAAGAAGAAAGCCCTCAAAACATTCATGGCGGGCACGCTGGCCCTGGCGCTGGCACCGGCCAACGCACTGGCCGATGCCTGGCAGGAACGCAGCGACTGGAGCGAGATTTTCCGTGCCAACGAAGCCAGCGGCACCCTGTTGGTGGTCGACAAGCGCAACGGTAACGCCACCACGCTGGTACACGACGGCGAGCGGGCCAGGGAACGCTTCGTGCCGGCTTCCACGTTCAAGATACCCCACACCCTGTTTGCCCTGGACGCCGGCGTGGCGGAGGATGAGTTCCAGGTCTTTGCCTGGGATGGCGTCGAGCGCAGCATTCCCCCGTGGAATGCCGATCAGGACCTGCGCTCTGGCATGCGCAGCTCGGTAGTGTGGCTCTACCAGCAGTTCGCCCGCGAGCTGGGCGAGGAGAGGGAGCGCCGCTATCTGGAAGCGATCGACTACGGCAACGCCGAGATCGGTGACGACCTCGAGAACTTCTGGCTCGACGAAGGCATGCTGGAGATCTCGGCCGAAGAGCAGATCGAATTCCTCGAGCGTCTCTATCGTAATGAGCTGCCGTTCGACGAGGCCGACCAGCGCCTGGTCAAGGATCTGATGATCACCGCTGCCGGCAGCGACTGGATAGTGCGTGGCAAGACCGGCTGGAGCGGTCAGCTCGGCTGGTGGGTGGGCTGGGTGGAGCGCCCCAACGGTCCGGTGTTCTTCGCTCTCAACATGGAAACCCCCAACCGCATGGCCGACCTGCCCAAACGCCAGGGTATCGTCGACGAGGCGTTGCGTACCATCGAGGCACTGCCGCCGGCGAACTGACCATCGCCCCCAGGGGCCGCCCGCGCTCGTCGTGGGCGGCTTCCAGGCTCAATCGAGGCGTCGCTCGACGGCCTCGAAGTAGGCGCGGATGCGAGCCGCATTGGCGCCTACGTCGCCGCGCCCCATACGCGAGGCCGAGCGAACGTCGAGGCGTATGCCGTCGTCGTCTTCGCTGAGGCGGATGACGATGTCGTCCTTGAAGCCGAACCAGGTGGTGGTATCGGTGGCCTCGATGCGGGTCAGGGAGTTGTGGGCCAAGTGCCAGCCCATGTCCAGTGCCGCGGCTTCGGCGACGTCGCGGGCCAGATTGAGCGGCACGTCGAGGATCATCGGCTGGATGTCGGGGTAGGCCTCGCGCTGCTGGCGGGCCACCGATTCGCCCGGGTACTCCACGGCATTGGGCGCTGCCTCGCGGGCGGCTGCCAAGGTTTCGAAGGCGGGCGGGTTCTCGGTATCGGTGGTGATGTCGTGTATCGGCGGGGCCGTCTGGGCACGCTGCCAGTGCAGCCAGGGAACGGCGAGCATGGCGGCGGTGGCGACCACCACCACTCCGCCGATCAATGCCGGCTGCAGGCGCCGGCAGAAGGTCGCGGCGATCAGAGCCAGCAGCCCCAGGGCCGCGGCTGCGGCGGATAGATAGACGCCACGGCGCAGCATGTCGAAGGCACTGCCCAGCGGCAGCAGCTCCAGGCGATAGGCCGGCCCGGCGCCGGCCAGCAGCAGTGCCGCCAGCAGCAGCACCAGCAGGCTGAACCAGGCAAGGCGGGGCAACCATCGGCCACCACGTGGGCGGCGCGGTGAGTTCGGGGTGGACATGACGATGCTCGACTAGCCAGGAATCGATACCTTCAGCATATCCCCTCGGGCCGGGAGTTGCCGTAAGTCGGTTTGCATTTCGCCACCTCCATGCCGCTCACGACTGCTATCGTTTGCATAAGGTTCATGCCAAAACAGCGCATGGAAGCCACGTATTGGCGCGTGCAAGCGCGCCTCGCAGGAGGCAAGGGATATGCCGACTCGCTCCGATTCCGATCGCTACGGAAGTTCCAAGCGGCACAACCTGCTCGGCGTGCCCGTACATCGCGCCGTCTTTCTCTCCTCGGCCACGCTCATCCTGGCTCTGGTGGCCTTCGGGGTCGCCATGCCCGAACGTCTCGAGGCCGGCGCCGAGGCGGTGCAGGACGCCATCTCCCACAATCTCGGCTGGTTCTACCTGTTAGCGATGAACGCCTTCCTGATCCTGGCGCTCTATCTCATTTTCAGCCGCTACGGCAGCGTCAGGCTCGGCGGCGAGGACGAACGGCCGGAGTTTTCCAACTGGGGCTGGTTCTCGATGCTGTTCGCCGCCGGTACCGGTGTGGGCCTGCTGTTCTACGGCGTGGCCGAGCCGGTCTCCTTCTTCGCCGACCCACCCTTCGGCGAGGCCGAAACCGAGCAGGCGGCAAGCGATGCGCTGGTCCACAGCTACTTCCACTGGGGACTGCACGGCTGGTCGATGTACGGCCTGGTGGGGCTTGCGCTGTGCTACTTCTGCTACAACCGCGGCCTGCCGTTGACCATTCGCTCGGCGTTCATGCCGCTGCTGGGCAAGAAGCGGGTGGAGGGGCCCATCGGCAACGGGATCGATGCCATGGCCGCCACCGGTACGCTGATCGGCGTAGCCGTATCGCTGGGCCTGGGCGTGCGCCAGATCAATACCGGCCTGGAGCACGCCTATGGCATACCCGACAACATCGGCGTGCAGATCGCGTTGATCGCCGGCATCACCACGGTGGCGCTGATATCGGTACTCTCCGGCCTGGCCAAGGGCATACAGCAGCTGTCCAAGCTGGCGCTGCTCATCGGCGCCGCCCTGGTGCTCTATGTGCTGCTGTTCGGCCCCACCCAGTTCATCTTCAACTCGATGCTGCAAAGCTTTGGCAATTACATCAACGAGATTCCCAGCCGCGGTACCTTCACCGAGGCCTTCAATCCGCCGGATGCCGAAAGCTGGCAGAGCGAGTGGACCCTGTTCTACTTCGCCTGGTGGATCTCCTGGTCGCCCTTCGTCGGTCTGTTCATCGCCCGTGTCTCGCGTGGCCGCACGCTGCGTCAGTACCTGCTCGGCGTACTGCTGGTTCCCACGCTCACCTCGGTACTGTGGCTCACGGTAATGGGCGGTTCGGCGCTCTATCGTGAGCTGTTCGAGGCGGCCGGGCTGGTCGACATCGTCGAGGACGAGCCCGAGCTGGCGTTCTTCCTGTTCCTCGACCACTTCCAGATGCCCGAATGGATCGTGACCACCAGCATGACCCTGATGATCGTCACGGTGGCGATCTTCTTCATCACTTCGTCGGATTCCGGTTCGTTGATCATCGACATCATCACCTCCGGCGGCGACCCTCATCCGCCCAGAACCACGCGGATGTTCTGGGCCATCATGGAGGGCGTGGTGGCGGTCATCCTGCTCACTGCCGGCGGGCTGGAGGCGCTGCAGGCGGTGGCGACCATCTCGGGGCTGCCTTTCGTGGTGATCCTGCTGCTGATGTGTACCGGGCTCTACCTGGGGCTGCGACGCAACGAGAACGGCAAGGACGGCCAGGCATCGAGCTAGCCATTTGGGCATTGAGCGCAGCGTGCTTCCCTCTCTAGGCTGGTATCAGGCAGGCGTGGAGGGGGAAATACCGGTCCGATGAGGAGTCAAGAAGCCCATGCAGTTCGAATACAGCTCCAATGCGCCGAGTCCCGAGCAGGTGCAGGCACTCGAAGGGCTCACCGTGATCGAGTTCGGCACGCCTTGGTGCGGCTATTGCCAAGTGATCCAGCCAGGGCTTCAGCGGGCCTTGGCCAGGCATGACGACGTGCGACATCTGAAGATCGAAGATGGCCCTGGCCGCCGCCTCGGCCGGTTCTTCCGCGTCAAGCTGTGGCCGACACTGGTGTTCTTGCAGGATGGCGAGGAGGTGGCCCGGCTGGTGCGGCCTGCCGGCGGCGAGGCTATCGAAACCGTGCTGGCCCAAACCTGCGCAACTTGACGACTGCGTGCTTCGGAGCCAGCTTGAAGGGCAAGGGAAGTCAGCGCAACGGTGACGCCAAGGAGGCATGCCATGAGCCGTTATCATCGACACCGGGCCGACGAGCTGGAAGAGGAGATTCGTCGCTCCCGTGCTCATCTCGACAACACCCTGCACGAGCTGGAGAGCCGTCTCTCACCGCCTCGCATCAAGCGAAGCGTCAAGCGTCACCTGCCCCGCAGCAATGGAGCCGGTGCGGGCTTGCTGCGCAACCTGGAGCGCTCGATACGCGAGAACCCCCTGCCGGCGCTGGTCACCGGTGTCGGCCTCGGTTGGCTGGTCGTCTCTCAACTTCGCTCCGGTTCACGCGGGCAGCGCCGGGCCGATTCGTCGGCGGCAGCCGGTGCGAGGATCCCGGCACGCCAGGAAGCGCCGCAGCGCATGGTGGCCACGCATCTGGGCACCCAGCAGGGGCGCAGCGCCCTCTCTACGCATCGGCCCGACGTGGTCGGCGTGGCCACTCATCTCGGCACCGGCCAGGGCTGGAGCGGCTATGTGTACCCGCAGACATGAGAGGCTTGGCCTATCGCGTCGGAAGCACCAGGGGCATCGGGCATCCTTGCCGTTTCATCGCTCTTGCCATCCTGCTCGGCGGAGCGCCACCGCTCTGGGCTCAGGCCGAGATGGTGGAGTCGTTCCCCGAAGATGGCACAAGGCTCGAACAGGCGCCCGAGGAGCTGACGATACGGCTCGACGAGCCGCTGCGCCTGACGCTGTTTGCGGTATCCGGGCCCGAGGGCATGGTCGAACTCGGTGACACGACCCAGGATACCCTGGCCGAGCGTCATCGTGCCGTGCCGGCGGGTCGCATGGTGCCGGGCGAGTATCGCATCGTCTGGCGCGGCACCGCAGCGAGCGGCACGACCTCGGCTGGCGGGTATCGGTTCGAACTCATGGAGTGAGCCGGGCGGGCCAATCGGCTCGCCGAGAGAATTGCCCGAAGCGTACGCAAGTTGCCGAATCCCAACGTTTCGTTGCGCTGCGTTTCTGGAGCCAGATGGACTGGCTGCATATCTTGACGGTGCGGGGCCATACCAAGGAGGACGTACGATGAAAAGGACATTACTGGCAATTGCCATCGGTGCCATTTCCGCCGGACTGGCCGGCGGTACCCTGGCGCAGGACAACGACATCGAGCTCGATGAAAACGGCAACGTGGGCGAGGAGCAGGCCGCCGAGCCCCGAAATGCACAGGACGAGAACGCTCAGAACGACAACGATGCCGAGACGGACGTCACGGTGGACGAGGAAGAGTTGCCTGACGAAGGTGACGACGCCGAGGACTACGAGGAGCTGTACGACGACGCGCCTGCAGACGCTGACGCAGCGGATGACGGCCAGGAAGCCAACGGCGACGATACCGTCACGGACCAGGAAGGCGACCTGGAACTGGACGTGACCGACGACGAGACCCAGGCCGATCCCGGTGACCAGGCCACTACCGCCGAGCCCGACATGGCGCAGGATGATCCGGCGGCCGAAGACGGGGACGCGGCGCAGGCCGGTCAGGCCGCTCAGCAGGATCCGGAAGCGGGCTTCGAAGAGATGGGGCCGGGCGACGTCGAGCTGGACCCGTCCATCGCCTCGCTGCAGGCGGGTGAGGTAGAAGGCATGACCGTGGTCAACATGGAGGGCGAGACCCTGGGGCAGGTCGAAAACGTGCTGCGTCACGACGATGCCGGCGACCTTCACGCCGTGCTCTCGGTGGGCGGCTTCTGGATTTTCGGCGGCTCCGACGTTGCCCTGCCGCTGGCCGACATGCGGCTCGAAGGCGAGCAACTGGTGCTGCAGGACATCATCGGTCAGGACGAGCTCGACGATCTTGCCACCGACTACGACGAGGAGCGCTACAGCGAGGTGGATGGAGACATCACTCTGGCTGAGGCCATGGAGCAGCGCTAGCACAGCTGCTGCAACTTGAAGAAAAAAGGCAAGGCCATCAAGGTCTTGCCTTTCTTTTAACAGAGTATCCGGCAGCCAGGCCAAGCGAAACGAAGCGGCTACGCGCAGTTACCAAATTTTTCTGAAGATTTCTGTGGGTTGGATGGCGTAGCGGCTATGTTCAGGAGGTGGTTACCTGTGTCGACTCTAGGAGGGAGTGTTATGAAAAGGACATTGTTGGCAATTGCTATCGGTGCCATTTCAGCAGGCTTGGCCGGCGGCGCCTTGGCTCAGGACAACGCCGAGGACGACAACGGATTGAACGGTGACGCCGCGGTGGGTGAAGAGCAGACCACCATGGATACCCAGAACGATGACGATCTGACGGACGCGCCGGATGACATGGACGAGCCGGACATGGATGAGCCGGACGAGATGGACACCGGCGAAGAAGGCATGGCGGATGGGGACGACCCAATGGCCGCCGGCCAGTTGGACGATGCTCTGCGCGACATGCAGGTCAGCGAGATCGAAGGCATGACCGTGGTGAACCAGCAGGACGAAGAGATCGGCGACGTTCAGAGCGTGGTTCGCGACAACGATACCGGCGATCTGCACGTGGTCATCACCGTTGGCGGCCTGTGGGGCATGGGCGGTAGCGACATCACCCTGCCGCTGGCGGAAATGGAGCTGCAGGACGATCAGCTCGTCACCCGTCAACCCTACGACGAGGACGAACTCGAGGAGTCCGCTCAGGAGTATGACGAGGAGCGCTACAGCGAAGTGGACGGCGACATGACCCTGGGCGACGCCTGGGGACAGTGAGCCGGCCGGCCAGCGTTCCAACGGGAACCGCCTGGCGCTACGACTCGGAGAAGGCAAGGCTTGGCAGCCTTGCCTTTTTATTTGTGCTGCTTTTGGCAGACTACGCTGAAGAGACCCTTCAACCGAGAATGGAAGCGAGATGAGCGATACCGAAAAGCCCTGGGCCGAGCCGATGCCGGCAGCGCAGTTCGACCTGATGCGGCGCATCCTGGATGCGCCAAGCCCCGTGGGTCTGGAAGCCGCCATGACCTACGGCGTGCTCGAGCCTTACTTCGAGAGTTTCGCCCCCAAGAGCTGGCACCTGCACCAGTTCAAGGGCCATGCCGCGGTGGTGTGGGACACCCATCCGGGCCGCGACGAGCTGTTCAAGGTGATGATCGTCGGTCATGCCGACAAGATCCGCATGCAGGTGCGCAGCATCGGCGACGACGGCAAGGTCTGGATCAACACCGACTCCTTCCTGCCCAACGTGCTGATCGGCCACGAGGTCAAGCTGTTCAGCGAGGATCCCGAAGCACCGGGCCGCTACCGTATCATCCAGGGGGGAACGGTAGAGGCGCTGGGTGCCATCCACTTCTCCGATCCGGCCCAGCGCGAAGGGCGCAAGGGCATCAAGAAGGAGCAGATCTATCTCGATCTGCAGATTCACGGTGAGAACAAGAAGCAGCAGGTGCTCAACCTCGGCGTGCGACCCGGCGACTCGATCATCTTCGACCGCCCCATCCGTCATGGCTTCAGCCCCGATACCTTCTACGGCGCCTACCTGGACAATGGCCTGGGCTGCTTCGTCACCGCCGAGGTGGCGCGCCTGATCGCCGAGGCCGGCGGTACGGAAAAGGTGCGTGTGCTGTTCGCCATCGCCAGCTACGAGGAGATCGGTCGCTTCGGCAGCCGGGTGTTGGCCGGTCAACTGGAGCCCGACGTGATCATCGGGGTCGACGTCAATCACGACTACGTGGCTGCCCCCGGTATCGGCGACCGGCGCATGCAGCCGCTGGAGATGGGCAAGGGCTTCACCATGTCGGTGGGGGCTATCGCCAGCGAGCAGCTCAATCGCATCATCGAGACCACCGCCCGGGAGCATGGCATACCCATGCAGCGCGACATCGTCGGCGCCGATACCGGCACCGACGGCATGGCCGGCGTGCTGGCCGCCATCGACTGTGCCGCCACCTCCATCGGCTTCCCCATTCGCAACATGCACACCATCTCCGAGACCGGCAATACCCAGGACGTGCTGGCCGCCATCCACGTGCTGACCCGCACGCTGCAAGCACTGGATGCATTGCCGGACCCGCATCGCGAATTCCTCGACAACCACCCGCGGCTCGATCAAGCTCAGCCACTGACGCACCAGGGTTCGGCGAAACCGGAAGAGCACCAGGCTGCGCCCGCCAGGAAGGCAACGAGTCATCAGCAGAAGCATCCTTCCTGAAGCAGCCGTCGAGGTTAAGGAAGCCGCCAGTCCAGCTCAAAGGCATTCATGATCGCAAAGGAGAAATGCATGAAGCGTGTCGCGACCCTTTCCCCGCTGTCCCAGACACGGCGTGGTGCCAAGCAATTGGCGCTCGCCGCCGGGTGTGCCCTGATGCTGGCCAGCCCGCTGCTATGGGCGCATGCGCATGTCACCGAGACCGAGCCCGAGGCCGGAGCGATCCTGGAGCAGGCCCCGGAGCGGCTGGAGCTTCGCTTCGACTCGCCTATCCGCATCACCCAGTTCGACGTCATGGGGCCTGAAGGGGCGGTGGAACTCAGCGAAGACCCGCTCGGTCCGTTGGCGGAGACCCATGGTGCCGTTCCCGCCGATACCCTGGCGCCCGGCGAGTACGAGGTCGTATGGCGCGGCATCGCCGAGGATGGCCATACCATGTCGGGTGGCTATCGCTTCGCGATTCAGGAGTAAGCGGTGGGATTGACCGGCCTGGATCCTTGGACGGCCGGCCGAGTGCTGGCATTGGCGGGCTTCTACGCCGCTGCGCTGCTGGCGGTGGGTGGGCTGCTGCTCCGCGCAGCCTTTCCCGGCCTGTCGCCCCGCGATACCGTCGTGCTCGACCGCAGCACCTGCATTGCCGCCGGCTGCGGCATCGTCATGTTGCTGCTGCTGTGGCTGCTCCAGGCCGCCTACCTGGGGGGCGGTAACTGGGCCTCGGCCTTCAACCCGGTGCTGCTGGGTATCGTCGGCGAGAGCGCTCAGGGCGAACGGCTGCGCCTGGCCCTGGTAGGACTGGTACTGCTGCCGGTTGCGCTTTGGCAGGGGGCGCCCCGTGGTGTCCGCTACGCTGTCGGCGCGCTTGGCGTCGTGCTGATCCTGCTGGCCTTTTCCCGCGTCGGCCACACTCGCGGTTCGCCTTGGCAGAGCGTGCTGCTGATGCTGCACCTGGGGCTTGCCTCCTTCTGGGCTGCGGCGCTACCGCCCCTCTACCGCGTGGCTGGCAGCGCTGCATCGGGCGCATCGGCCGAGCAGCTGCTGCGCTTCGGGCGCTTCGGCCTGCTGCTGGTACCGCTGTTGCTACTCGCTGGCGGCAGTCTGGCCATGTGGCTGATGGGGGGCCGACCGGGGGCGCTGTTGGACACCGCTTACGGTCAACTGCTCTCGGTCAAGCTGACGCTGGTGATGGGGCTGCTGCTGCTGGGAGCGGCCAACCGCTGGTGGCTGGTGCCCGCCGTGGCGCGTGGCAAGCCCGAGGCGACGCTACAATTGAGGTGCAGTATCGCCGTGGAAGCCAGCCTGATGGTCATGATCGTGCTGGTGGCCGCCGTGCTGCTGACGACCAGCTCGCCAGTGCGGTAAACGTGTGGCTTTCTCATGAAGAGGTCGTCTGTGGTAAAATGCCACAAGTGATGCGGTTTGCCTCGCTCAGTTGAGAAATGCCAAGGGAGAGCCCGATGAGTACTTCAAGCGTTCGTCTGGATCATGAGCTGGTCGAAAAGGCCAGTATCATGGCCAAAGCAATGAATCGCTCCACGCCCAAGCAGATCGAGCACTGGGCCAAGATCGGCGAGATGATGGAAGACAATCCCGATCTGCCTTACGAATTCGTGCGCCAGGCCATCATTGCCAAGGCCGAGCGCGAAGCCGGCAAGCTCGAACCCTACGAGTTCGGCTAAGGCCATGCAGGTGCTTCAGACGCCGACCTTCACCAAGGCCGTCAAGAAGCTTCATGCCAACCAGAAACGCGATCTCGACAAGGCCGTGCGTACTCTGGTCGAGAACCCGCTGATCGGTGAACTGAAAAGAGGCGACCTGAGCTTTCTGCGCGTTTACAAATTCAAGATGGCCAAGCAACTGACACTGCTTGGCTACCATTATGATGGCGACTCGATCGTGCTGACCCTGATGGCTCTGGGCACCCACGAAAATTTCTATCGCGATATCAAACGCTGACCGATGGCTTCCTCAACCGACGCCCAGTTACTCGCTACCCAGGTCCGCCGCCTGCTCGAAGTGGCGCCAGCGGCTAAGCTGCCGATGACTTACCAGCAGCTCGCCGAGGCCCTGGGGCTCACTCCACCGCGGACCATTCAGCGCGTGGCTCAGGCTCTGGAAGTGTCGATGCGCGAAGACGCCGAGCGCGGCCGACCTTTCATCGCCGCGCTGGTGGTCAGCCGGCGCGATGGCCTGCCGGCACAGGGCTTCTTCGAGCTGGCCGCGGCCTTGGGGCGCTTGCCTGCCGAACCGGCGCGACATGCCGAGGCCTACCGCGAGGAGTACCGTCGGGCCCTTGCCGAACGTTAACCCGCACCGGCGTGATACGGATCATGACCGGCGCAGCGGATCGAGCAGGGCGCTCAATCCGTTGTGGTCGATCTCGTGCATGAGGTGCAGCAATTCCCCGATCTCGCCGGGCGGAAAGCCCTCGCGGGCGAACCAGTTGAGGTAAGGACCCGGCAGGTCGGCGATCAACCAGCCTTCATACCTGCCGAAGGGCATCTTTCGAGTGACCAGTTTTTCCAGGTCTTCGGGCTGCACGTCCGCTCTCCTCTTATTGCGCTGCGGAGTATCCCACCAGTAAAGGCGTTGCGGGGCAAGCGAGTCGTTTGCCGAACGCAACATACGCTTACCGGACATGCATTGTATTGCCGTGGAGCCGGGCTAGCTTCATTAGGGAAGCCACAAGCGCCAGTCAGACATCCACCCAGGGAAGGGAGAGTCGCATGTCATCCGACCATCCTCACGACCCCACGCGTCGCAAGTTCGTCGGCGGCCTGGCCACCGGTATGGCAGCTGCCGTTGCCGGCCCCGCTTTCGCTCAACAGAACGGCGGCAATCAGGCCTCGGCCCAGGGCAGTCCTGAAGAAAGCCCCCTCACGCAGATGCAGGACCCGCGGGAGCAGTTCCCCCGGCCGCCGTTTCCCGAGCAGCCCCAGGAGTGGCCGGGCCTGGCCGGTGAAATGGAGCCGCGGCCCGATCACGGTGAAGAGAGCTATCACGGCAGCGGCAGGCTGGTAGGGCGCAAGGCGCTGATCACCGGCGGCGACTCCGGTATCGGCAGAGCCGCGGCCATCGCCTACGCCCGTGAAGGCGCCGACGTGGCGATCAACTACCTGGAGGTGGAAGAGCCCGATGCCCGCGAGGTGATCGAGCTGATCGAAGCGGAAGGGCGGACCGCCGTGGCCATCCCCGGCGACATCCGCGACGAAGCCTTCTGTCATGAGCTGGTGGAAACCGCGGTGGAACGGCTCGGCGGTCTCGACATCCTGGTCAACAACGCCGCCCGTCAGCAGTGGGCGGAGTCGATCATGGACGTCAGCACCGAGATATTCGACGACACCATGAAGACCAACCTCTATGCGATGTTCTGGATCACCAAGGCGGCCCTGCCGCACATGGAGGAAGGGGCTTCGATCATCAACGTCGCTTCCATGGTGGCCGAAGATCCGCCCGCGATCCTGCTCGAGTACAACATGACCAAGGCGGCCATCGTCAACTTCACCAAGACGCTCTCCAAGCAGGTTGCCGAGCGTGGCATTCGCGTCAACTCGATCTCACCCGGCCCGTTCTGGACCCCGCTGCAACCCAGCGGCGGCCAGCCTCAGGAGGTGGTTGCCACCTTCGGCGAGGACTCGCTGATGGGCCGTCCGGGGCAGCCGGTCGAGATCGCCGGAGTGTTCGTGCTGCTCGCCTCGCAGGAGTCCAGTTTCGCCACCGGTCAGGATTACGCCGCCACGGGCGGGGCCTGACCTCCAGCGGCTGGTCTTTCGCACTCGCGGCGGTGCCTATACGTTGACCATGAGCATGGGAAAGGCCATTCTCCAGGTAGGCGCCAAGTAGCAGAATAGAATGAGAGCGCCACCTAGTACGCAAGGGAGATTGTCCAGGTAACCTGTGCATCGGGCATCGCCATAGCCTGCTTGCCTTGATGGTGAGTCGGCACCTGCGGCAGGCATCCTCCCCCTTGGCACGACGTCGATTCACCGGCAGGAGGGGGAGAGGTGGGTATCGCGACTCGCCTGATAAACGCATTCGATCCATTGCACGAGGCGACCCACGAGGTACGGCAGGCTTTCGCTGCCTGGTGCCTCGAAGGCAAGGTGCTGCAGGTTCGCTACATTGCCTTTCTTACGGCCTTGCTCTATCTGTGCTACGCCACCATTCAGTTCTTCATTGCCACCGAATGGCTCGGGCGGCGCCTCTTCATGCACGGCCTGTTCGTGCCGCTGATGCTGGTGCTGATCGGCAGCATGAGCTTCTCACCGGCACTGCATCGCCCCATGTGGGCACTACTGACCGTTTCGCCCATTCCTTCCGTCTTCGCCAGTCTCTATTTCAATGCAGGGCGGGATGGCTTTCCGCTCTATGCTCCCGAGCTGTACCTGATCCTGATCTGGACGTTTGCCATTTCCGGGCTCATGCTGCGCCAAGCGATGCTGGCGGCGTCGAGCTCGCTGCTGATGATCCTGGCGGCCATGGTGATGTTTCCTCCCGACCCGGGGTTCATCAAACTGCACCTGTTGTACCTTCTGGCTGCCTTCTCTTTCGGCTTTCTGAGTGCCCTGTTGCTGGAAAAGGGCCACAAAGCCATGTTTCTGCAACAGCGAAGGCTGACTCACCTGGCCAGTGTCGATGGGTTGACCGGACTATGGAACCGACAAGAGACCGAAAGGCGCTTCGCCGAGGAGTGCGAGCGAACCGACCGCTACGGGGCTCCCGTATCTCTCATCCTGTTGGATATCGATCACTTCAAGCAGGTCAACGACGATCATGGCCACACCGTTGGCGATACCGTGCTCAAGGAGTTTGCCGCGCTGCTGCGCACTTCCCTGCGCAGCGTCGATCAGGTCGGGCGCATTGACGGCGAAGAGTTCCTGATCGTGCTGCCGGAAACCGGCCTGCAGCAGGCTCGAGCGGTAGCCGACATGCTGCAGGAGCGGATCAATTGTCACCGTTTCGAGACCGTTGGCCAGTGCACGGCCAGCTTCGGGGTGACGCAGTACCATCCTGAAGAGGGGCGGCTCGCCGTGATCAACCGCATCGACCGCGCCCTGTACCAGGCCAAGGCGCAGGGTAGAAACCGCATCGAGATCCTGCCCTGCAGCGTTGAGCGGTGCAGGGCCTGTGCGGCAGTTCGGAGTGTGTCAGAGAAGCGGGCGTAAACGGCGCTCGCCCTACTTTCAGCGGTGGCTGGCAGCCATAGCAAACACTATGCTATGTAGCATATAAGTTGCTTTCTTACCCTTTATGCCGCATATGTGATGCCATGAACCTTCTTGAACAGTATCGTCAGCGGCGGCTGGCGCTTCATCTCACCCAGCATGAGCTGGCTAGTCGAACCGGTATGGTGCGCCAGCAGTATCAGCGCCTGGAGCGTGGCGGCAATCCGCGCCTTAACACACTCGAGCTGGCGGCGGATGGGCTCAATGCCAGGCTCATGCTGATTCCCATGGAGAAGTGGCACGCCGTTCAGGCGTTGCTGAAAGGTGAGACGAGTGAGAGTACGGGCCTTGATGCCGACCCTTGGCAGGGCCTGTTGGGTGACGATGAGCCTGATGAGTCGGATCGCGATGGCAGATGACTCAGTCGAAACGCTTCACCTGGAATTGCATGGCCGCCGGGTGGGCTATCTTGCCGGCTACCGCAGCGGTCGCAACGTCATGGTCTTCGACGAGGCCTGGCGATTCGATGCCTCGCGCCCTACGCTGTCGCTGACCTTGCACCCCCAGTTTCCTCGCTCGGGTGAGCTGATGCAGAAACCTTGGATCCGCCAGCAGCGCCTGCACCCCTGGTTCTCCAATCTGTTGCCGGAAGGAGCGCTACGCGACTGGCTGGCCCAGCGGCTCAGAGTGCATCCGGATAACGAATTTCCTCTGTTGGCGCGGCTGGGCCACGACCTGCCCGGCGCGCTGAAGGTTTCACCCGTAGCTCCCGACGACATGCCGGACTGGGTACTCGGTCATCGACGCAGTGTGACGCCGGTACGCCAAGTCACTGAGGTAGGCGGTGGTTTCTCGCTTGCCGGTGTGCAGATGAAGTTCTCGATGCGTGAACGCGATGGCCGCTTTCATTTCGGCCATGCCGACGACCTCGGCGACTGGATCGTCAAGACGCCCTCGACCCGCCATGTCCACCTTCCCGAGAACGAAGCCACTGCAATGTGGCTGGCCCAGAGCGCGGGCGTCGAGATACCGGAAATCCGCCTGATTTCGCTAAATGCCCTCGAAGGCTTACCGGCGATCAATCTACCCGAGGAGCAGGTTGCCTATGCCATACGACGTTTCGATCGTGACGGGGAGCAACGTATTCACGCCGAAGATATGGCGCAGGTCCTGTTTCGCTATCCGCATGAGAAATACGATGGTCCCAACTACGAGCGATTGGGTCGTCTGATACGTGAATACACCGATGACGGCTTGGCCAACGTCCAGGCCTTCGTCCGTCGCCTGCTGGTCGACATTCTGCTGGCCAACGGAGATGCACACCTCAAGAACTGGAGCCTGTTCTATCCTGATCGGCATACGCCGCGTCTGGCACCTGCCTACGATATCGTATCCACGTTGGCTTACCTGAAAGGCGACCACCAACTGGCGCTCAATTTAAATGGCAAAAAGGATTGGTATTGGCTGGGTGAGGAGGATTTTCGCCGCTGGTCCGAGAAAGTCGGTATCGCCTGGCCCGCCATTCGTACGGTGATCGATGACACCGTCGAGCGCGCCCGCGCCCAATGGCCACGGCAGTTGGAGGCGATGCCCATGGCCGAAGCGCACAAGGCCACCCTCAAGCGACATTGGCGCAGCCTGGCGCCGGAATGGCGAATTGACACCCGCCCCTCAGCCGCGCGAGGCTAAGGGCAGCGCCGCAAGGCGTCCCCGTCCGCGGAAAGGGCTGCGCCCAACGCTTCAGATTGCCGATACCATACGACTCCCGGCCTGTCCGGCGGACACAGGCGCATGGAGGGAATCGTATGTCTTCAATGCCCCGGCCAGACGCCACGTCGCACGGTCGCTTCAATCTGGAACAGCAGCGCAAGCGTGCCAAGGAACTGCTCAAGGCCGCCCGGGCCGACGAGCCAGACGCGCTGGCGCGTATTCTTCGGCACATCCCGCCGCGCGAGACGCCGCTCAAGCTCGTCGATACCCAGTTCATCATCGCCCGCGAATGCGGCTTTCCCAGCTGGCCGAAGCTCAAGGCACATATCGAGGCGCTCGACTTTTCTCGGCGCAAGGTCGCCGAGCGCGGCGATCGCGACATGGCCACGCTGCACATTCGCTGCGGCTCGGATATCGAGCACAGCCTGCGCACTGTCGGCTTCGGAGGCGATTTCCTTGAGTTCTCCGATCCATTCTGCATCGGCCCGCTGCGCGATCTCTCGCCCACGGAGCTCATGACCCTGCGCGCCCGCTTCCTGGCGGAAGTGTCCGGTATGGCCGAGGGGGACGTTCTGGCCCGGCTGCGCAAGGGTTACGCCGCACTGGACGATCTCGAGCGCTATGAACGCCTCGTGCTGTGGTTCGAGCATGACAGCTACGACCAGCTGATCCTGGCCTACCTGCTTTACCGGCTGCGTGCGCGCCCAACCAAGGCAAGGGTCGAGCTGGTGGCAGTGGAGTCGGTACCCGGCGTGGAGCGCTTCATCGGTCTCGGCCAGCTCGCTCCGGACCTGTTGGCGTGGTTGTGGCAGTGGCGCCGCCCGGTGGAGGCGCCGCTGCTCGAACTGGGCACTCGGGCGTGGCAGGCGTTGACTGCCGACGGCCCCGAGCCGCTGCGAGCGCTCGTTGCCAGCGGTACGCCGGCACTGCCGATGATGGGCCGCGCGCTGGCCCGCCACCTGCAGGAACGCCCCGCCGAGGAGAGCGGCTTAGGCCTGACCGAGCGGCTGACGCTGGAGATCGTGCGCGACCACGGCCCGTTGTCGGTGGGCAAGGCGTTCTCCTACCTCATGCGTGAGTACGAGCCGCTGCCCTATCTGGGCGACCTGATGTTCTGGTGGCTACTGCAGCCATTGCTCGCCGCACCGCAGCCGTTGCTCGCCATCAGCGAAACCCACCGCGAATGGCCCCATCGCTTGCTCGCCCTGACCGAGCGGGGGCGTGCGGTGATGGAAGGGCGAAGCAAGCGGTTGACCGGTGACGTCAGCGGGGGTGACGTCACCCCGGGCTCATGGCGTGTCTGAAGGTATGGCCGCCGGGTCCATCCAGAACGACTCCCAGACGTGCCCGTCGGGGTCCGCCAAGGCGCAGCTGTACATGAAGCCGTGATCCTGGCGCGGGTTGATATCGGCCGTGCCGCCATTGGCGCCGGCCGTCTCGTTCATGGCATCCACCGCCGCGCGGCTCTCGCAGGAGAGAGCCAGCATGACCTCGCTGGAGTCGCTCGGTGGAATCGGGCGGTCGGTGAAGGTGCGCCACTTGGCATGGGTGAGCAGCATCACGTGGATCGTCTCGCTCAGCACCATGCACGCCGCCGTCTCGTCGGTGAAGTGAGGGTTGTTGGTAAAGCCCAGCGCCTCGTAGAAGGCCATCGACCTCTCGAGATCGGCAACGGGCAGATTCACGAAGATCATGCGCGACATGGCAAAGCTCCATCAGACAGGGAAGAGGGGCGTACTCCTCAGTATCGGATGGAGCGGGGCGATTTCGACAGCGGGGGAAAGGCGCCCGTCGGGCGCCTTGGCTCGTATTACATCTGCGAGAGCAGGTAGTTCGGCTTGCCCAGCATCTTGATCAACCGCAGCTGCTGCTCCAGCCAGTGGGCGTGATCCTCTTCGGTATCGGCCAGCAGCCCAAGGAGCACATCGCGGGTCTGGAAGTCGCGCTCCCGCTCGCACAGGGCGATGGCGTCCTTGAGGGCATCGCCCACCTCGTATTCGAGCTGGAGGTCATTGGCGATCATCTCCTCCACATCGCTACCGATGCGCACCGGGGTGCGGGTGTGGATGTCGGGCTTGCCTTCCAGGAACAGGATGCGCTCGATCAGCAGCTTGGCATGGCCCTTTTCATCGTCGAACTCGTGGGCGATGCGTTCGTAGAGCTTGGTGAGCCCCCAGTCGGCGTACATCTCGGAGTGGAGAAAGTACTGATCCATGGCGGCGAGTTCCGCTGCCAGTAGGCCGTTCAGGGCATCGATGATCTCTTGGTTGCCTTTCATGCGTATCCTTCCCTTGGCGCGATCGCGAATGAGCTCATCCTAGGGTGAATCTTGTGATCGGTCAATTTGCCTTGAAATTCAGTCGGTTGATGGTTCTTGCTTACGATTCGCATTTGGTTCGGTAGTTGAGATGAACCTTCTCAAGGGCAACACTGACAAGATACCGGGGAAACGAAGCGCAACAGGAGTGCCCATGACGACACGGAACCTCGATGCCAGTGGCCTGGACTCGGGTGAATGCCCCGTCGGCTTGTTCATACGGCTCGTCTGGGAATAGCACGATGCACGCCGTTGTCAGCGAGCGGCCGGTCGGGGTCATCAGCGATACCCACGGCCTGCTGCGCCCGGAGGCGCTCACCCTGCTCGAGGGCTGCGAGCTCATTCTGCATCTCGGCGACGTGGGCGGGGGCGATGAAGACGCTGCCCTTCTCGAACGACTGGCCGAACTGGCGCCGACCTTCGCGGTGCGCGGCAACATCGATACCTCCCCCTGGGCCGAGGCGCTGCCGGCGACGCTGGATCTCAGCGTCAACGGCTGGCACCTGCACCTCGTACATATCCTGCAGGCGTTCGATCCGGCCACGCCCTGCGACGCGGTACTTCACGGCCACTCTCACAAGCCGCGCAACGAGTGGCAGGATGGCCAATTGCTGTTCAATCCCGGCGCCGCCGGCAAGCGCCGCTTTCGCCTGCCCATCACCCTGGGCAAGCTGTGGGCCGACGAGCGCGGCCTGCGGGGCGCCATCCTGCATTTGCCGCTGTAAAGCCGAGCTAAGTCAGTCGGCATCGGCCGCAAAGGCCACGTCGCGCTGCGCCTCGAGCATCTGAAGCCGCGCTTCCAGCGCCTGCTTGATGCCCGTGTACGCTGAACTGCCGAGTGCCAGCCGCATGGGTGGTTGCGCCGCGTCGGCGGCAGCGATCATGGCCTCTACCGTTCTTTCGGCATCGCCCTTTATCTCGAAGCTGCCGTCTGCCACGGCGCGCCTGACATCGCCCGCCGGCGTGGCCTCATAGACCGCCATCGGCGTGCCGTACACGAGCCCTGTGGCGAAATCGGTCGCGGTGGGTCCCGGTTCGACAATGATGAAATCGATCCCGAACGGCGCCACGTCCTGCGCCGTCGCTTCGACGAAGCCCTCGATGCCCCACTTGGTGGCGTGGTAGAGCGAGAAGTTGGGGTAGGCCTTCTGGCCGCCTTCGGAGGAGACCTGCACGATGCGCCCGCCGCCCTGGTCGCGCAGGTAGGGCAATACCGCGCGAATGAGCTGAATCGAACCGGTAAGGTTGGTGGCGATCTGGTGATCGATCTGCTCGTCGCTGAGCTCTTCGGCGGCACCGAAGAGCCCATAGCCAGCGTTCGATACCACCACATCGATCCTTCCCATACGCTCGAAGGCCTGGCGGGTGACCTCGCGGATCCCGGCCACATCGGTAAGATCGAGTTTCAGCACCAGCAGGCGCTCGCCATGGGCCTGCTGCAGTTCGTCGAGCACGCCTTCCCGGCGCAGCGTGGCAACCACGCGATCGCCACGCGCCAACAGGCGTTCCGTCATCAGACGGCCGAGGCCTGAAGAGGCGCCGGTAATCAACCATGTCTTGCTCATCGTTTCGTTCCTTCCTTCGGGTGGAGTGACGAAACCATGCTGGCGTTTCCGATTGGAATGCAGAAGTAGGCTACTGTTGTATGTACTCGTGAGAGAAATTCACCAATGAGCAAACCAAGCATGTCTAAGCCAAGCATATCCAAGCCAACCCTGGCCGATCTGGAAGCCTTTGCGGTGGTGGCTGCCGAACGCAGCTTTCGGCGTGCCGCTGACGTCATCGGTGTCTCACGCTCGGCGCTGAGCCACCGCATGCGGCATCTGGAAGAGCAGCTCGGCGTGCGGCTGCTGCATCGCACCACCCGCAGCGTTTCCGTGACCGATGCCGGCAGTCGGTTCCTGGCGCGTATCACGCCCACCTTGAGTGAACTGAACGCCACGCTGGATACCCTCGCCGACGACCGCGGCGAGCCCGGCGGCGTGCTGCGCATCAACGCCAGCAGGGCAGCGGCCCGGCTGCTGCTTGCCCATATCGTGCCGGTTTATCTGCGCCGCTACCCGGCGGTGGAGCTCGATCTCGTCAGCGAAGGGCGGCTCGTCGACATCGTCGAGCAGGGCTTCGATGCCGGGGTTCGGTTGGGCGAGGCGGTCCCCCAGGACATGATTGCGGTGAAGCTGGGCGGTGCCATGCGCTTCCTGGCGGTGGCCTCGCCGGATTACCTGCGCCGCTTCGGCATGCCAAGCGTTCCCGACGACCTGCACAAGCATCGCTGCATCCGCCAGCGGCTGCCCAGCGGCAAGCGCTATCGCTGGGAGTTCGAGCGGCGAGGGCAGGAGATCGCCATCGACGTTCCCGGCGCGCTGACGCTCGACGACAACGAACTCATGGTCGAAGCGGCAGCCGACGGTCTCGGCATTGCCTACGTGCCCGAGATCGTGGCCAGCGAGCGTCTCGCCTCGGGGCAGCTAGTGGCGTTGCTCGAAGCCTGGAGCCCGCCGTACCCCGGCCTGATGCTTTACTACCCTGGGCACCGCCACGTGCCCGCGGCACTGCGCGCCTTCATCGATCTGTTGAAGGTGTCGGATATCCCCGCGGGAGGCCAACTAGGCATTCCCGAGAGTTAAGGGCTTACTCCCGCCTTGCCACCAGCAGGCCGATGCCGGCGCTCGCCAACAGGCTTGCGCAGGTGCGGTTGAACAGCCGGCGCATGGCGGGGCGCGAGAACCAGTGGCGTAGAAAGGCGCCGAAGCAGGCATAGCCGATGATGGCCACCCATTCGAGTACCAGGAACAGAGCGCCCAGGATCAGGAACTGGAAGGCGACGTCGCCGCCTGGCGTAACGAACTGAGGCAGGAACGCCGTGAAGATCAGGATCGCCTTTGGGTTGCCGGCGGCGAGCAGGAACTCCTGGCGGCTCAGGCCCCAGAGCCCCATCGGGGCGGCGGCCATGTCCTCGTCGCCACTCTCGGCGCCCCACAGCTGGAAGGCCAGCCAGAACAGATAGCCGGCGCCGAGCACCTTGATGAGCAGGAACAGCTTTTCGGAGGTGTAGAGCACGGTGGCCAGACCCGAGGCGGCGAGGGCGATCATCACCACGAAAGCCGTCAGGCGCCCGATGCCGGCCAGGCAAGCCATGCGCACGCCATAGCGCTTGGCGTTGCTCATGGAGAGCAGGTTGTTGGGGCCCGGTGCCATGTTCAGAGCGAAGCAGGCCGGCACGAAGAACAGCAGGGTCAGCAAGTCCATATGGGCCACCAGAGGGCGCGGTTCGGCTTTCGATTCTGCAACAGCAGTGTCAGGCACGACAACCTGGCCGAGGGGCGAG
>Ga0213835_100270_pt1 | contig 58522 bp, 52 predicted proteins | sample SWPATP01_FD_160576 | JGI IMG/M metagenome (GOLD analysis project Ga0213835, IMG submission 160576) | Coastal seawater microbial communities from Marineland, Florida, United States - SWPA TP0 #1 | ecosystem: Environmental > Aquatic > Marine > Coastal | place: USA: Florida | collected 2016-08-05
CCCTCCCTCCCTTCATCTTTCCCCAAATATCCTCGGGGGGAGTCGCCAAAGGCGACGGGGGGCTCGAGAGCCCCCCTGAAACGCCAGAGAAGGGCTCAGAACGCCAGCGCCGCGCCGTCGGCCCGCGGGTCGCTGGCCGCCTCGATCAGCCCGTCGCCATGCAACGACACCCCCCCGGCATGCCCGGCGAGGTCGCTGAAGGCCGGAAGCATCTCGATCTCGTGGCCGGCCGCCGCCAGCGCCTCTACCAGCGCGGGGTCGAAGCGGGACTCGAGCTTCAGGCTGGTCGTGGCGTCGCCCCAGGTCTTGCCCAGCAGCCAGCGCGGGGCGGTGACCGCAGCCTGGAGGTCCTGACCGAAGATCGCGTGGCGGGTGAAGACGGCCGCCTGCGTCTGCGGCTGGCCCTCGCCGCCCATGGTGCCGTAGGCCAGCATCCGCCCGTCCGACAGCCGCGCCATCGCGGGGTTGAGCGTGTGGAAGGGGCGCGCGCCGGGGCGCAGCCGGTTCGGGCCGGGGGCGAGCGAGAACCCTGCGCCGCGGTTCTGAAAGAACACGCCCGTCTCGGGGCAGACGAGGCCCGAGCCGAACTCCCAGAACACCGACTGGATGAAGCTGACCACGCAGCCCTCGGCGTCGGCGGCGCCCATCCAGATGGTGTCGCCGGGTTTCGCCACCTCGGGCCAGGGGCGGGCGCGCGCCGGGTCCACCTGCGCGGCGAGCGCCTCCAGCGCGGCGGGCTCCAGCCAGTCCTGCGCCGGGGTGGCCATGTGGTCGGGGTCGCCCAGCTCGGCGTTGCGGCGGAGAAAGGCGAGCTTGGTCGCCTCGATCAGCCCGTGGAGATGGGCAAGGCCCTCGGCCTCGGTCACACCCAGCCGGTCGAACAGGGCGAGGATCATCAGCGAGCTGACGCCCTGGGTGGGCGGGATCATGTTCCAGACCTGCCCGGCGCGGAGGGTCGTGGTCAGGGGCGTGACGATGTCGGCGGCAAAGCGTTGGAAGTCGTCCGCGCGCAGGGGGCTGCCGGCGGCCTCCAGAAACCGCGCATGGGTGGCGGCGATGTCGCCGCGGTAATAGTCGTCGAGCCCGGCGTGGCCCAGACGCTCCAGCGTGGCGGCCAGCGCAGGCTGGCGCAGCCGGTGGCCCGCCGCCGGCACCTCGCCCGCCGCGAGGAAGGTCTCGGCAAAGCCCGGAACATCGCGCAGGCCGTCGAGCTTTTCGGCGGTGGTGCGCGACTGGTTCTCCGTCACCGCGATGCCGTCGCGGGCCAGCCGCACGGCCGGCGCCAGCAGATCGGCCAGCGGCATCCGGTTGCCGCGGGGACAGAGCGACAGCGCCGCGCGCCAGCCGTCGATGGTGCCCGGCACGGTCAGCGCCGCGAGCGCCCCGCGGGCGGGCAGCGCCCCCTCGACCCCGTGGCCGGCATACCATTCGGGCGTCGCGAGCCCCGCGGCCCGGCCGCAGCCCGACACGCCCACCGGGTCCTGACCGGGGCGGTGGATGATCCAGAACCCGTCGCCGCCGATCCCGTTCATGTGCGGATAGGCGACCGCGACCACGGCGGCGGCGGCGACCATCGCCTCGACCGCGCTGCCGCCCGCCTCGATCACGTCGCGGCCTGCCAGCGCGGCGGCGCGGTGGGGGGCGGACATCCCGCCCCGGAATCCCATTGCCGATGTCAGCATCTCACCATCCGATCGCCCGTGGCAGCCATGTCGCGATGTCCGGTAGCACGAAGACGAGGGCAAGCGCCACGATCTGCAGGCCGATGAAGGGGATCGCGCCGCGATAGATGTCCATGGTGCTGACCCCCGGCGGCGCCACCCCCTTGAGGAAGAACAGCGACCAGCCGAAGGGCGGCGTCAGGAACGAGGTCTGCAGGTTGATGCAGATCAGGATGCCCAGCCACACCGGATCCACCCCCGCCTGCAGGAAGAACGGCAGGAACAGGGGCAGCGCGATATAGGTGATCTCGATCCATTCGAGGAAGAAGCCCAGCACGAAGACGATCAGCATCAGGAACACCAGCGCCCCGGTCACGCCGCCCGGCACCCATTCGAACATCCCGCGCACCAGCCCCTCGCCGCCGAGGCCGCGGAACGCCAGCCCGAACACCTGCGCGCAGATCAGGATGAAGAACACCATCGCCGAGATCAGCAGCGTCGCCCGCGCCACCTGGAACAGCAGCGACAGGGTCAGCCGCCCCGACAGCGCCACGAACAGCAGCGCCCCCACCGCCCCCATCGAGGCGGCCTCGGTCGGGGCCGCGATGCCGCCGATGATCGAGCCGAGCACCGCCACCACCAGCCCCACCGGCGGGCCCACCACCAGCACCGTCTTGCGCAAGAGCTGCCGCCGCGTCATCGCCCGGCGCTCGTCCACCGGGATGGGCGGCAGCGCGCCCGGCTTCCACCAGGCATAGCCCAGGATCGCCAGCACATAGACGCCCGCCAGCGCCAGCCCCGGCAGCATGGCGGCGGCGAACATGGTGCCGACCGACTGTTGCAGGATGTCGGCCAGCAGGATCAGCACCAGCGACGGCGGGATGATCTGTCCCAGCGTGCCCGAGGCGCAGATCATCCCGGTCGCGATCGGCTTGGGATAGCCCCGGCGCAGGAGGGTCGGCAGCGTCAGCAGGCCCAGCGTGACGATGGTGGCGCCGACGATGCCCGTGGCCGCGCCCAGCAGCACCCCGACGAGGATGATCGCCACCCCCATGCCGCCCTGGATGCGCCCGAAGAGATGGCCGACGACATCGATCAGCTCCTCCGCCAGCCGGGATTTCTCCAGCATCACCCCCATGAAGACGAAAAGCGGGATCGCCATGAGCGTATAGTTCGTCACCACCCCGTAGATGCGCGAGGGCAGCAGGTTGAACAGCATCGGCCCGAAGCCGAGATAGCCGAACACGAAGGCCGAGGTCGCCAGCGCGATGCCCACCGGGATGCCCACGATCAGCAGCACGAAGAAGGCGACGATCATCGCGATCGCCAGCAGTTCGTTGGGGCTCATGGCGCGTCATCCTCGTGTTTCGGTACGCGGGGGCAGCGCGAAGGCATGGCGCAGCACATGTGCCACCCCCTGCAGCGCCAGAAGCGAAAATCCAAGCGGGATCAGCGCCTTGAGCGCCCAGCGATAGGGCAGCCCCCCGGGGTTGGGCGAGGCCTCGCCGCGGGTCCAGGACATCTCGACCCAGGGCAGCGACAGCTTCACCACGATCACGCCCAGCGCGATCATCAACAGCCCCCCCAGAACCTCGATGCCGCGCTGCATCAGGGGGCCGAAGCGGTCGAACAGGACATCCACCCGCACCTGACTGTCCGAGAGCAGCGCATAGGACATGCCGAAGAGCGCGATGGGCGAGATCAGGTGCCATTGCAGCTCCTGCGCCCAGACCGCGCCGGTCCGAAAGAGGTAGCGGGCGAAGACATCGCCCGCCACCAGCAGCACCAGCGCCACGCAGACCCATGCGGCCAGGATGCCGAAGCCCCGGACCACGGCCTCGATGGCCAGCACCAGACGCGTGATCGCCGGTTTCATCGCCTCACATCTCCAGGATGTCCTTGAACCACGACACCTCGCTGATCCGCGCCCAGCCGTCGTGGTCGGCCTTGAAGGCGAAGTAGCTGTCGTGGACCTTGCGCACGATCTCGCTGGCGTTGGCCTCGGTCTCCAGCGTGTCGAGCGTCGCCTCGCGCAGCGCCGCGATCACCTCGGTGGGCAGCGGCGCGGCGGTGACGCCGTGGTTGGTGACGAGGTCGGTCAGCGCGGCCCCGTTCACCGACTCCGACCAGGTCAGGCTTTCGAGGCAGGCGGCCTGGCAGGCCTGCCTGACGATCATCTGGAGATCCTCGGGCAGCGACTCCCACGCCGCCTTCGAGATCAGCAGCTCGCCCGTGGTGGCCGGCTCGTGCCAGCCCGAGGTGTGGTAGAACTTCGCCGCCTGATGCAGGCCCAGCGCGCGGTCCTGATAGGGGCCGACGAACTCGGCCGCGTCGATCACGCCGCGCTCCAGCGCCGGAAAGATCTCGCCGCCCGGCAGCAGGCGGGTGTCGACGCCGAGCGAGGCATAGACGCGCCCGGCGAGGCCGGGGATGCGCATGCGCAGGCCGTTGAGCTGGCTGATGCTCTCGATCGGCTCGCGGAACCAGCCGGTCATCTGCACGCCGGTCGAGTTCATCGGGAAGGCGACGAGGCCGAAGGGCTCGTAGACCTCGTGCCACAGCTCCAGACCGCCGCCGTGGAACAGCCAGGCCATGTGGCCCATATAGGACAGCCCGAAGGGCACGGTGGTGAAATACTGGGCGGCAAAGGTGTTGCCCGACCAGAAATAGCTGTTCGAGGCGTTCATCTCGATCACGCCCGATTGCACGGCGTCGAAGCCCTCGAAGGCGGGGATCAGCTCGCCGGCGGCGAAGTGCTGGATGTTCAGCCGACCGCCCGACATGATGCGGATCTTCTCGATGATGTCGGTCGGGCTGCCGGGGCCGACGGTGTAGAAGGGGGCGGTCGGCCCGTAGCTGTTGGTCATGCGCCAGTTGAAGGTCGTTTGCGCACGCGCGACGTTCGGCGCAGCGAGGCCCGCGCCGACGGCGGTCAGGGCGGACGCAGAGAGGAACTTGCGACGATCCAAGGCGGTTTCCTTTCGTGGACAGGGTTGCTGTGTGCCAGACCACGCCTGACAGGCGGCACCTAGCGCGTCCGTCCGGCGCGACGTCTCCACGCCCCGTCGCGGGCGACGTTTCTCCGGGCATATGCGCAAACATTGTGCGGCTCTGCGGCGTTCTGCGCAGCGATGCGGCGTGGGGCAGAAGGTCCGGACCAATCCCCGGCCGGATGCCGACTGGACGGCGGCAGGCTCAGGCCGTCCGGTCGGCCAGCCGCGCGGCGGTCTCGCGGTGCTCGCCCGCGTCCCGGGCCTGGCCGACGAGCCAGTCGGTGAAGACCTTCCCGTCCCGCACGCCGCGCCGAGCCTCGCCGCGAAGGGCGACGATGTCGTCACCGCTGACCCGCAGTTCGGGCAGCGGCTCGGCGACGTGACCGCGGGCGATCATGTCGGACAGGGTGATCAGGGGGCCGACCACCGCGCCCTGTCCGGCAAGTGCGGCCTCCAGCGCGATGTAGAAATGCGGATATCGCTTCCGCTCGCGCGAGAGCCGGACCTTGCCGGCGACCCGGGCGGTCCAGGCCTCCAGCTCTCCCGGGCGGCTCTCGGACTCGATCAGCGCCATGTCGGCGAGGTTGCGGGCGCGCGCGCCCCGCCGATGCCTGACCAGCGCAGGATGCGCCAGCAGCCCGAGGCGCTCCGAGATCAGGTGGACGCTGTCGCGCGGGGCGGTGTTGCGGGCCACCTGCGTGATCGCGACATCGAAGTCGACCGACGCCAGCGGCGTGCTGGCATGGGTCGGGATGACGTCGATGCAGACGTCCTGATGCTGGCGCGAAAAATCCCACAGGCGCGGCATCAGCCAGCGCATGGCGAAACTTGCCGGCGCCGCGACGCGCAGGGTCCGCGACCCGGATTTCGGGCGCAGCTCCTCGAGGGTGCTGGCCAGCATGCCGCTCGCCCTGTCGAAGGCCGCGGCGAGGGCGAGGGCGGCCTCCGTCGGCTCCAGCCCGCCGGGGCAGCGCGCGAACAGTTCGATCCCGAGCCGTGCCTCGACCTGGGCGATCTTCTTGCTGACGGCGCTGGGCGTGACGTGCAGCGCCTGTGACGCAAGTGTGAAGTTCCTGTATCGACAGGCCGCCGAGATATAGGCCAAGCCCTTGAACGGGATGTCTTTGTCCGGGACCTGTTCCATCGCGGCACCGTCCTGTTCCGACAAGTCGTTTTGCGCGCGGGTCGCCGTCGCCGATGACGGTGCCGTCGCAACGGAAGGCTAGCCGACGAATGATTCATGCAGGTAACGCGCCGGGGGCTGCCCCGGACCGCACGCGGCGCGTGGCGGTGAACGGACGCAGCTATGCCCTGCCGGAGCATCCGGTGGCGGTGATCTGCGTGGACGGCTTCGACCCCGCCTATCTCGACTGCGCGCTGGCGGACGGCATCATGCCGACCCTTGCCCGCTGGGTCGCCACCGGCTTTGCCTGTTCGGTCGATGCGGCGATGCCGACCTTCACCAACCCCAACAACATCTCCATCGTGACGGGCGCGCCTCCGGCCGTGCACGGGGTCTCGGGCAACTATTTCCTCGACCGCGCGACCGGGGTCGAGACCATGATGGTCGACGCGCGGTTCCTGCGGGCCGAGACCATCCTCGCGACGCTCGCGCATGCCGGTGTCCGCGTCGCCTCGGTCACCGCCAAGGACAAGCTGCGTCAGGCGCTGGGGGCGGGCCTGCGGGGGATCTCGCTGTCGGCGCAGCATGCGGACCGGGCGACGATCGCGGAGAACGGGGTCGACGGGGTCGAGGCGATGGTCGGGCGTGCGGTGCCGGACCAGTACTCGGCCGATCTGTCGCTGTTCGTGCTGGATGCGGGCATCGCGCTGCTGCGCCGCGGCCGGGCCGAGCTTCTCTATCTGTCCCTGTCGGATTTCGTGCAGCACGCGCACGCGCCGCGCACGCCGCCGTCGGACGCCTTCCTGCGCGACATCGATCTGCGGCTGGCCGCGCTGGCCGAGGCGGGCGCCCGCGTGGTGCTGACGGCGGATCACGGCATGACGGACAAGGCCGATGCCGCCGGACATCCCAACGTGCTGTATCTGGAGGATGCCCTGAACGCCCGCTTCGGCGACGGCGCGGTGCGGATCATCTGCCCCATCGCCGACCCGTTCGTGCGCCATCACGGCGGGCTGGGCTCGTTCGTGCGCGGCTATGTGCGGCCGGGCCTGCCGGTCGACGAGGTGATCCGCACCGCCCGTGGCCTGCCGCACATCGATGCGGTGATCCCGGCCGCCGAGGCGGCGCGGCGATTCGACCTGCCGCTCGACCGCGAGGGCGATTTCGTGGCGCTCGCAGAGGACGACGCCGTGATCGGCGCGCGCGCGACCGAGCATGACCTCGCCGCCCTCGCGGGCCGGCGGCTGCGGTCGCACGGCGGGCTGTCCGAGCGGCGCGTGCCGCTGGTTGCCTCGCATCCGCTGCGCCCCGGCGCCGGAGAGGGCATCCGCCACAACTGGGACGCGTTCGACGTGGCCCTCAACCGCATGGTGACGGCATGACCCGGCGGGCCATCGTCATCATCCTGGACGGCCTGCGCCGCGACTGGGTGACGCCCGGGCTGACCCCGGCGGTCCATGCCTTCGGCGCGGAGGCGACGGCCTTCGCGCGGCACCGCAGCGTGTTCCCCTCCTGCACGCGGGTCGTCTCGTCCTCCATCGCGACCGGTTGCCTGCCGGCGCGCCACGGCATCCAGGGCAACATGCTGGCGCTGACCGAGGGCGGGCGTCCGGTGCTGCACGATGTCGGGCCGCCGGGCTTCTTCGAGCATCGGCGCCGCGTGACGGGCCGGGCGATGGACCGCCCGACATGGGCCGAGCGGCTGGCCGGCCGGGGCGGATGCGTCGTCTACTCCAACGTCTCGCCCGGGGCGGCCCATGCGCAGGATCCCGACGGCCATGGCCGGGTGCATCACCGGTCGGGATCGTACGGGCCCGGGCGGGTGCCCCTGTCGGGGTCCGAGGCGCTGGCGGTCACGCCCGACATCGCCGGCGACATCGCCATGACCGAGCGGTTCTGCGCCGATGTGCTGTCGGACCGGCCGCCGGCGCTGGCGGTGCTGTGGTGCGGCAACCCCGACACCGCGCAGCACGGCCTGCCGCTCGGCTCTCCCGGGCATCACGCGGTCCTGCGCGCGGTCGATGCCAACATCGCCCGCCTGCTGGAGCGGATCGGTCAGGACGACGACACGCTGCTGATCCTCGCCAGCGATCACGGTCACGAGGCCATCGCCGGTCAGGTCGACATCGCCGCCGAGCTGGTCGCCGCCGGCCTCAAGGACAGCCGCGCGAGCGACGATGTGGCGGTCGCCCCCAACGGCTCGGCGGCGCTGATCTATCTCGCGCCCGCCGCGCAGCGCCGCAAGGACGCCATCGCCGGGTGGATCGCGGCCCAGCCCTGGGCCGGGCGCGTCCATGTCGGCGCGGGGCTGGCCGAGGCCGGGCTCTCCGAGGACCACGGGCTGGCCATGGCGGTGTCGCTGGCCTCCAGCGATGCGCCGAATGCCTTTGGCGTGCCGGGGTCGGTGCTGGTGGCGGGCCGGGCCGACCGCCCCGCGCCGCCGCCCGGGACCGGCACCCATGGCAGCCTCGGGCGCTGGGCGCAATCGGCCGTCCTGTTCATCCGCGGGCCCGGCTTTCGCCCGGGCAGCACCTGCGACGACGTCACCAGCGCGATCGATCTCGCCCCCACGGTGCTCTGCCACCTCGGCGAAGCCGCCACCGGCATGGACGGGCGCGCGCTGCAAGACCCCGGTTTCCGGTTTCCCCAACCCCAAGGAGCTGCCCCATGACACGCTTCAGTCCCCTTCGCCGTCGCCTGCTGATGTCGGCCGCCGCCGCGGCGCTGCTGCCCGCGGCATGGCCGGCGCTGGCCGAGACGCCGGTCCGCGGCGGCGTGCTGCGCTATTCCACCATCGGGCTCGACACGGCGGATGCGCACCGTCACACCGGCTCCATCGGTGTGGTGCAGGCCTATGCCGAAACCCTGACCAGCATCGCGCCCGACGGCAGCGTCGAGCCCTTCCTCGCCGAGAGCATCACGGTCAGCGACGACGGCACCGAATATGTCTTCGTCCTGCGCGAGGGCATCCGATTTCACAACGGCGACCTGCTGACCGCGGCCGATGTCGTGGCCAATTTCGTGCGGGTGCGCGACAACGTCACCCGCGGCTGGCTGAGCAGCGCGATGCAGCTGGTGGAATCGGTCGAGGCCGTCGACGACCGCACGGTGCGGCTGGAGATGACCGAGCCCTATGCGCCGCTGCTGAACCTGCTGTCCGAGCTGTGGATCCTCTCGCCCCGGTCCGAAGGCTGGGACGGCCAGATGGTGACCCCGATCGGGACCGGGCCCTTCGTCTTCGCCGACTGGGTGCCCGGCGTGCGCCTGCATGCGCCGCGCTTCGAGCAGTACTGGCAGCCCGGCCTGCCCCATCTCGACGCGGTGGAGTTCAACCTGCGCGAGGACATCGACACCGCGCTCGCGCTGCGGGCGGGCGACCTGCACATCGCCAGCGTCGACCGCGACTCGCTGCCGGAGCTGCGGGCCGACCCGAACGTCGAGATCCGGTTCATGAAGGACACGAGCTGGCATTTCCTGTCGTTCAACAACCGCGCGCCGCGCCCGCCCTTCGACAACCTGCGGGTGCGCGAGGCCGTGGCGCATGCGCTCGACCGGGCGGCCTACATGAATTTCGTCGCCGGCGAGGACGGGATCGTCACCAACCAGATGGTCGCGCCCGGCAACTTCTATTTCGACCAGGCGATGCACGATGCCGACCCGCACCGCGTCCGCGATCTGGAGCGCGCCCGTGCGATCCTGGCCGAAGAGGGCGTCAACCCGGCGGAGCACCGCCTGCGGGCGGTCTCGTGGCAGACGGCCTCGTCGCAGGTCGCGTTGCAGATGGTGCGCGAACTGGGCTTCGAGATCGAGCATCTCGCGCTGGACGATCTGGGCGCGATGCAGCGGCTGGGGCAGTACGACTGGGACCTCGCGCCGTTTTCCAGCGGGCCGCGCGCCGACATCTTCATGCGTTTCGTGCGCCTGATGAGCGACGGTCCGAACCCCGGGCTGTGGGGCGGCGTGCAGGATGCCGACTTCGACCGGATGGTGACCGCGGCCGTGCGCACCGCCGATCCCGAGGCGCGGCGCCGGCTCTACCTCGACGCCTGGCAGCACTCGCTGGACAACTACCACACCGTCGTCATGGGGCATCTTCAGGGGGTCATCGCCAACCGCTCGGAGGTGCGCGGCTGGGATCCGGGCTTCACCTATTCGCCCAACTGGGCCAGCGGCGGCATCGCCCACACCTGGCTCGCCCGCGCCTGATGGCCAGCCTCGAGACACAGGGCGCCCCCCGGATCGGGGGCGCCAGCGACCTGGTGGTCATCGTCAGCGCGGTGCTGGCGGCGGTCATCGTCGTCGCGGCGATCGCGGGCCCCTTCCTCCTGCCGCACGACCCGCTGCACCAGAACCTGATGAGTCGGAACCTGCCGCCGGGCCCCGTCCACTGGCTCGGCACCGACAATCTGGGCCGCGACGTGCTGGCGCGGCTCGTGTCCGGGGCGCAGTTCACGCTGATGGTCGGGGTCGGCGGGGTCATCATCGCCTTCGTCGCCGGCGCCGGGATCGGCCTCGTGGCGCTCGCGATCGGGGGGCCGCTGCCGCTGGTGGTCTTCGGCGGGGTCGACCTGATCCGGGTGCTGCCGGGGCTTCTGATCGTGCTGCTGCTGATCGCCTCGCTGGGGCCGGGGACGGGGCCCGTCCTGTTCGCCGTCGGCATCAGCTTCGCGCCGCTCTTCGCCTATGTCGCCCGCGCCGCCTGGATGCGCGAGATGCAGTCGGACTATGTCGCCAGCGCCCGCGCCCTCGGCTTCGGGCGGCTGCACATCCTGCACCGCCACATCGCGCCGAACATCGCCGGCGCGCTGGTGACGCAGGCCGCGATCATCCTGCCGCGCTGCATCGTGACCGAGTCGGTCGTCAGCTTTCTCGGCCTCGGGGCCTCGCCCGACCAGCCGACCTGGGGCCGCATGATCTCCGATGCCGCCCGCTTCATCGAGCGCGCGCCCCACGGCGTCCTTGCCCCGCTCGTCGCGCTCGTCGTCCTCACCTTTGCCCTGTCGATGCTGGGCGACCGCCTGCGGCTGCGGATCGACCCGCTGCGCCGCCCGGGACGCGGAAGGAAACCGTCATGACCCGCACCGGCGCCATCGCCGCCACCCTGATCCGCTCGGCGCTGCTGGTCGTGGCCATCGCGCTGCTGGTCTTCCTGTTCCTGCGGGTCATTCCCGGCGATGTCGTCGACGTCTTCGCGATCGAGGGCGACCTGACCGAGGACCAGGCGGCGCTGATGCGCGCCGAGCTGGGGCTCGATGCGCCGGTCTGGCGGCAGCTCGCGGTCTGGACCGGCGACATCGTCTCGGGGGACCTGGGCACATCGGTGCGCTACCAGCGCCCGGTCGCCGATCTGGTCGCCAGCGCGATCCCGACGACGGTGACGGTCGGGCTGGGCAGCTTCGCCTTCGGGGTGAGCCTCGCGATCGCGCTCGCGATCGGGGCCGCGCTGTGGCCGCGGTCGGTCTTTCCGCTGCTCGTCAATGCCGTGAACACCTGGTCCATCGCGGTGCCGACCTTCTGCGTCGGGCTGATCGGGATCCTCGTGTTCGCGATCTGGCTGCGCTGGATGCCGGTGCTCGGCAACATCTGGCTGCCCATCGTGGTCATCGGCCTCGATATCGCCGGGCAACTGGTCAAGACGCTGCACGAAGAGCTGAAGGAGGCCACGACCAGCGCCCATATCCGCACCGCGCAGGCCAAGGGGCTGCACCCGCTGCGCATCGTCGTGTTCCACCTCCTGCCGACGGCGGCGCCGCTGGCGCTGGCGCTGTCGGGCCTCGTCCTGGCCGGGCTGGTCGGCGGCACCCTGACGATGGAGGTGCTGTTCGGCCTGCCCGGGGTCGGCAGCCTGACGCTGAACGGCATCCTGGGGCGCGACTATCCGCTGATCCAGGCGACCCTGCTGCTGCTCGCCCTCGCCGTGGTGGTGCTGAACGGCCTGACCGACCTGCTGCATGCGCTGATCGACCCGAGGCCCGCGCAATGACACCCGTGCTCGAGATCTCGAACCTCGCGGTCGACATCGCCGGCCGCCGCATCGTCGACGGCGTCTCGCTGGCGATCCGCAAGGGCGAATGCGTGGGCGTCGTCGGCGAGAGCGGCAGCGGCAAGTCCATGACCGCGCTCGCCGCCATCGGGCTGCTTCCGCCCGCGGCCACGGTCGCGCCGGGCTCGGCCATCCGGATCGGGGGCGCCGACATCCTGGGCATGGACCACCGCGCGCTGCGCCGGGTGCGCGGGTCCCGCGTGGGGGTGATCTTTCAGGACCCGATGTCCAGCCTCAACCCGTTCATGCGGGTGGGGGCGCAGATCGTCGAGGCGATCCGCGCCCATCGCGACATCGGCCGCGCCGACGCCCGCCGGATGGCGCTGGAGCTGCTGGGCGAGGTCGGCATCCGCGAGCCCGAACGCCGGATCGACGCCTTCCCGCACGAGCTGTCCGGGGGCCAGCAGCAGCGGGTGATGATCGCGATGGCGCTGTCGACCGACCCGGAGCTGCTGATCGCCGACGAACCCACCACGGCGCTCGATGCCACGGTGCAGCACCAGATCCTGACGCTGCTGCAACGGCTGCGCCGGCAGCGCGGCATGGCGCTGATGTTCATCTCGCACGATCTGGGGGTGGTGGCGGCCATCGCCGAGCGGGTCGCCGTGATGCGCGACGGCCGGGTGGTCGAGGCCGGGCCGGTGGGCGCGCTGCTGGGCTGTCCCGAGCACCCCTATACCCGGTCGCTGATCGAGGCCCGCCGCCGGCTGGTCGCCAGCCGGTCCACGCACGCAGCCCGGCCCGGCGAGGCGCCCTGCGTCGCCGTCGAGGGGCTGCGCATCGCCTATCGCGCGGCCTTCGGCCTGGGCCGCCCCTTCGTGGCGGTCGAGGGGCTCGACCTCGCCATCGGCCCCGGCCGCGCCCTCGGCCTCGTCGGCGAGAGCGGCAGCGGCAAGAGCAGCGTCGCCCGGGCGCTGGCGGGGCTGGTCCGCCCCGAGGCCGGGCGGATCGCGATGCTGGGGCGTCAGTTCACGCCCCGGCACTGGACCGCGCCGCGCCCGCTGCGGGGCAAACGCCAGATCGTGTTCCAGAACCCCTCGGGGGCGCTGAACCCCAGGCTGACCGTCCGCCGCCAGCTCGATGAGCCGCTCGACGCGATCCGGGCGCCGTCGGACGCCACCCGCACCCGGCGCATGGTCGCGCTCCTGCACGACGTCGGCCTCGATGACAGCTTTCTCGACCGCTATCCCCACGAGATGAGCGGCGGGCAGAAGCAGCGCGTGTGCATCGCCCGCGCCCTCCTCTCGGACCCCGAGGTGCTGATCTGCGACGAGGTGGTGTCCTCGCTCGACGTGACGACGCAACTTCAGGTGCTGCGGCTGCTCGACGGTCTGCGCCGCGCGCGGGGCTTTGCCATGCTCTTCATCGGCCATGACCTCGATGCCGTGGCGGCGATCTCCGACGAGATCGCGGTGATGCACGAGGGGCGGGTGGTCGAGCGGGGCACGGCCCGCGAGATCGTCGAGGCGCCGACGACCTCCCATACCCGTGCCCTGGTCGAGGCGATGAACGCGGTGCGCCTGCCCCCCGCGCAGCCCGTCGCGGCGCGGCGCGCGGCCGGTCCCATGGCCTGACCGCCGCGCCTGCGGCCGGGACGGGGGTCAGCCCGCGGCGGCGCCGGGCGAGCGCGGGCCGACGGTCAGCTCGCTGACGGACTGGGCGATGGCGCGCCGGTCGATCCGGAACAGCCGGGCGAGATCGCCGATGGTGCCGGTCTGGCCGAAATGCTCGACGCCATGCGGGATGGTGCGGTGTCCCGCCACCGCCCCGAGCCAGGACAGCGTCGCCGGGTGCCCGTCGATCACGGTGACGATGGTGCAATGGCGCGGCAGGTCCCCGAGCAGCCGCTCGACATGCGCGCGGGCGGCAGGATGGCCCCGGGCGCGGGCCCGCTGGGCCGCCGTCCAGCCCGCATTCAGGCGGTCGGCCGAGGTGACCGCAAGGACCGCCACGTCGCGGCGGTGCTCGCCGATCATGCCCGCGGCGGCGATGGCCTCGTCGGCGATGGCGCCCTGATAGGCGATGACGACGGAACAGTTGGGCCCGGGCCTGCGCAGCCAGTAGGCGCCATCGATGGCCCCCTGGCGAAAGGCGTCGTCCACGCGGCGGCCGGGTTGCTCCAGCGGCTTGGTGGTCAGGCGCAGATAGACCGAGCCGCCGGTCTCGTCGCGCAGCCAGGTCCGCTCGTCCGGATCGCCCTCGCCGTCGCGCTGCATGTAGTCGAAGGCCCACTCCATGATGACCGCCAGCTCGTCGGCAAAGGCCGGCTCGAAGCTGGCCAGCCCGTCCTGCGCCATGCCCGTCAGCGGGGTGCCGATGGACTGGTGCGCGCCCCCCTCCGGCGCCAGCATGACCCCCGAGGGCGTGCCCACGATCATGAAGCGCGCATCCTGATAGCAGGCATAGTTCAGGGCATCGAGCCCGCGGTGGACGAAGGGGTCGTAGACCGTGCCGATGGGGATGATCCGCCTGCCCCAGAGGCTGTGCGACAGCCCCGCCGCGCCCAGCAGCAGGAACAGGTTCATCTCGGCGATGCCCAGCTCCAGATGCTGGCCCTCGGGGGCGAAGTTCCACTTCGCGGTGGACGGGATGCGATGCTCGATGAAGGCGTCGCTTTCCGGCACGCGCGAAAACAGCCGGCGCCGGTTCACGAAGGCGCCGAGGCCCGTGGTCCCCGTCACATCCGGCGAGGTCGTCAGGATGCGGTCGGCAAGGGCGCTGTCGCCGCGGGCCAGCTCGTCGAGGATCTTGCCGAAGGCGGCCTGGGTCGAGATCTCGCGGTCGCTGGAAAAGCCGATCGCGGGGACGGGGAGGCGGGCGTCGGCATGGCGGCGCGGCCCCCGGGCGAAGAACGGGACCCGGGCCAGGAACGCCCGCAGCGCGGCCTCGTCGGGCACCGTCGCGAAGGGCTCCCACTCCTGCCCCTCCGGCACGCCCATGGCCGCCTGCCACTCGGCCATCTGGGCCCGGGTCATCAGCCCGCCGTGGTTGTCCTTGTGCCCCGCGATCGGGGTGCCCCAGCCCTTGATCGTATAGGCGAGAAAGCAGGTCGGGCGGTCGTGGTCGATCGCGGCGAAGGTCTCGGCCATCGTCGCCACGCAGTTGCCGCCGAGGTTCTCCATCAGCGCCGCGAGCTCGCGGTCGCTCCGCCGGTCGAGGAGCGCGGTCACGTCGCCCTGATCGCCCAGATCGTCCATCAGCCGCCGGCGCCAGACCGCGCCGCCCATGTAGGTCAGCGCCGAGTATTCCGCATTCGGGCAGGCGTCGATCCAGGCGCGCAGCTTGTCGCCGCCGGGCTCCTCGAACGCTGCCCGCTGGAGCGCGCCGAACTTGACCCGCACCACGTCCCAGCCGAAGGCCTCGAAGATCTTCTCGATCCGCCCGAACAGCCCCTCGCGCACGATCCCGTCGAGCGACTGGCGGTTGTAGTCGATGATCCACCAGCAGTTGCGCAGGTTGTTCTTCCAGCCCTCCTGCAACACCTCGTAGACGTTGCCCTCGTCCAGCTCGGCATCGCCCACCAGCGCCACCATGCGGCCCGGCGCGATATCGCCCCACGGCTTGCCCAGGATGAAGTCCTGCACCAGCGACGCCAGCGCCGTGATCCCCACCCCCAGCCCCACCGAGCCGGTGGAGAAATCCACATCGTCCACGTCCTTGGTCCGGCTGGGATAGCTCTGCACCCCGCCGAAGCCGCGGAAATTCTCCATCCGCGCGCGGTCCAGATTGCCCATCAGGTACTGCATGGCGTGGAACACCGGCGAGGCATGGGGCTTCACCGCGACCCGGTCCTCGGGCCGGAGCGCGCTGAAGTAGAGCGCCGTGATGATCGACACCATCGAGGCCGAGGAGGCCTGATGCCCGCCCACCTTGATCCCGTCGACCTTGGGTCGCAGGTGGTTGGCGTTGTGGATCATCCAGTGCGACAGCCACAGCAGCCGCTGCTCGATGGTCCGGAGATGGGCATGCGACATGGGGCCTCCGCGCGCGGCCGGGGCTGTCCCGGGGGGACGCCTCAGCCGTCCTTGTAGTAGTAGCTGTAGCCGTTCAGGGCCGGGGCCCCGCCGAGATGGGCATACAGCACCCGCGAGCCCTTCGGAAAGAACCCCTTGCGCGCGAGGTCGATCATGCCCTGCATGGATTTGCCCTCATAGACCGGGTCGGTCATCATCGCCTCGGTCCGCGCGGCAAGCCGGATCGCGGCGTTGGTTTCCTCCGAGGGCACGCCATAGGCCGGATAGGCATAGTCCGGATTGATGTGGATCTCGTCGTCGCGGACCCTGCGGCCAAGGCCCACCAGCTCGGCGGTGTTGTCCACGATCTGGCGCACCTGCGCGCGGGTCTGCCCGGGCGTGCCCGAGGCGTCGATCCCGATCACCCGGTCGGCGCGGTCCTGCGCGGCAAAGCCCACGATCATCCCGCCCTGGGTCGAGCCGGTGACGACGCAGACGACGATGTAGTCGAAGCGGAAGCCGAGCTCGGCCTCCTGCTCGGCCACCTCCTCGGCAAAGCCGACATAGCCGAGCCCGCCGTACTTGTGCACCGAGGCCCCGGCCGGAATGGCATAGGGCTTGCCGCCCGCGTCCCGGACCGACTGGATCGCATCCTCCCAGCTCTTGCGGATGCCGATGTCGAAGCCGTCGTCCACCAGGCGGCTGTCGGCGCCCATCAGCCGGGTCATCAGGATGTTGCCGACGCGGTCATAGACGGCGTCGTAGTGCGGCACCCATTTCTCCTGGATCACCACGCATTTCATGCCCAGCTTGGCGGCCGTCGCCGCGACCATCCGCGTGTGGTTCGACTGCACCCCGCCGATGGAAACCAGCGTATCGGCCCCGGAGGCAATGGCATCCGGCACGATGTATTCCAGCTTGCGCAGCTTGTTGCCGCCAAAGGCCAGCCCCGAGTTGCAGTCGTCGCGCTTGGCATGGAACTCGACGCCGGCGCCGACGGCCTCGGTCAGGCGGGGCAGGGGCTCGATGGGGGTCTTGCCGAAGGTGAGCGGATAGCGGTCGAACCGGGCGAGCAGTGACATGGGCGGCCTCCTGGTGGGTGTCGGCGCATGCTATCAGCGCGGCGGTGAAGGGTGCTCTCGAAATCGCCGCCCGGATTGTCCGGATCGTCATGATCGGGGCTTCGGATGGGGTGATTTGCGAGATATCCTGCCTCCGGATGAAAGGATCTCCCATGGCCGAGCTGAGCCGAATCGACCGCGCCATCCTGCGCCACCTGCAACAGGACGGCCGCCTGTCCAACGCCGATCTCGCCCGGGCCGTGAACGTGAGCCCCGCCACCTGCCACCGCCGCACGCAGGCGCTGTTCGAGGCGGGCCACATCACGGCGGTGCGGGCGCAGGTGAACCCCGCGTCGGTCGATCTCGGGACCCTGGTCATGGTGGGCGTCGTGCTCGACCGGTCGACCCCCGAGAGCTTCGCCGCCTTCGAGAGGGCCGTGGGCGGCATGACCGAGCTGCTCGACTGCCTGCTGGTCGCCGGCGACTTCGACTATCTGCTGAAGATCCGGGTCAAGGAGATGACGGATTTCAACAAGATGCACACCAAGATGCTGATCGCCCTGCCCGGCGTGCGCCAGATCCGGACGTTCTTCGTGCTCAAGGAGATCAAGGAGAACGCCCCGCTGAAGGTCTGACGCCCCGCGCGGCCTTCGGGCGGCTGTGCGGCAGCGGCGCGGTGGGGGCTTCGAGCTCGGAGAGGATGGGGCAGTCGGGGCGGTCGTTGCCGTGGCAGCAGGCGGCGAGGGTTTCGAGGGTGGAGGCCATGTCCTCGAGCTCGCGGATCTTCTGGCGGAGCTCGGCGACATGGGCCAGCGCGAGGCGCTTGACGTCGGCGCTGTGGCGCTCGCGGTCGCGCCAGAGGCCGAGAAGCTCGCGGATCCCCTCGACGCTGAAGCCCAGATCGCGGGCGCGGCGGATGAAGCGCAGCCGGTGCACGTCCTGATCGGAATAGACCCGATAGCCCGCGGCGGTGCGGGCGGCGGCGGGGATCAGGGCGGTGTCCTCGTAGTAGCGGATCATCTTGGCCGAGACGCCGGAGGCCTTCGCCGCCTCGCCGATGTTCATTTTGCCCCGGGTCATGCCCGCGCCTCCTGCAGGGGCGGGGTCCAGCGGCGCAGGCGCAGCGCGTTGGCCAGCACGCAGACGGACGACAGCGCCATGGCGCCGGCGGCGAAGACCGGGGACAGGAGGATGCCGAAGGCGGGCCACAGCACCCCCGCCGCCACCGGGATCAGCGCGGTGTTGTAGGCAAAGGCCCAGAACAGGTTCTGCCGGATGTTGCGGATGGTGGCCTTCGACAGCGCGATGGCGCCCGGCACGCCCCTGAGCGAGCCCGACATCAGCACCACGTCGGCGGCCTCGATGGCGACGTCGGTGCCGGTGCCGATGGCGATGCCGACATCGGCCTCGGCCAGCGCGGGCGCGTCGTTGATGCCGTCGCCGACAAAGGCGAGGCGGCCGTGGGCGGCCTTCAGCTCGCGCACGGCGGCGAGTTTGCCCTCGGGCAGCACCTCGGCCACCACCGCGTCGATGCCGAGCTGGCGGGCGATGGCCTCGGCGGTGCGGCGGTTGTCGCCGGTGACCATGGCGACCTTCAGGCCGAGGCCGTGCAGGGTGCGGATGGCGGCCGGGGTTTCCGGCTTGATCGGGTCGGCCACGGCGATGATGGCGGCCAGCCGGCCGTCGATGGCGGCATAGAGGGGGGTCTTGCCCTCGTCGGCCAGCCGGGTGGCGGTGTCGGCAAAGGCGCCGGTGTCGAGGCCGAGGCGGGCCATGTAGCGGTCGGCGCCGATCTCGACCCGGGCCTCGCCGGCCCGGGCGGTGACGCCGAAGCCGGTGACGCTCTCGAACCCGGTGACCCTCGGCAGGGGCAGGCCCTCGGCGGCCTCGACGATGGCCCGCGCGATGGGGTGTTCGGATTTCGCCTCCACCGCGGCGACCTGCGTGAGCACGGTGTCGCGGTCGAAGCCCTCGGCCAGCTCCAGATCGGTCAGCCGGGGCTTGCCCTCGGTCAGCGTGGCGGTCTTGTCGAAGGCGACGACGCGCGCCTCCTTCAGCAGTTGCAGCGCCTCGCCCTTGCGGAACAGGATGCCGGTTTCGGCGCCCCGCCCGGTGCCCACCATGATCGAGGTGGGCGTCGCCAGCCCCATGGCGCAGGGGCAGGCGATGATGAGCACGGCCACCGCGTTCACCAGCCCGAAAGTCAGCGCCGGGGCCGGGCCGAACAGGAACCACACCGCAAAGGTGGCGGCGGCGATGGCGATGACAGCGGGGACGAACCACATGGTCACCCGGTCCACCAGCGCCTGAACCGGCAGCTTGGCGCCCTGCGCCGCCTCGACCATGCGGATGATCTGCGCGAGCATCGTGTCGCCGCCCACGGCGGTGGCGCGGAAGGCGAAGGCGCCGGTCTGGTTCACCGTTCCGCCCACCACCGTGGCGCCCACGGGTTTGGCCACCGGCATCGGCTCGCCGGTGATCATGGATTCGTCGACATGGCTTTCGCCCTCGATCACCTCGCCGTCCACCGGCACACGCTCGCCAGGCCGGACCTCGATGACGTCGCCCGGGCGGACCTCGTCGAGGGCGAGGTCAACGGCGCCCCCGCCGCGGCGCACCCGCGCGGTCCTGGCCTGCAGCCCGATCAGCCGCCGGATGGCCTGCGAGGTGCGCCCCTTGGCCCGCGCCTCCAGATACCGGCCCAAGAGGATCAGCGTCACGATCACCGCGGCGGGTTCGTAATAGACGTTGACCGTGCCGACGGGCAGCAACCCCGGCGCGAAGGTCGCCACCAGCGAGTAGAGGAAGGCCGCCATGGTGCCCACCGCCACGAGGCTGTTCATGTCCGGCGCGCCCCGCAGCAGCGCCGGAAAGCCCAGCGCGTAGAAGCGGATGCCGGGAAAGGCCATGACCAGCGTGGTCAGCGCGAACTGGATCAGCCAGCTTGCCTGCATGCCGATGGTGGACATGATGAGGTGGTGCAGCGGCGGGATCATGTGCGAGCCCATCTCCAGCACGAAGACCGGGAGCGTCAGCGCGCCGGCGATGATCACGTCGCGGCGCAGCGCCTCGGCCTCGGCGTCGCGCCGGGCGGCCGCGCCATCGTCGGTTGCGCTGGGACGGCGCTCGCGGGCGTCGTAGCCCGCCCTCTCCACCGCCGCGATCAGCGTGGCGGCATCGGCGCTGCCCGTCACCGTGGCGCGTTCGGTCGCAAGGTTCACCCCGGCCGCGTCCACCCCCGGCACCGCCTTCAGCGCCCGCACCACCCGGCCCACGCAGGAGGCGCAGGTCATCCCCTCGACCTCCAGCTCGACCCGTGCGGCGGGCACGTCGTAGCCTGCCGCGCGCACGGCCTCGACCAGCGCGCGCCCCTCCACCGGCGCGGCGAAGCGCAGCTCGGCGCGTTCGGTCGCGAGGTTCACGTCCGCCGCGGCCACACCGGGGACCGCGCGCAAGGCGCGCTCCACCCGGCCGACACAGGAGGCGCAGGTCAGGCCCTCGATCGGCAGGCTGCGGCGGGCGAGGGGTTCGGCGGGGGCGTTCATGGCGGTCTCGACTCTGGGCAAACAGGATTGGTCCCAGACATGGGGCTTCCAACCATGGGAAGGTCAAGCCCCGGATCGCCGAATGTCGCCGCGCCGGAAAACCTGCGGAAAGGTCCTTGACCTTCCCATGGTGGGAAGCCCCATCTGATGCAGCACCAGATGGAACCAGGGAGGCGCTGGTGCTATTCCACATCGAGAACATGACCTGCGGCGGCTGCGTGCGCGGCGTCACCCGCGCGATCCACAGCGTGGACCCGTCGGCCGGGATCGAGGCCGATCCGCCCACGCGCAAGCTTACCGTCCGGTCCGACCGCCCGGCCGCCGACTTCCTGCCCGCGCTGGAGGCCGCCGGCTTCGACGCCAGCCTGCAGTGAGGAGACCCATGATGCATGTGAAGAAACTCCCGGCCGTGTTCCTGATCGGCACCGCGCTGGCCGTCGGCGGCCTGACCTGGGCCCAGACGCAGATGGACCATGGCTCGATGGGTCACGGCTCGATGGACCACGGGGCCCACGGGGCCCACGGGGCGAGCAGCGACGATCCCGTCATCGCGGCCTATCAGGCGGCGAACGACCGCATGCACCGCGACATGGCCATCGAGTTCACCGGCGACGCCGATGTGGATTTCGTCCGCGGCATGATCCCCCACCACCAGGGCGCCATCGACATGGCGCGCGTGGTGCTGGAGCATGGGTCGGACCCCGAGATCCGCGCGCTGGCCGAAGAGGTGATCGAGGCCCAGGAGGCCGAGATCGCCATGATGCGCGCCTGGCTGGCCGAGCGCGGCCACGACTGAGCGGTCGCGTGCGAGGGCAGCCGCCGCCGCGCAGGGGGCGAGGCCGACCGCGCTCCGGATCGGTGTGGGCGGTTGGCGGTCTCAGGCGCCCGGGTGCTGCACCGGGCAGCTCTCGTCGGCAGCCCAGTCCGTGAAGCCGAGGTGATGGACGCCCGCGTCGGTGCGACCGGCGACCACGGCCGCCCGCCCTCGCGCCGGGGGCAGGCCGCAGGGGGCCGGCCTGGTGGGGCGCCTGCCGCCGCAGCTCGGGCAGCGCCGCCAGCCCGCCGTTCAGCACCGTCGCGGGCAGGCCGGAGCATTGCCGGATGAACCCGACGCGCCGCCTCGGTCATGCGCCCGTCGTCCGGAACGACGGTCACGGCACCCGGCCCCACGCCCGGCCCCTGCAACGCCTCCTGCCAGAAGGGCAGGTCGTCGAGGCCCGCCCGCCGTCTGCGTTGCGCCGCGCGGCCCGCAGCGTGTAGCCTGCACGAAGCCATGACGAGGTGTGAATATGCGGGTGATCGGGTGCGGCGCCGGGATGCGGCGGGGATGGGCCACCGTCGCCGCCCTGCTCGCCCTGATCTGGGCAAGCGCCGCCGTCGCCTGTCCGGACTGGCGCCGCTCGGGCGAGCGGCTGGCGTTCGGGTCGGATGCGCTGTGGGTGCCGGAAAGCCGCGCAGTGCTGGCGGGCGGCGGCGCGGATCTGGAACGCTGCCCGCAGCCGGGCGTGGGCCATGTCGCCACGACGCCGGACTTCACGCTGCGGTTTTCCGGCAACGCGGCCGGGCGCGACCTGCTGATCCGCGTCGAGGGGACATGCGACACGGTGCTGCTCGTCAACGATGCGGCCGCGCAGTGGCACTTCAACGACGATTTCGACGGGCTGGATCCGGCGCTTCTCTTCGAGGCGGCCGCCGAAGGGGTCTATGACATCTGGGTCGGCACCTTCGGGCCCGAGATGTGCGAGGCGCGGCTGGTGCTGGAGACCTTCGGCACGCCCCCCGCCGGCGGCTCCGGCGCCGAGACCAGCGGCAGCGGCTTTTTCGTCAATCGCGAGGGCTGGGTCCTGACCAATGCCCATGTCGTCGAGGGCTGCGGCCGGGTCGAGATCGCCGGCCACGGGCCGGTGGCCGAGATCATCCGGGACCGGGGCGAGGACCTGGCCGCGCTGCGCCTCGAGCGGCCTGCGCCGGTCGCGCCGCTTGCCTTCCGTGCCGGGCGCGCCCGGTTGGCCGAACCGGTCCATGCCATCGGCTATCCGCTGTCCGACATCCTGTCGCCGGCCGTGCGGGTGACCAGCGGATCGGTCAACGCCCTGTCGGGCTTCGGCCGCCGGGAAAACCTGATCCAGATCTCGTCGCCGGTGCAGCCCGGCAATTCGGGCGGGCCGGTGATCGACGGCGCGGGGCATGTGCTCGGGGTGCTGACCGCGACGCTCTCGCAGGAGGCCTATGACCGGGCGCAGAACGTCAACTTCGCCCTGCCGGCGTCCGAGGCAATGCGCTTTCTCCGCGCGGCCGGCATCGCCCATGACGAGGCCAAGCCGGAGGCCGCCGCCGCCGACATCTCGGACGTGGTCGAGGCGGCGGCCGCCTCGACGGTGCTGATCCGCTGCCTGTCGAGCCGCGCCGCGGCCCCTGCGCCCGCACCGGTCCGGACGGGCATGGTCGTCCGGACCGGCCTCGACGTGATCGGCTTCGACTATAGCCGGGTACGCGACAGCGATGCCACGGCCTGCCAATCCGCCTGCGAGGCCGATCCGCGCTGCCGCGCCTTCACCTTCAACCGCCGCCATGCCGTCTGCTTCCTCAAGGAGGACGCCGCGCTGCTGGTCCAGAACCCCGATGCCATCGGCGGGCATGCGCGCGCCCTGTCGGAGACGGTCATCGACACCGGTTTCACGGTGCTGGCCGACACCGACAGCCCGGGCGGCGATTACGCCCGGAGCCGCGACAGCGACTTCATCGCCTGCTTCCTCGACTGCGCGATCGAGACCCGCTGCCTCGGCTTCGCCTATGTGCGCCGCACCCGGGACTGCTGGCTCAAGGACCGGATCGGGACGCGGCGCAGCATGCCGGGCGTCGAGCTGGGCCTGCGGTGACCGCCGCGCCGCCGCTGAGGGTCCCCCCCGCTCAGCCCGCCCGCGAGAGCACCCGGCGCAGCAGCAGCACCCCCAGCACCACCAGCGCCGACAGCACCGTGCCGATCACCGCGATGGCGGGCACGAGCGGCGAATAGTTCGTCGCCGTTTGGGTAAAGAGCCACACCGGCAGTGGCGTGTCCGCCCCCGAGGTGTAGATCGACAGCGGCAGGTTCGACCAGGACAGCAGAAAGGCGAACAGCGCCCCCGAGAAGATGCCGGGCCAGAGCGCGGGCAGGGTGATCTCGCGCGCCACCTGCCAGCGGCTGGCGCCGAGGTCGAAGGCCGCCTCCTCCTGCGCCACGTCATAGCCGAAGAGGCGGATCGAGATCACCAGCGTCACGATGGGCACGATCCAGACCGCATGCGCGATCACCGCGGTCTGCCAGGACGGGGTGATCCCCACCGCCGAGAACGACAGGAGCAGCGCAAGCCCCAGCACCGGCTGCGGAAAGAAGATCGGCAGCACGATCAGCCGCTGATAGAGGCTGCGCCCGCGCCAGTCGTAGCGGGCAAAGGCCATCGCCCCGAGCGTGCCCAGCACCACCGCGATCGCCACCACCGACACCGCCATCTTCAGCGAGATCAGGTGGATGGTCCAGGTCGTGAAGGACCCCAGCGCATCGCGATAGGCATCCAGCGTCCAGACCCGGTGCGGAAACCGCATGAACCGGGTGTTGGCCAGCGACGTCAGCACCACCGAGACGATGGGCAGATACAGCGCGGCAAGGATCGCCGTCAGCCAGAGCGCCCGCAGCGGGCCGAGGTGACGCCCGGCGCCCATCTCCGCCCCCCTCATCGTCTGATGATCCGGTTGAGGTCGATGCGGCGCAGCACCGGCCAGACCAGCGCGGCGGTGACGAGGATCACGAGCACCGTCAGCGCCGCGCCCATCGGCCAGTCCTGCGCGTGGTTGAACCGCTGTTCGATCGACATGGTGATGACGGTGACGGCGCGCCCCCCGAGGATCGCCGCCTCCGCATTGGCGCCGAGGCAGAGCACGAAGGTCAGGAGCGCCCCGATCAGCAGCCCCGGCGCCGCCAGCGGCAGTTCGACCTCGCGGAACACGGCCCAGGGCCCCGCGCCGAGGTCGCGCGCCGCCTCCACCCGGTCGGCCGGGATCAGCGACACCCCCAGGAGCGTCGGAAACAGCATGAAGGGAAAGTGGATGTAGATGAGCCCCAGCAGCGCCGCGAGCCGCGTGTTCAGGATCGAGCCGATGCGGATGCCGAAGGCCCAGTCGAGCGTGCCGGCCAGGATCCCGCCGCGCGGCATCAGGAACATCGACATCCCGAACAGCCGCACGCTTTCGGAGATGAAGATCGGCAGGGCGATCAGCGCCGTCACGATGGTGGCCACGCGCCCGGCATGGGCATGCAGGATCTTCGCCGTGGGCCAGGCGAGGACGGCACAGACCAGCGTCGCGAGCGTCGCGCCGAGCAGCGACCACATCAGCGGCCGCTCGTAGCCGTCGGAAAAGGCGCGCAGATAGTTCTGCACTCCCGGCGTGCCGGTCAGGCTGAAGGTCCGCGCCGGCATGAAGCTGTACCAGGTCACGATCGCCAGCGGCGCGGCGAAGGCCACCAGCAGGAAGAGGCCCACGGGCAGGGCGAACCAGGCGCCGGGCTTCATGCCGCGCTCCCCCGCCCGGTCGGGCGCCGCGTGGCCACCGGCGCAACAAGACCCTTCAAAGGGTCTTGACAAGGTTTTTGCTTCAAAAACCTTGCGGGCCGCGCCGCGGGCGCCGTCATTCTGACACCCAGACGATGTCGGCGGGATCGAAGCTGAAGGTCGCCATCGCCCCCGGGGCGTGGCTGCCGCTGCCGGCGACCTCGGCGATCAGCGCGAGCCCGCCCGCCCGCAGGTGGTACTGGGTGCGCGAGCCCAGCATCAGCCGCTGCACCACCTCGGCCTCGAGGCGCAGCGCAGCGCCCGCGCCCTCGCGCAGCGCCTCGGGCCGCAGCACCGCCCAGGGCGCCGTCGCGCCGGGCACGGGCAGGCCGAGGCCGGCGAGGCGGGCCGCCTCGCCCGTCCCCTCGACCGCGAGGATGTTCACCTCGCCCATGAAGCTCGCCACGAAGCGGTTGACCGGACGGGCATAGATGTCGTGCGGCGTGCCGATCTGCACGAAGCGGCCCTCGCGCATGATGGCGATGCGGTCCGACATCACCATCGCCTCCTCGAGGCTGTGGGTGATGTAGATGAAGGTCTTCTTCGTCCGCTGGTGCAGCTCCTTCAGCTCGACCTCCAGCGTCTTGCGCAGCCGGTAGTCGATGGCCGAGAGCGGCTCGTCGAAGAACAGGATCTCCGGGTCCGAGGCCAGCGCGCGCGCCATGGCGATGCGCTGGCGCTCGCCGCCCGAGCACTGCGTCACGGCGCGGTCGTAATAGGCTTCGGGCAGGCGCACGAGGCGCAGGAGCTCCAGCGCCCGGGCGCGCCGGGCCTCCCGGTCCACGCCCTTCATCTTCAGCGAGAACTCGATGTTCTGCCCGACGCTCTTGTGATCGAAGAGCGCCAGCGACTGGAACACCATCGCGGTGGGCCGCCGGTTGGCCGGCACCCGGGTGATGTCGCGTCCCCGCAGCGACAGCGTGCCCGAGGTCGGCGTCTCGAGCCCCGCGAGGATGCGCACCAGCGTGGACTTGCCCGACCCCGACGGCCCGACGATGGTGAAGAACTCGCCCTCGGCGATGTCGAGGGTCACCCCGTCCACCGCCGCGAGCGCCCCGAAGCGCCGGGTCAGCCCGGCCAGCGACAGCGCCGGCCGGGCCAGGGTTTTGGTGTCCGCCATCGGCCTCAGCCGCGGGCGCGCATGGCCGAGGAGTAGATGTCGTGCAGCCGGTCGTAGTCGGGCACGATGTCGAACTCGACGGCATTCGCGATGCGCTCGTCGAACTCGTCCCACTGGATCGCCTCCAGCTCGAAGGCCGAGAAGCGGCTCATCAGCTCGGGCTGCGCCATCTGGCTGACGGGCTGCAGGTTGCCGTTGCCGCGCGCCACGATCTCGGCCGCGTCCGGCGTCGCGATGAACTCGATGAAGTCGAGCGCGTTGGGGTGCGGGTTGGGGTTGTTCACGACCGAGTTGATCTCGATCCAGTTGATCCCGCCCTTGCCGTCCGCCGGTCCGCTGCGCGGGGTGATGGCGTAGAGCTCGGTCACCCCTTCCAGCCGGGCGGCGGCGGTGGTGTAGGTTCCGCCGGTGAAATAGAGGTCGATCTCGCCGTTCATCACCGCGAGGTTGAGCTGCACGAAGTCGGTGGTGATGAAGTTGGCGTTGTTGATCCAGCGCCGGCAGGTCTCCTCGAAGCGGGCGACCTCCTCGTCGGTCTTGACCTTGAAGGGGTGGACACCTGCGCCCATGCACATGTCCATGATGTTCCAGTCCTCATAGGCGAGGATGCCGTAGCGGCCGGCGAAATCGGGGTTGTTGAAGAGGTCCCAGCCCTCGTCCATGGCCAGCTCGGGCGAGATCACGTCGGGGTTGATGACGAAGTCGAAGGTCTCGTAGCGCTGCACGAGGCCCAGCAGGTGCTCCTCGTCCTCCGACATGGCCCATTTGTAGGGCATGTGGAACTTTTCCTTCATCTGCGCATAGAGCGGCTCGAACCGGTCGCGCGGCAGCTCGGTGATCAGCCCCGCGGGCCACATCACGTTGCGCGCCCAGGGGTTGTTGACGTTGATGAAGTCCCACACGTTGGTCTCGCCCGCGCGCAGCCGGTTCACCGAGGTCGGGTCCGAGATGTGGATCTCGTAGCGGATGTCGGCGCCCGTGGTGCGGCGCCACAGGTCCAGAAGCCGCGGGTCGGCATAGGCGTCCCAGGTCAGGAGCGACAGCGGCCGGCTCTGGGCGGCCACGCCCCAGGGCAGGGCGGCCGCGGCGGCCCCGGCCGCGAGCCCCTGCAGGAAGCGGCGGCGGTGCGCCGAGTGCTGCATCGGCGTGGCGAGCGGATTGCGCGCGGCGAGGGATTTCAGAAGTCGGTCGTTCTGCATGGCTACCTCCTGCTGCCGAAGTCGTTGTTCGTTATGTGAACCTTAATTCACATGGCGCACGAGATGCAACGGTCGCGTGCCGGTCCTCCCGCCCGGACAACCCTAATAGGCGGCGGCATAGGCGGCGAAGCGTGCCTCGGGCGGCATCGGCGTCACATGGGCGATCTCGCCGCGCTTGTGGGCGAGGTAGATGTCCACCGCCCCCTCGGGCAGCACCCGCGGCAACAGCGGATCGGCCTCCAGCGCGGCGAGCGCGGCCTCCAGCGATTCGGGCAGGCGGCGCAGGCCCCGCGCGGCCAGCGCCTCGGGCGACAGGAGGCTCAGGTCCTCGGCCGTGGCCGTGGGGGCAGGCAGGGCGTCGTCGATGCCCGCGAGCCCGGCCTCGATCAGCGCGGCCAGCGCCAGATGCGGGCTGGCCGCGGCATCGGCGGCGCGGAATTCCAGGTTGAACTGCCGCGCCCGGGCCGCGGGCTCGTGCGAGGTGACGGGGCAGATGCGCAGCGTGGCCTCGCGGTCCTGCGCGGCGAGGTTGTCGAAGGCCGCAGACCAGCGGTGCGGCACCAGCCTGTCATACGAGATGACGGAGGGCGCGGTCAGCGCACAGAGCGCGCGCGCATGCCGCAGGATGCCGGCCGAAAAGGCGCCGGCGACCTGGCCCAGGCCCTCGGGCCGGTCGGCGTCATGGGTGACGGGCTGGCCCTGCCCGTCCCACAGGCTGAAGTGGATGTGCACGCCGTTGCCCACCACATCGGGCCCGATCAGCGGCGTGAAGGTGACGGCCTCGCCACGCGCGCGGGCCACCAGCCGGGCCAGATCGCGCAGGATCGCCGCCTGATCGGCCGCCAGCAGCGCCGGCGCCGGCGGCAGCGTGATCTCCATCTGGTTCGGCCCGTATTCGCGCAGAAAGCTGTCGGGCACGATCCCCGCCCCCGCGAGCGCCTGCGCCAGATCCTCGGCATAGCCCAGCCGCTCGGCAAAGCCGGCGAGGCTGAAGCCCGCCGTGGGCAGCCCCTCGCGGAACATGAACTCGTGCTCGAACGAGACCCGCAACTCCAGCCCCGTGCGCGCCTTCAGCCGCGCCACGGCGGCCTTCAGCATCCCGCGCGTGCAGCACTCCCACGCCCGCCCGTCCAGCCGGAAGACATCGCCCAGCGCAAAGTCCAGCCGCCGGCCGTCGGGCAGGGGGGCGATGACGCGGCGGTCGGGGTCGGGGCGCAGCACGAGGTCGCCGAAGGAGCCATAGGGGCTGTCCGAGATCGTGTCGAAACAGGTGATCTGCACGTTGGTGGGCGTCCAGCCGATGCCGGCGGTGGTGCGCTTGTCGAAGTCGGCCACCGGCACGCCCTTGCCGCGCAGGAGGCCCGAGAAGTCCGAGGTGCAGATCATGGTATAGGCGGTCATGGGGGTCCTGCTGCCGGCTTGCGTCGGGGCGCATCTTGTGAACAGTCGGGCGCGGATTGCAATGGAGCCTCGCCGATGTCGGACGCCCCCCTCCTGTCGCCCGCCGACCCCGCGCCGGTGGAGCGGATCGAGGGGAGTTCGGGCTGGGTGATCTCGGTCGAGCATGCGGGCCATGCGGTGCCCGAGCGGCTGGCCGGGCTGGGGATCGCGCGCGAGGCGCTCCTCGACCATATCGGCTGGGACCCGGGCGCGGCCGAGGTGGCCCGGCGCCTGCGCGCGCGGCTGGACGCGACGCTCCTGCTGCAACCCTATTCGCGGCTGGTGATCGACTGCAACCGCCCCGAAGGCGCGCCCGATCTGGTGGCCGAGGTCTCGGACGGGGTGCGCGTGCCGGCCAACGCGGGGCTGGACGCCGCCGCGCGGGCCGAACGGTGGCGGGCGATCCACCAGCCCTATCACACCGCGCTGGCCGAGGCGCTGGCCGCGGCCGAGGCCGGCCCGGGGCTGTGCGGGTTCCTGTCGGTGCACAGCTTCACCCGCCAGCGGGCGGCCGATGCGGCGCCGCGGCCCTGGCCCGTGGGGCTGCTCTGGCGGCAGGACAACGCGCTCGCCCGCCACCTCGCCGACCGGCTGGGCGCGATGCCCGCGGCCCGGCCCCTCGGCATCAACGAGCCCTACAGCATCGGGCAGTTGCACGACTATACCCTGCCCGTGCAGGCCGAGCCGACGCGCCGCCCGCATGTGCTGATCGAGCTGCGCAACGACCTGATCGCCACGCCCGAGGACGCGGCCGCCTGGGCCGACCGCCTCGCCGAGGCGCTGGCCGACTGGCCCGCGCGCTGACACCTGCCCCGTAACCTTGCCCGTCCTGTAACCTGCCCGCCCGCGAGGTCCCTGCCGATGCCCGGCCCGTTCCTGTCCACCACCACGCGCGACGTCCCCATCGTCCCTGATCGTGCGGCGCTCCTCTTCATCGACGTGCAGAACTATGCCTGCCACCCCGACGGCGCCGAATGGGCCGAGATGGAGGCGGCCGAGCGCGCGGCGAAGCAGGGCCCGTTCCTGACCCGGCTGCGCAGCGAGGTGCTGCCGCGGATGCAGGCGTTGCAGGCAGGCTGCCGCGCGGCCGGGATCGAGGTGATGTACACCACCATCGAGAGCCTGACGCAGGACGGCCGCGACCGCAGCCTCGACTACAAGATCACCGGCTTCAACGTGCCGAAGGGCTCGTGGGACGCGAAGGTGCTGGACGAGATCGCCCCGGGCCCAGACGAGATCGTGCTGCCCAAGACCTCGTCCAGCGTCTTCGTCTCGACCAACATCGACTATGTGCTGCGCAACCTCGGCGTGGCGCAGCTGATCGTCTCGGGCGTGCTGACCGACCAGTGCGTCGAGAGCGCGATCCGCGATGCCTGCGACCTCGGCTATCTGGTCACGCAGGTCACCGATGCCTGCCTCACCTATACCGAGGCGCGGCAGGCGGCCTCGGTCGCGGCGATCCGCGGCTATTGCCGGCAGGTGACGACCGCGGCGCTGCTGGCCGAGATCGCCGGCCGCTGACGCCCCCGCCACGGCAGAAGGGGCACCCCGAAGGGTGCCCCGCGACGGTTCGGCAGGCCTGGACGGACGCTCAGTTGCCCATCGCGGCCTGGAACCGCTCGAGGAAGGCGGCCGCCTCGGGCTGGCCGTCCAGGATCACGTCCCACGAGTTGCGGGCCATGTCCATGAAGGGCTGAAGCTCGGGCTCGATGATGGTGACGCCCGCCTCGGCCGCGGTCACGAGGCCCGCGTCGGCAAGCTCGTCATGGGCGGCGATGCCGACCGCGATCGCCTCCAGCGCCGTGGTCTGGATCAGCTCCTGGTCCTCGGCCGACAGCCCCTCCCAGAACGACCGGCCCAGCACGAAGACGGTTGTGGACTGGTGCATGTTGGTCAGCGTGAACGAGCTGGTCACCTCGTGGAACCGGTCCGCGACGAAGCTGTCGGGCGAGATCTCCAGCGCGTCCACCACCCGGTTCTGCACCGCCATGAACACCTCGCCGAAGGCCATCGGCGTCGGCTGGCTGCCCAGCGCGTTGTAGGCCTCGACGAAGCCCGGGGTGGGCAGGACGCGGATCTTCAGACCCTGCATGTCCTCGACGGTGTTCACCGGGGTGGTCGAGGCGACCGAGCGCTCGTAGATCGAGCCGAAGCCGAGGCCGAAGAGGTCCACCTCGCCCAGCAGGTCCAGCATCTCGCGGCCGATCTCGCTCTGCAGGATCTCATAGGCCTGCGCCTTGCTGTCGAAGAGATAGGGCAGCGACAGAACCCGATAGGCCGGCACGATGGTCTCCAGCGTCGAGCCGCCGACGAAGCCCCCGGTCAGGATGCCGGTGCGCATCGACTGGATGGCGCGGGTCTCGTTGCCGGCCGCGCCGCAGCACTGGATGTCGACGGTGATGCGGCCGTCGCTGCGCTCTTCGATCAGCGATTTGAACTCGGTCAGGATCACCTGATAGGGGCTCTGGTCGCTGAGCACATGGGCGAGCGTCATCTCGAAGCTCTGGGCCTCGGCGCTGCCTGCGGCCAGAAGCGCCGCGACGGAGAGGCCGGCGAAGCTGGGCGTCATCTTCATGGGGGGTCCTTCCTGTTGGGGGCCTGCTGGGGGGCCCGTTGGGTGCTGGCGTCAGCGGAGCAGCGCGAGCGAGATGCCCGGCACGTAGGTGATGATCATCAGGTTGGCGACGAGGATCATCAGGAACACCACCAGCGGCCGGATCAGCTGCTCCATTCGGATCCGGGCGATGCCGCAGGCGATGAACAGGTTCACCCCCACCGGCGGCGTGACCATGCCGACGGCGAGGTTGGTGATCATGATCATCCCGAAATGCACGGGGTCGATCCCGTACTGGCGCGCGATGGGCGCGAGGATCGGGCCGAGGATGATGATCGCGGCGAAGGTCTCCATGAACATTCCCACCACCAGCAGGAAGATGTTCACGAGGAGGAGGAACATCAGCGGGTCCGTCGTGACCGTGGTCAGGAACCCGCCGATCATCTGCGGCGCGCGCAACAGGTGCAGCGCAAAGGCGAACATGGCGGCAAAGGCGACGATGATCATGACCACCGCCGAGGTCACCGCCGCCTGCGCGAAGATCCGCGGCAGCGCGGTGATCGCGATCTCGCGATAGACCGCGACCCCGAGGATCAGGGCATAGGCCACCGCCACCACCGCCGCCTCGGTCGCCGTGAAGATCCCGCCGAAGATGCCGCCGAGGATGATCACCGGCATCAGGAGCGACAGCAGCGCCCGGCGAAAGGCGCGGCCCACGTTCATCGCCCAGGGGACGGGGACGAACGTCTCACGCGAGCCGTAGCCGCCGAGCCAGGACATCAGGATCGCGCCGGCCATCAGCGAGCAGGCGATCATCAGCCCGGGCAGGATGCCGGCGATGAAGAGGCTGGTGATGGAGGTGCCCGTGATCACCCCATAGATCACCATCGCGACCGAAGGCGGGATGATCACCCCCAGCTCGCCCGAGGCCGCCGTGGTGGCGGCGCTGAAGGGGCGGGGGTATTTCTGCTTTTCCATCTCGGGGATCAGCATCGAGCCGATGGCCGCCGCCGTCGCCGCCGACGAGCCCGAGATGGTGGCGAACAGCATCGAGGTCAGCACCACCGCCGCGGCGAGGCCGCCCCGCACCCAGGCCACCAGCGCCTTGGCGAAATCCACCAGCCGCTCGGCGATGCCGCCGTGCTGCATCAGCTTGCCCGCCAGCACATAGAGCGGCAGCGCCATCAGCGCGAAGCTGTCGAGCGAGTCGAACACCACCTGCGGGATGGCGATGAAGGGGATGTTGCGCGCGTTCAGCGTCCACAGCGAGGCGATGCCCAGCGCCAGCGCGATCGGCACGCTGACCGCGAACAACAACAGCAGGATGCCGATCAGTCCCGCCATGGGCTCACTCCGGGGGGGCGTCGTCGGCCGCGTAACGCAGGTCGCGGCCCTCCAGCAGGGTTTCGACCACGAGGGCCAGCGAGTTCAGGATCATCAGCCCCGCGCCCACCGGCATGGCCCAATAGACCCAGTCCTTGCGCAGCCGCATCACCGGGCTGACCTCGGTGCGCCCCAGCTCGACGAACTGGATGCCGGTCCAGATCAGCAGCGCGAAGAAGGCGACGGACAGGAGCGTCACGCCATAGCGCAGCGGGATGCCGACGCCGCCCGGCAGGGCGCGGATGACGAACTCCAGCGCGATCATTCGGGCATGCCGCACGCCGATGCCCGCGCCCAGGAACACCATCCAGATCAGGCAGTAGCGCGCCAGCTCCTCGGTCCAGGGCGCCGAGAGGTTGATCCCGGCCGCGGTCAGCACCAGCCGCACCGTCACCTGCCAGAGCACCGCCGCCGAGACCACCATGAGCAGGAGGCCGACCGCGAGGGTGACGACGGCATTCAGCCCGTCCGTTGCACGCAGGAACACGCGCACCGCGCTCTCCTCCCCCTGTTGCGGCCCGCCCGGGGCCCGGGGTCTTGCCGCAGGCCTGACCGGCCGGGTGCCCCTTGGGCGTGACGCTGCACCGATTCAGATTTGTGCGCAAGGAAAATTTTTGTCCGGAATGCGCACAAGCCGGCGATCAGCCGGCCTGCTGCCAGACCCACTCGGCGACCTCGGCATGGGTGGCGATCCAGACCTTGCCGCGGGCGCGGGCATGGGCGAGCAGCGCGTCGAGGATCCAGAGGCGCGAGCGATAGCCGATGACGAAGGGGTGCAGCACCAGCTGGAACGTGCCGCCCGCCTCGAAGGCGGCGTCGAACTCGCGGCGAAAGATGTCGAACACCGCCTCGGGCGGGGTCCAGGGCCGGGTCGCGGGCTCGCGGTTGAAGAGGAAATAGACCGCGTCGTCGCGGAGCCATTCCACCGGGATCTCGACCACCCCGGTGGGCCGGCCGTTCGCGACCAGCTCATAGGGTTCGTCGTCGGCCATCAGGCTCGAGTCATAGGCAAAGCCCAGCTCGGCCACCAGCTCGACCGTGTGCGGGCTCAGGTCCCAGTTGGCGGCGCGGTGGCCGACCGGGCGCCGGCCGGTCATCGCCTCCAGCGCGTCGCGGGCGCGCAGCATGAGCTCCCGCTCGGTGGCGCGGTCGAGCCGCGACGTGACCTCGTGGATCCAGCCGTGCACGCCGATCTCGTGGCCGGCCTCGACGATCGGCCGCAGCGCGCCGGGATCGAGCAGCCCGGCCACGGCGGGCACGAAGAAGCTGGCGCGGGCGTCGTGGCGGGCCAGCACCTCCAGCACCCGCGGCACGCCGGCGCGCCGGCCGAACTCGCCCCAGGCCAGCCGGCCGATGGCGGAGCGGCCCTGGCCCAGCTCGAAGGTCTCGTGGTCGCAGTCGAAGGAGAGGGCGACGGCGCAGCGCGCGCCATCGGGCCATGCGGGCGGGGTAAGGGGACGGCCGGCACGCACGCGGCCGACGAGGGCGCGCCACTCGGCCTCGGCCATCTCCCAGGGGGCGGGGTGGGGCCCGGTCACCGCGTGGTGCACCCGGGGCGGGCCGGGCAGGGGGGCTGTCTGCCCCCCGCTCCCTGCGGGAGCCCCCCCGAGGATATTTGAGGAAAGATGAAGGGGGAAAGCGGCATCAGAACGGGCTTTCGAGCCGGGTGTTGGCGACGAGTTCGGGCACGCTGGCCTGGTTGGGCAGCGCCAGCAGGAAGGCGACCATGCCGGCGACCGTCTCGGGGGTGAGCCGGTCGGGTTTGGGCGTGACCCCGGGGAGGGTCGCGATCATGTCGGTGTCGATGGCGCCGGGGCAGAGCGCGGTGGCGCGCACGCCGTCCTCCCAGCCGGCGAAGCGGACGGCCTGGGTCAGCGAGATCAGCGCATGCTTGGTCATGCCGTAGCCGATGGAGGTGCCGGCGCGATAGCGCTTGGCGTCGGTCGAGGCGATGTTGACCACCCGGCCGCGGCCGGAGACGCGCAGATGCGGCAGGGCGGCGCGGATCAGCAGGAAGGGGGCGCGGGCGTTCACGGCCCAGAGCTCGTCCAGCTCGGCCACCTCGCCGCGGTCGAAATCGACCATGCGCAGGATGCCGGCGTTGTTGACCACCGCGTCGAGCCGGCCGAAGCGGGCCAGCGTGGCCTCGACCCAGGGACCGGCGGCCTCGGGGTCGGTGGCGTGGAAGGGGTGGGCCATGACGCGCCCGGCGGGGCCGAAGGCCTCGGCCTGCGCGGGGTCGCGCAGGCCCAGCGAGACCGACCAGCCCTCGGCCAGCAGCCGCGAGGTGATGGCGGCGCCGAGGCCGCGGCCCCCGCCCGAGATCATCGCCACGCCGGGGGCCAGCATGCCGGGAGCGGTCATCAGAACAGCCCCTGGTGGACGCCGCCGTCGTTGACGATGTTCTGCCCCGACATGAAGCCCGCCTGCGCCGAGCAGAGATAGGCGATGAGGTCGCCGCATTCGGCCGGGTCGGCGAAGCGGCCGGCGGGGCAGCCCCTGAGGCGGTCCTCGACGATGGCCTCATAGGTGGTGTTGCCGCGCGCGGCGTGGCCGTGGAGGTTCGTGTGCAGCGCGTCGGTGTCGAAGAGGCCCGGGCAGACGGTGTTGATGGTGACGTTGTGCGGGATCAGCTCGCGCACCATCGCGGCCGTGGCGCCCGACAGCGCCAGCCGCGCGGCGTGGCTGTGGGCAAAGCCCACCTGCGGGAACTTGATGAAGCTGACCGACATGTTGACGATCCGCCCGAAGCGGCGCGCCGCCATGCCGGGTGCCACCGCCTGGATCATCTCGACCGAGGACAGGAAATGCACCTCCAGCCAGTGCCGCCAGTCCTCGGCGGTGATCTGCGCATAGGGGGTGGGCACCTGCCGGACGCCGGGGTTGTTCACCAGGATGTCCACCGTCTCGCCCGCCGCGGCCAGCAGGGCGGCGCGCCCCTCGGCGGTGTTGAAGTCGGCGGCCACCGTGCGCACCTCGACGCCGAACTCGGCGCGGATCGCCTCGGCGGCTTCCTCCAGCGGGCCGGCGGAGCGGGCGTTGAGGGTGAGGGCCACGCCCTCGCGGGCCAGCGAGCGGGCGGTGGCGAGGCCGAGCCCGCGCGAGGCGGCGGTGACGATGGCGCGGCGGCCCTTCAGTCCGAGGTCCATCTCAGGCCACCTTGGCCGGGGCGTCGAGGAGCCGGCGCATCCCGGCCTCCAGCTCGGCCAGGGCGGCCCCTTCGAGCGGGCGCAGGGGCGGGCGCGGCACGCCGCCGCCGGGCAGGCCGAGCAGGTTCATCGCCGCCTTGGTCGCCGGATAGAGCGTGCGCCCGCCGCTGACGAAGAGTTCGGTCATCTCCATGCCGGTGCGCTGCAGCGCCCAGGCCTCGTCCATGCGGCCGGCGCGCGGGGCGTGCCAGAGGTCGAGGCAGCCGGTCCAGACATTGGGAAAGCAGTCGATCAGCCCGTCGGCCCCCGCCAGAACCGCCGGCACGCCGAAGACCGAGGACGGCCCGCAATAGACCCGGATGCGGTCGCGCACGCGGCTCAGCGTGGTGTGGAAGGTCGTCCAGTTGCCGCTCGATTCCTTGATGGCGACGACATGGTCGAGGTCGGCCAGACGGTCGGCGATGGCGGGTGTGATCGCGTTCCCGGCATTGCCGGGGATGTTGTAGAGCAGGATGGGCAGCGTGGCCGCGGTATCGATCGCCTCGAAATGGGCGATGACCTCGGCGTCGGTCAGATGGGCGAAGAAGGGCGGCATCACCAGCACGCCGTCGGCCCCGGCCTCGCGGGCGGCGTGGATCTGCTCGACCACCTCCTCGGGGCGGATCGCGCCGGTGCCGACGATGGCGGGGCCGCGGCCGGCGCAGGCCTCTGCGGTCAGGCGGGCGAGGCGGGCGCGCTCGGCCATGGACAGCGCCCAGAACTCGCCGGTGCAGCCGGCCGCGATCATGCCGGTGGCGCCGGCGCGGAACAGACGGTCGATGTTGGCGACGAAGCCCTCTTCGTCGAGCCCCAGATCGGCGCGAAAGGGGGTGGTGATGGCGGGCATCGGGCCCGACCAGCTGACGGAATTGCGGTTCACCTCATCTCTCCTGCACGGCCCGCAGCGGGGCGCGATGGTCCCTCGTTGGTTCATTCGCGCCTTCGGGCGCGTTCAGCCGCGCCCCGGTCGGGCCGGGGGCGAAGACATGGGCGGCGGCGGTGTCGAGCGTCAGCCCCAGCCGCTCGCCCGGCCGCAGCCGCTGGGTGGCGGGCGCACGCCCGGTCAGGCGCAGCCCGCCCTCCAGCTCGACCACGGCGATGGTCTCGTGGCCGGTCTCCTCGACGATCACCACCTGCGCCGGCAGCGGGCCGGTGCCGAAGGTGACATGCTCGGGACGCAGCCCCAGACAGGCCGGACCCGCCGCCGCACCGGGCCCCAGCGCCGGCGCGGCAAGGCGCAGGCCGGGCCCCTCGAAGACCCAGCCGCCCGCCTCCTGCGCCAGCGCGCCGTCGATCAGGTTCATCGAGGGTGTGCCGATGAACCCCGCGACGAAGCGGTTGGCCGGGGCGCGATAGACCTCCTGCGGGGGGGCGAACTGTTGCAGGATGCCGCCCTCCATGATGGCGATGCGGTCCGACATCGTCATCGCCTCGAGCTGGTCGTGGGTGACATAGACCATGGTCCGCCCGAGCCGCTGGTGCAGCTCCACCAGCTCGGCCCGCATGTGGCCGCGGAGCTTCGCGTCGAGGTTCGAGAGCGGCTCGTCCAGCAGGAACACCAGCGGGTCGCGCACCAGCGCGCGGCCCAGCGCGACCCGCTGCTGCTGCCCGCCCGAGAGCTGCCGCGGCTTGCGCTGCAACAGCGGCGTGAGCTGGAGCATCTCGGCCACCTGCGCCACCTTCGGCCCCCGCTCGGCCCGCGGCACGCCGCGCTTCTTCAGCGGATAGGCGATGTTCTTCTCCACCGTCATGTGCGGATAGAGGGCATAGGACTGGAACACCATGGCGATGTCGCGCTGCGCCGGGGCCACGTCGTTGACCACCCGCCCGCCGATGCGGATCTCGCCCGAGGTGGGAAACTCCAGCCCCGCCAGCATCCTGAGCGTCGTGGTCTTGCCGCAGCCCGAGGGGCCGAGCAGCGAGACGAACTCGCCGCGCTCGATGGCGAGGTTCAGGTCCGCCACGGCGGTGAAGGCGCCGAACGTCTTGCGGACATGGGACAGGACGACATCGGCCATGGGTTACCCCTTCACCCCGCCGGCGCCGAAGCCGCGGGTGAGATAGCTTTGCAGGAAGGCGAAGACGACGATCAGCGGCAGGCTCATCATCACCGAGGCGGCCATCAGCAGCGACCACTCGATGTTGAACGACGACACCAGCATGTTCATCACCCCCGTCGTGAGCGGCCGGGCCGAGTCCGAGTTCACCAGCACCAGCGCAAAGAGGTATTCGTTCCACGACAGGATGAAGGTGAAGAGCGCGGTCGAGATGATGCCGGGCAGGAGCTGCGGCAGGATCACGTCGTAGAAGGCCCCCAGCCGCGACGCGCCGTCCACCAGCGCGGCCGACTCCAGATCCTCCGGTATGCCGGCCATGAAGCTGCGCAGGAGCCACAGCGCATAGGGCAGCGAGAAGGTGGTGTAGGCGATCACGAGGCTGAAGATCGTGTTCGCGAGCCCCAGCCGCACCAGCATCAGATAGAGCGGGATGATCAGCACCACCGAGGGCAGCAGATAGGTGAAGAGCACGAGGAACGCGAGGCTCTCGCGCCCGCGATAGCGGAACCGCACGAGGCTGTAGGCGCCGATGGTGGCGATGGTCACCACCACCACCGTGGTCGCGACCGACAGGATCACCGAGTTGCGAAAGAAGGTCAGGAAGGGCGTGCCCTGGATCAGCCGCCAGTAATGCTCGAACGTCACCGTCTCGGGCAGGAAGGTCGGCGGCCGGCGGAAGAGCTCGAACTGCGGCTTGACCGAGGTCACGATCATCCAGAACAGCGGGAACGCCACCGCCAGCACGATGCCCCAGGCGACGAGGTTGAACAGCACCCGGCGCACCAGCGCCACGACATCGCGGCGGCGCCAGCGGGCGGGGGCGGTGTCGGCCATGCTCATTCGCCCTTCTCCCGGGTGCGGCGGATGTAGAGGATCATGAACACCAGCATGATCGCCATCATCACCACGGCATAGGCCGCGGCCATGCCCATCTGGTTCAGCGCGAACGCCTCCTTGTAGACGAGGAGCGGCAGCGTCTGGGTCGAGATCACCGGCCCGCCGCCGGTCAGCAGGAAGATCAGGTCGAATTCCTTGAAGTCCCAGATCGCGCGCAGCAGGATCACCACCACCAGCACCTCGCGCAGCTGCGGCAGGGTCACGTCGAAGAACCGCGCGACGGGGCCTGCGCCGTCGATCCGCGCGGCCTCGTAGAGATGTTCGGGGATGGTCTGGAGCCGCGCCAGCACGGCGATGACGACAAAGGGAAAATACTTCCACGCCCCCACCAGGATCACCGAGATCATCGCATTGGGCATGGTGCCGAGATAGTCGATGGGCCAGGAGATGAGGCCCGACATCATCATCAGGTGGTTGAGGATGCCGTGCAGGTCGTTGAAGACCCATTTCCACACCAGAACCGCCACCACGGTCGAGACGAAATAGGGAAACAGGATCAGGCTGCGCGCGAGGCTGCGGAACCACATGTTCTGGTGCAGCACCAGCGCCATCGCCACGCCGAACAGGATCTGGAGCGTCAGCGTCCCCACGGTCCAGATCAGGTTGTTCTTCAGCGACACCCAGAACTCGTTGCGCGTGAGCAGATCGCGGTAATTGTCCAGCCCGACCCAGCTGCCTTGCAGCGTCGGGGTGAAGATCTGGAACAGGCTCAGATAGATCGCCGACACCAGCGGATAGACGATCACGGCGCAGAAGATCAGCACCGTGGGCGCGATCAGCACGAGGCCCAGAATCGCGTATTTCCGCTCGAGGACGGTTTGCGGCTCGCTCGACATGGAATTTCCCGGCTGAGGGGGGCGGCGGGGACGCCCCCGCCGCCGGATGCGCCCGTCAGGAGCGCATGATCGCCTCGATCGCGCGCGCGCAGTCGCTCAGCGCGGTGTCGACATTGTCGCCGTTCAGCACCACGCGCTGCACCAGATCGGCGATGGCATGCGAGGCGATGATCTCGCCGGCCTTCTCGTTGGACCGGTGCTCGGCGGTCTCGTAGCCGAGGTTGAAGCCGCCCGCCGCAGCGGCCGCCATCAGGTCGACCTCTTCGCTGTATTTCTCGATGATCGGGTTATCGAGATACATCGCGTCCTGGCTGATCGACTGCAGCACCGGCAGCACATGGCCCGGCGCGGCGTGGAGCTGCTTGATGTAGCCCTCCGGGTCGAACAGGAAGGCCGCGAACTGCCGCGCCGCCTCCTTGTTGCGCGACTGCGCCGGGATGAACACGCTGGGGAAGTCGTTGAAGGTCCAGGGCTCCACGTCGCGCGAGATCCGCGGATAGGTGCGGCAGGTGATCTCGTCGGCGATCGAGGGGTTCTGGTCGTTGACGTTCTGCAGCACCCGGCCGGTGTAGATGCCGGTGGCCGTGGCGCCCGAGACGAAGGCGGTCAGGCTCTCGCCCCAGCTGTAGTTGGTGGCGCCCGGCGGGCAGAGCTCGCGCATCTCGCGGTACATCTCGAGCGCGTTGCGGGTGCCCTCGTTGTCGATGTCGACCTCCAGCTCGGGGGTGAAGACATGCCCGCCCGCGCCGTGGATGAAGCCGATGAAGATCAGCGAGGTCATGCCCGAGCGGCTGTAGGGCAGGGCCGCGCCGAAGATGCCGCCGCGCTGCATCGCCCGGCACGCCGCCACCAGCTCGTCCCAGGTCTCGGGGATGGCGTCGATGCTGGCCTCGCGCATCAGGTCGTGGCGCACCCACAGCATGTTGGCGGCCGAGTTGCCGATGCCGGTGCCGGCATAGCGGCCGTCGGCGGCGCGGAACACGTCGTTGGCGCCCGGATAGAAGTCGTCCGCCCCGATCGCCGCGATCACGTCGTCAAAGGGCTCGACCAGCCCGTTGGCGTAATAGGTCTGCACCGCAAAGGAGGGCAGGTGGGTGATGACGTCCGGCACCTCGCCGCTGGCGAAGGCGGCGGCAAGCTGCGGCGCATAGCCCTCGTCCGAGGTCATCTCGAACTGCACGCGGATGCCGGTCGCGGCCTCGAAGGCGGCGGTCTGGAAGCGATAGGCCTCCAGCTGTGCGGGGGCGCCCTGCGGCGACCACCAACGCAGGGTCGGGGTCTGCGCGCCGGCGCGGAAGGGCGTGGTCGCCAGCATCGACCCGGCGGCCAGACCGGCCAGCGTCTCGCGACGGGTCAGGCCGCCGCGCCGAGGACTCCATACGGACATTTCTGTTCCTCCCGATGGTGTTTGGTTGTTCACATACCGCACTATTGTTCGATATAACACCCAGGAAAGCCCGGCTGGCAAGCGCTATTTCGCGGCTCTGCGCGCTGCCGCTCCGCCCCGGGCTGTGCTATGCGGGCCGAGGGCCGCACGGGGCCCTGCGGCAGGGGAGGGTGGCATGACCGACACGCCGGTGCCAAATGACGAAGACGCAACCCCCGAGGCGCTGCTGCCCGGCCGCGGGGCCGCGCGCACGGGCCTGATGACGGCCGCGCCCGATCCGCTGGACGACGGCGAGGCCGGCGGGCTGAACCCGCGCGACTATGTCAGCTCGCTCGCCCGCGGCCTGGAGGTGCTGCGCGCCTTCAACCGCACGCGGCGCAAGATGACGCTGTCCGAGGTCGCGGCCGAGACCGGCAACACCCGGGCCGGCGCCCGCCGCATCCTGCTCACCCTCGTGCACGAGGGCTACGCCGTGGCCGACGGCAAGCTGTTCGACCTCACCCCGCAGGTGCTGGAGCTCGGCTATTCGGTGCTGTCGTCCAAGGGCGCCTGGGACATCGCGCGCCCCTTCATCGACCATCTCTCCGAGGAGATCCGCGAATCGGTCTCGGCCGCCGTGCTGGACAAGTTCGACGTGGTCTATGTCTCGGGCGCGCAGTATCATCGCGTCATCAGCGTCGGCATCACCGTGGGCGCGCGCTTTCCGGCGCATTGCACCGCCACCGGCCGCGTCCTGCTCGCCGCCCAGCCCGAGGAACTCTGGCCCGGCATCCTCCAGTCCATCCCGCTGACGCCGATGACCGAACGCACCGTCACCAGCCCGGTCGAGTTCCGCCGCATCCTCGAAGAGGTGCGCGACAAGGGCTGGTGCATGGTCGATCAGGAGCTGGAGATCGGGCTCATCTCCATCGCGGTGCCGCTGCACGACAGCCGCGGCGGCTTCGTGGGGGCGATCAACGTGGGCGTGCCGACCATCCGCATGACGCCCGAGCGCATGGTGGCCGAGATCCTGCCGCGGCTGCTGGATACCGCCGGCCACATCCGCGACGCGCTCAAGCGCTGAAGCGTGCCGGGGCATAGGGCGCGGGGTCCTCGGCCGGCGCCAGCGCGCAGGCGATCTCGGCCGCCATCCGCCCCACCAGCGGCCCGAGCGTATAGCCCGCGTCCCCCGGCACCGCCAGGATCACCGCCCCGGCCCCCGGCATCCGGCCCAGCACCGTCTTGCCGTCCACCGTGGTGTTCATCCCGGCCCAGGTGCGGATGACCCGCAGCCGCGCGATGGCCGGCACCAGCCGCGCCGCCAGCGCCACATTGCCCATGAGCGAGTCCGCCCGCACCGCCGGAACCGCCCGGTCGCCGCGGCTGTCCGCCGGCCAGCCGCCGCCGATCACGATCTGGCCCGAGCCGAACTGCTTCAGCGTGATCGAGCGCTCGGCATGCTGGATCAGGTGGTGGATCTGCGCCGCGCCCGCCTCGGTGATGTTCATGTGCAGGGGCTCGGCCGCGCTGGGCAGCGACAGCCCCAGCGCCGCCGTCAGCGCGCCCGTCCCCCAGGCCGTGGCCAGGATCGCCTGCGCCGCCCGGTACTGCCGCCCCCCCTCGGCCCGGGCGGTCACGCCCTCGCGCCCCGCTTCCAGCAGTGCGATCCGGTCCTCCGCCACCCCGATCCCCAGCGCCGCCGCCCGGGCCCTCAGCCGGATGTTCGCCGCCAGCGGGTTGAGCTTGCCCTCGTCGCGGCACAGCTCCGCGCCGGTGATCTGCCGCCCCAGCCAGGGCGCCAGCCGGTCCAGCGCCGGCCGGTCGAGGATCTCCACATCGAGCCCCCGCGCGGCCTCGCGCTTCGCCTTCGCTTCGAGGAACCGGAGCTGCGCGTCGCCCTCGGCCAGCATCAGCCCGCCCTTGCGCACCAGCTCGAAGGGGCCATGCGCGGCCTCCAGCCGCTCCCACTCGCGCACCGCGGCCAGATAGAGGGGCAGCGACGCCTCCACGTTCGGCGCCTGCTCGGGGTAGAGCCGGATGAACCGGCTTTGCAGCTGCACATGCAGGCTGCCGGCATTGGCGGTCGAGCCGGCATTCACGCCGGCATCGACCAGCGTCACCCGCGCCCCCGCCTCGGCCGCCCGGATCGCCGCCGTCAGCCCGGTGACGCCCCCGCCGATGACCAGCAGATCACCCGGCGCCATCCAGCGCCTCCTGCGCGGCGAGGATCGTGCCCACCGCCACCGGCTTCACCGGCACCCGGGGCGCGAAATGGCTGTGGTCCTCCACCGCCGTCGCCGTCGCCTCGGCCACCAGCCGTGCCGCCACCGGCCCGCAATAGCGGCCCTGACAGCGCCCCATCCCCAGCCGCGTGGCGCGCTTCAGCGTGCCGGCATGGCCCGGCCCGTCCGCCATCCCGGCGCGGACATCGCCCAGCGTGATCTCCTCGCAGCGGCACAGCACCGTCTCGTCGGGCAGCCCGGTCAGCGGCCGGGGCCGGATGTCGTGCATCGTCCAGAGCCAGCGCTGGAACCGGCGCGCGGCGGCGCGGCGGCGGGCAAAGGCGAAGATGTCGTGGCCGTCGCCATGCCCGGTGGCCGCCGCGGCCCGCCGCCCGGCGATGCGCCCCTCGGCCACCGCCGCCGGCGCGCCCCCCATCCCCGCGCAGTCGCCCACGGCATGAAGACCGGGCACGCTGGTCTCCATCCCCTCGCCGCGAATGCAGCGCAGATGGCCCACCTCCGGGTCATACGCCATGCGGGCGCCGAGCAGCCGCAGGATCTCGTTCTGCGGCTCGAAGCCGTCGTTCATCAACAGCGCATCCACCGTCACGCTGCGCACACCCGCCGGCCCGCGGAAGGTCGCGCGCAGCGCCTCGCCCTCGGCCTCCACCCGCATCAGCCGGGTGGCATGGGCCAGCGGCGTGCCGTGCCGGCGCAGGCCCGAGAGCATGCGCAGACCCGCCAGCGTCAGCCGCGGCCCCGTCGCCAGCATCGCCAGCGCCGTCAGCGGGCGCAGGAACGGGTTGCCCGAGGCCTCTGCCACCAGCGCCACCTCGGCCCCGCCCTCGGCCAGCTCCAGCGCCACCTGCACGTTCAGCGGCCCCGACCCGCACACCGCCACGCGCCGGCCCGGCAGGGTCCGATAGCTCCGCCACAGCGTCTGCGCCGCCCCCGTGGTCATCACCCCGGGCAGTGTCCAGCCCGGCACGATCGCGGGCCGCTCATGGGCGCCGGTCGCGACGATGGCCGTGCGCGGGCGCGCCACCAGCGCCGCGCCGTCGACCTCGGCGAGGAACAGCAGCCCGTCGAAGGCGCCCCACACCTCCGCCCCCGCGATGACCTCGGCCCCCGCCGCCCGCGCCTCGGCCAGAAGCTCCGCCCCCTCGGCCTGCTGGGCATCCAGCGGAGCGGCCGCCGCCGCCTGCTTGTAATACTGCCCGCCCGGCACCTTGCGCTCGTCCAGCACCACCACCGAGGCGCCGGCCCGCGCCGCCTCGGCCGCCGCCGCCAGCCCGCCCGCGCCGCCGCCGATCACCAGCACATCGGGCGCGATGCGGCGCGCCGGCCGCGCCTCGGGCAGGGGCGCGGCGGGGTCGAGCGTGGCAAAGGCCACCTGCGTCTCCACCCGCTGCCCCGGGACGGCCGGGGTCATGCAGGCGCGCCGGTTCGGCACCCCGTCCACCGTGACGAGGCAGTCCTGGCACACCCCCATGCCGCAGAAGATGCCGCGCCGGCCGCCCCGCGCGGTCTCGCGAAAGGCGCGCTGTCCGGCCTCGGTCAGCGCCGCGGCGAGGCTCTGGCCGGGCCGGACGGCCACGGCCCTGCCGTCGAAGGTCAGGGCATCGGCGGGTGGCCACGCCCCGCTGGGGCCCGCAGCGACAGGGGCGGGCCGGGTCGCTTCGGCGCCGGCGGGGGGGGTGTCAGCCATCGTCGTCGCTCCCGCCCTGGGTCCCGGCCGCGATGCGGTCGCGCGCGGCCACCAGCTCGGCCACCGCCTGCGACCGCCAGGCGGCGCGGGCCGGCAGCGCCGCCTCGGGCAGCATCGCGCGGCGCTGCGCCTCCACCCGGTCGATCAGTGCCTCGGTCCAGGCGCAGCCCGTCTCGCCCCGCGCCTCGCCCATGCGCCGATAGGCCGGGCCCATCCGTGCCGCATGCGCCCGGATGCCGCCGGGGGTGTTCAGCTCGGCCGTCTCGAACGGCCCCGACAGCGCCCAGCGCGGCCCGAGGCCGAGGCGCATCACCGCCTCGATGCCGGCGACATCCGTCACGCCCTCGTCCACCAGCCGGTAGGCCTCGCGCAGCACCGCCCCCTGCAGGCGGTTGAGCACGAAGCCCTCGATCTCGTGGCCAAGCCGCACGGCATGAAACCCCGCCGCCGCGAAGGCCGCCGCCGCCCGCTCCATCGTGGCGGGCAGGGTCGCCGGCGCCGGCGCCAGCTCGATCAGCCGCAGCACGGCGGGCGGGTTCACCGGATGGGCGACGAGGGCGCGGGCCTGCTGCGCCGGATCGGGCAGGATGTGCGACATCGGGATCGCCGACGAGGCGGTCGCCAGCACCGCCTCCGGCCCCGCCTGCGCCAGCAGCCCGGCAAAGATCGCCTGCTTGGTCTCCAGCCGCTCGGGGCCGCATTCGAGCACGAGATCGGCCGCCGCCAGCGCCGGCCCGGCCTCGGGCAGCACCGTCACCGCCCCCGCGCCGCCCTGCGCCAGCCCCGCCCGCGCGATGGCGGCCCGCTGCGCCGCGATCCCGCCGGCCGCCCCGTCCCGCCGGACCGCGTCAGGCTCGGCCAGCGTGACGTCGTGGTCCGCGTCGGCGAACGCCGCGGCGAAGGAGAGGCCGATGAACCCGGCCCCGAGAATGACCACCCGCATGCCGCATGCCCCGATAGCGTTCACATGGCGCACAAATGTGCGTACCCTTGCCTCCGGTATAGGGCGCAGCCGGGGAGGGCGCAACATGGCAGGCGATGCGGGGGCGATGCTGGCGGGACGGCTGGCGGTGGTCACGGGGGCGGGCGGGGGGCTTGGCCGGGCCATCGCGACGGCGCTGGCGGGGCAGGGGGCGCGGATCGTGGCGGTGGACCTGCCCGCGGCGCTGGAGGGCCTCGCCGCGGGCTGGGAGGGGGTGGCCGTCGACCTCGCCGCGCCTTCGGCCAAGGCCGTGCTGGAGGCGCTGGCGGCGCGGCTGGGGGCGGTGGACATCGTGGTGGCCAATGCCGGGGTGGTGCCGCCCTGGCGCGGGGTGGCCGAACTCGACCCCGAGGAATGGGCGCAGGTGATGGCGATCAACGTCTGGGGCGTGGCGGCGACGCTGGGGGCCTTTGCCCCGGCGCTGGCGATCTCGGGGCGGGGGGCGGTGGTGGTGATGGCCTCGATCAACGGCTATCGCGCGCATCCGCGGCAGGTGCTGTACACGGCCTCGAAACATGCGGTCATCGGGGTCATGCGGGCCGCGGCGCTGGACCTGGGCGCGCGCGGCATCCGGGTGAACGCGCTTGCCCCGGGGGCCATCGCCACCGAGGCGCTGCGCGGCCGGGTGGCGGCGCGCCACGCCGCAGGCGGCCCGGCGCCCGAGGCCGCGCTCGCCGCGCTGGCGGCCGAGACGGCGCTGGGCCGGATCGCGACCGAGGCCGAGGTGGCGGCGGCCGCACTGTGGCTCGTCTCGGACGCCGCCTCGGGCATCACCGGCGTGGTCCTGCCGGTCGAGGCCGGGCTTGGCTGACGGGCGCCGCGCCCGCAACCGCCCGCCGCCCGGCAGGTCCGGCAGCCAGCCGCGCGCCTTCGGGCGCCGGGACGCAGCCCGTCCCCGGGCCTTGCCCGGCCGCACCAGTCGCCGGAGCCGCGCAGACCTCAGCCCAGCGGTGCCCAGCCGTGCTGCGCGAGGATCGCGTGGCTGACGCGATAGTCCTCGTCGGGGTCGTTGCCCTCGCCCAGCGCGTCCGAGATCATCTCCAGCACCGTGACGCCCTCATAGCCGATGTCCTTCAGCGCCGCCGCCGAGGGGCCGGGCTCGACCATCCCCGTCCCCAGCCGCTCGTGCTTGAAGTCGCCATGGCCCGAATCGGAGATGTGGACGTTCTTCACCAGCGGGCCCAGCAGGCGGATCGCCTCGGCCGGGTCCTCCCTGATGAAGGCCGAGTTGCAGATGTCGAAGTTCACGCCCACCTCGGGGCCGATCAGCGCGGCGGTGTCCTTCATGTCCTGCGCCGTGGGCAGGAAGGTGAAGGGCACGTTCTCGAGCAGCAGCTCCACCCCGGTGCCCTTCGCATGGCCCACCAGCGCGATCATCCCCTCGACGAACCAGTCGAGCATCCATTTGTGCGGCGGGTTGATCAGGCTGTTCACCGGCCCGGGGATGGCGACCACATAGGGGCACTCCCACTCGGCCGCGAGGTCGATCGCCTCGCGGTACCGGTCCAGCGTGTACTGCCGCATCAGCCGGTCCACCCCGTTGGGGTTGTTGTCCAGCAGCGGATAACAGAACGAGCTGATCTTGCCGCCCTCGCCCGTCAGCCACTCCCGATAGGCCCGGCGCTCGGCCACCGACAGTTCGCGCGGCCAGCAGTGCGGCGGGAAGATCATCATCTCGAAGGTGTCATAGCCCAGCCCCCGCAGGTGCTTGAGCGCGTCCAGCCCGCCGTGGGAATAGAGATAGGGGAAAGTGCTCGCCGCGACCTTCAGTCCGCTCATGCCGGTCCTCCCTGTCGGCCGGAGGGAGGCACGCCCCGCGGCCTGTTCCATATGCGCACAAAAGTTACTATACCGCACGAAGCAGGCCGTTCAACCGGGAATCTGGCCGCATCAGGAGAGGCAGCGCCATGGCTAGCGTGATGTTCTCGCCCCTTGCGCTGCGCGGGGTGACGATGCCCAACCGTATCGCGGTGGCGCCGATGTGTCAGTACATGGCCACCGAGGGCGTGCCCTCCGACTGGCATGTGGTGCATCTGGGCCAGTTCGCCCAGTCCGGCGCCGGGCTGATCGTGGTCGAGGCCACCGGCGTCAGCCCCGAGGGCCGGATCACCCCGGGCTGCACCGGCCTCTACTCCGACGCCTGCGAGGCCGGGTTCGCCCGCGTGCTGGAGGTCTGCCGCGGCCTCGGCCGCAGCCCCATCGCGATCCAGCTCGCACACGCCGGCCGCAAGGCCTCGACCTCGCCCCCGTGGGAGGGGGGCGGTTACCTCACCGAGGGCGCCTGGACGGTCGAGGCCCCCTCGGCGCTGCCCTATCTCGACGGCTGGCCGATGCCGGTCGCGCTCGATGCCGCCGGCCTCGCCCGCGTCCGCGACGACTTCGCCGCCGCCGCCCGCCGCGCCGCCCGGCTGGGCTTCGACATGGTCCAGCTCCATGCCGCGCACGGCTATCTGCTGCACCAGTTCCTCTCGCCCCTCACCAACCGGCGCGAGGATGCCTGTGGCGGCAGCCTCGAGAACCGCATGCGCTTCCCGCTGGAGGTGTTCGAGGCCGTCCGCGCCGCCTTCCCCGCAGACCGCCCGGTGATCGTCCGCATCTCGGCCAGCGACTGGATCGATGGCGGCTGGGACCTCGCGCAGTCGATCGAATTCTGCCGCCGGCTCAAGGCGCTGGGCTGCGACATGATCGACGTCTCCTCGGGCGGTCTCGACCAGCGCCAGCAGATCGTCACCGGCCCGGGCTATCAGGTCCATTTCGCCGAGGCGATCCGCCGCGAGGCCGCGATCCCCACCATGGCCGTGGGCCAGATCACCGAGCCGTTGCAGGCCGAGACGATCCTGCGCAGCGGACAGGCCGACGCCGTCGCACTGGCCCGCGGCATGCTGTGGGACCCGCGCTGGCCCTGGCACGCCGCCGCCGCCCTGGGCGAAGAGCTGGAGATCCCCGCCTCCTATGCCCGCGCCAACCCCGCGCTGCGGGGCAAGCCCTTCGTCACCCGTCGCTGAGGAGCCCGCCATGGCCGATCTCTCCGGCAAGACCGTCGTCGTCACCGGCGCCTCCAAGGGCATCGGCGCCGCCACCGCCGCGGCCATGCTCGCCGCCGGCGCCCGCGTGGTGGCGCATTACGGCTCCGACCGCGCCGGCGCCGAGGCCGCGGTCGCGGCCGCCGCCCCCGGACAGGCGCATCTGATCGCCGCCGATTTCGGCGACCTCGTCGCCGTCGATGCCTTCTGGGAGGCGGCCGTCGCCGCGCTCGGCCGCGTCGACGTGGTGGTCAACAACGCCGCCATCCTGCGCCAGGAGGGCGGGATCGAGGACGACCTCGCGCTGTGGGAGAGGGTCTGGGACGACACCCTCACCGTCAACGTGCTGGCCGCCACCCGCATCCTGCGCCACGCGGTGCGCGGCTGGCTCGCCGCCGGCACCGGCGGCTGCCTCATCGGCATCGGCAGCTGGGTCGAGACCCGCGGCACCTCCAACCCCGGCGCCATCGCCTATGCCGCCTCCAAGGCCGCCATCGCCGCCGCCACCCGCACCGTCGCACGCAGCTATGCCGGCCGCGGCATCCTCGCCCACATCATCTCGCCCGGTGTCGTGCGCACCCGCATGTCGGTCGAGACCGCCGAGCGCACCGTCGGCGCGGCCGCCGTCACCGCCGGCCTGCCCATGGGCGAATGGGTCCCCCCCGAAGAGATCGCCGCCCTCGCCGTCTTCCTCGCCAGCGGCCGGGCCCGCCATCTCACCGGCGCCACCCTCGACATCAACGGCGCGGCCTACATCCGATGAGCCCGCCCAGGCCGGCGCCCTGCGCGCCGCCCGCGGCCCCCCGCCGGACCGCCCCCCACCCGCCGGCTGCGCCCCTCCGCCGCGGCGCCGGGACCCTCGGCCCGTCCCGTCCAGCCCCTTCATCTTTCGAAAAATATCCTCGGGGGGGCCCCCGAAGGGGGTGGGGGGCAGACAGCCCCCCTCCCACGCCCGCCGCCCCTCCCGAACGGCCGGCGTGGCGCGGGCGGCCCCGCGCCGCCCTATTCCGCCGCCGCCTTGCGCCCCTCGATGGCGTCCACCACGCGCTCCAGCTCCTCCATCAGCGGGACCATCCGCGCCACCCGCTCGCGGCCCTCCGCGCCGAGGCTCGCAAAGGTGGTGATCGGGGCCCGCACGTCGCCCACCGGATAGCCCGCCGCCGCCGCCAGCGCCTTGGAATAGCACTGGTGGCCATAGAGCGGATGCCCCTCGGTGATGATCGCGTCGAACTTCCGGATCACCCGCTGCACCGCCCAGACATCGTCCCAGCGGCCCGCTTCCGCCCACTCCACGAACTTGACCGAGGCACGGGGGATGTAGTTGCCATAGGGGTTCACATAGCCCTTCGCCCCCATCCTGTAGCTCTCCAGCACCCGCTGGCCGGCCCAGACGTTCATCAGCCCGTCGCTCTCGACGATGATGTCGTGCACCCGCTCGATCCGCTGGCTCGCCTCCTTGATGTAGCGGATCTGCCCGAAGGTCTTCGTCAGCCTGCCCACCAGCTTCGCGCTCATGTCCACGTTCGAGGTGAACGGGTTGTTGTAGAGCATGATCGGGATCGAGACCGCCTCGCAGATCGCCTTGTAATAGTTGAAGATCTCGTCCTCGGTCGGGGTGTAGTAATAGGGCGGGATGATCATCAGCCCGTCCGCCCCCAGATCCTGGGCCTCGCGCGAATAGCGCACCGCGTTCGGTGTGTAGGCGTTCATCGTGCCCACCAGGACGGGGATGCGCCCGGCGATGTGCTTCACCGTCGCCTCGACGAATTCGCCGCGCTCGTCGTCGGTCAGCGTCAGGAACTCGCCCGTGGTGCCGAGGATGATGATGCCCGGCACGCCGCAGGCGAGCTGCCAGTCGAGAAACCGCCGCCAGGCGGGATAATCGATGGCCGCGCCGCCCTCGGTAAAGGGGGTGATGGTGACGGTGTAGCTGCCCGAGAAGGTCTTGCTCATGGCTGTGGTCCCTTGCTGGCCCGGCCTCTGCCGGAGGTGAGGATCGGATGAAGACGGATGTGCTGGTGATCGGGGGCGGAATCGCCGGGGTGGCGACGGCGCTCTTTCTCGCGCGCGACGGGGTGGGGGTGGTGCTGGCCGAGGCGGGCGATCTGAATGCCGGCGCCTCGGGGGCGAATTCGGGCTCCTTGCATCTGCAGATCCCCTATCCCGAATTCGCCGGGCTGGGCGAGGGCTGGGCGCGGGCCTTCGCGCCGACGCTGCGGCTGATGGCCGCCTCGCTCGACCTGTGGGAGACGCTGGAGGCCGAGCTGGGCGCCGATCTGGGGGTGGTGCGGACCGGCGGCCTCGTTGCGGCGACGACGCCCGCGCAGATGCGGCTGATCGAGGCCAAGGCCGCGATGGAGCGGGCGCAGGGCGTCGAGACGGAGCTGCTCGACGCCGCCGGCCTGCAGGCGCTCGCGCCCTATCTCGCGCGCGACGCCATCGGCGGCGGCTTCTGCGCGGCCGAGGGCAAGGCCAACCCGCTGCGCGCCGCGCCCGCGCTGGCCACGGCGGCGCGCCGCGCCGGGGCGCGGCTGATGACCCACACGCCCGTGCTGGGGCTGGAGGAGGGGCCGGAGGGCTTCGTCGCGCGCACGCCCGCGGGCGAGATCCGCGCCCGCCGCGTGGTCAACGCCGCCGGTGCCGCGGCCGCCCGGGTGGCCGGCATGCTGGGGGTCGAGGTGGCGTTGCAGGGCTTTCCGCTGCAGGTCACCATCACCGAGCCGGTGGGCGCGCTGATCCCGCATCTGGTCTATTCCGCCGCCGCCAAGCTGTCGCTGAAGCAGGCGCCCAACGGCGGGCTGATCATCGGCGGCGGCTGGCCGGCGCGGGCGCGGCCCTCGGGCCATCTCGTCACCGACCCCGCCAGCCTCACCGGCAACATGGCCACCGCCGCCGCCGCGGTGCCGGCGCTCGCCCGCGTCCGCGCCCTGCGCAGCTGGGCCGCCGAGGTCAACGGCACCGCCGACTGGCGCCCGGTGATCGGCGAGGTGCCGGGCCGCCCCGGCTTCTTCCTCGCGCTGTTTCCGTGGATGGGCTTTTCGGCCGGGCCGATGACGGCCCGGATCACCGCCGATCTGGTGCAGGGCCGCCCGCCCGCGCTGCCGCTGCGCGGCATCTCCGTGCTGGCCGACTGACAGGCAGGGCAGACGCCCCACCTGCCGGTCCGCTCCGGCACACGACACGCCGGCGGCCCGGCCCCCCGGGCCGCCCGGTCGCGCACAGCCCGGGGGCGGGCGCATGGCGCTCAGGCGGCGCCGCGCCGGGCGGCATCTGCGCCATGCTTGCGCAGATAGGCCCGCCAGGTCATCGCCCATTGCGCCGGATCGTCGAACACCGCGCCCTTGAGCTGCGCCACCGGCTGGTTGTGCGGCGCGGTCTTGACCAGTTCCGGGTTCTCCCGCGCCTCGGCCGCGATCTGCGCCACCACCGCGATCCAGCGGTCGATGTCGGCCTTCGACCACAGCTCGCCCGCCTCCGGCGTGAAGGGCTCGGGATAGATCCAGGGCTCGTGGCTCATCCACCACGGGTCGATCCCGTAATCCGCCATGCGGTTGGCGAAATCGACCGTGCCCACCCCCGTCTCCTCGGTCAGCGGCCCCAGCGACCAGCGCGTCATCTCCATCCGCTTGACCGCGATGTTGTCGTGGCTGCGCTGCAGCCCCGGGATCTGCGCCAGCTTGCGGTCCATGTAGTTGTTGGCCACCACCGAGATGTCGGACGCGAGCTGGATCCCCTCGGCCCCCATCGCCCGCGCCCAGGCATAGGCCCGCACCACCTGCGGCACGTTCCCCCAGAACTCGCGGATCTTGCCGCAGGATTTCGGCCGGTCCTCGTCCAGCGCGTAGCTGTCCCCTGCCTTCACCACCAGCGGCACCGGCAGATAGGGCGCCAGCTCCTCGGTGCAGCCATAGGCGCCCACGGCCGGGCCACCGCCCGCCTTCGGCGCGCCGAAGGTCTTGTGCAGCATGAACATGCAGGCGTCGAACCCCAGCTCGCGCGCCGACAGCTTCCCCATCACCCCGTTGAAGTTCGCGTGGTCGTAGAAGATCAGCGCGCCGGCCTCCCTGGCCACCCGCACCCACTCCTTGATCTCGGGGTTGTAGATGCCCATGTCGTCGGGGTTGTTGATCATGATGAGCGCGGTCTTCTCGCTCACGGCGGCCTTCAGCGCCTCCAGCGAGGGGTATCCGTTCTCTTCCAGCGGCAGGTTGACGACCTGGAACCCCGCCGCGGCCGCCGTGGCCGGGTTGCAGGGATGCGCCTGGATCGAGGTCACCATCTCGGTCCGCTTGCCCAGCTCGCCCCGGTCGGCCCAGTAGGCCCGCGCCACGGCCGCCATGGTATAGGCCGCATCCGCCCCGCCGCCGGCCTGGAACACGAACCGGTCCATCCCCGACAGCGCCCGCAGGATCCCGTCAAAGTCGTGCAGGATCTCCAGCACCCCCTGCAGCGTGTCGGGGTGCTGATAGGGGTGCACCTCGGCCAGCTCGGGCCGCTGCGTGGCGTATTCGGCCATCTTCGAGTTGTATTTCATCGTGCAGGTGCCGAAGAGGCTGATGCCCATCATCCCCAGCGTCATCTGGCTCAGGTGCAGGTAATGCCGCTGCACCTCGAACTCGGTCAGCTCGGGCAGGACGGGACGGTCCTTGCGCGCCACCGCCTCGGGGATGAGGCCCGTGCCCACGGCCTCGGCCACCTCGGGCTCGGGGTCGGGAAAGATCTGCCCGCGGGTGCCGGGGCAACCCATCTGCATCACCACCGGCTCGTTCCAGCGGGCGGCGTGAAACTCGGGAGGGCGGGTCATTTGCAGATCTCCTTCAGGGTCTCGGCCAGGCGGCGCAGGTCGGCGGCGCTGTGCACCTCGGTCACGCAGTAGAGCGCGGACTGCCCCAGGTTCAGCCCCTCGCCCGAGATGTCCTTGCCGCCGAAGATGCCGCGCGCGCGCAGCGCGTCGTTGATCTCGGCCACGGTCCGGCCGGTGCCGTCGAAGTTCACCACGAACTCCTTGAAGGTGGTGTCGGGCCAGACCACCCGCACCCCCGGCACCCCGGCCAGCAGCTTCGCCGCGTACCGCGCGCGTGCGACGATCAGGTTGCCCAGCTCGCGAAAGCCGTCAGGCCCCAGCAGGCTCATGTAGACCGCCCCGGCGATGGCCCAGAGATAGGTCGAGTTGCCGGTCCAGTCCTTGCCCTCCTCGCGCATGCCATAGGAGTTCTGATGCGCCGAGGCGAGGCCGAAGCCGAATTGCCCGTCTTCGCGCGTGGGCGCGATGGAGACGAGGAAGCCGTTGTATTCGCGGACGTATTTCTCCTCGTCGCGGCTCGCGATGAAGCCGCCGACACCGCCGCCGCAGTTCATGTGCACGCCCAGCGGCTGCATCGGGCCGGTGACGATGTCGGCCCCCCAGTCGCCGGGGCCGGCCATGACCCCCAGGCTCAGCGGATCGACCCCCACGATCGTCTCGGCCCCGGCCGCCCGCGCCATCCGTGCGATCTCGGCCGCGCCGGTCTCGATGGTGCCCAGATAGCCGGGCGTCTCGAAATACACTGCCGCCACGTCCGGCCCCAGCTTGGCCTTCAGGTCGGCGAGGTCCAGCCGGCCCGAGGTCGGGTCCGCCGCCACCGTCACCACGGCGATGTGGCTCGCCATCGCCTCGGGCTCGCAATAGGTGCGGATCACCGCCATGCGCTCGGGGTCCGACAGCGCCGGCACCAGCACCTTGCGCCGCCCCGTGATCCGCGCCGCCATGCGGATCGCATGCCCCGTCGCACAGCCCCAGGAATAGACCGGCAACTGCACCACATCGAGGTTCAGCAGCGCCCCGAGCTGGCTCTGGAACTCGAACCACGCCTGGTTGCGCCCGTGGTCGGACTGGTAGCTGCCCCAGACATTGGTGGTGAACTCGGTCCGGCCGACGATCTCGTCCACCACCGCCGGGACATGGTGCTGCCAGACGCCGGCGCCCAGAAAGCTGAGGTTGGCCTCGCAATCGGCGTTCTTCCGCAGCTTGGAGACGAGGTCGCGCTTCAGCTCCATCTCCGAGGTCAGCGCCGGCGGCAGATCGAGCGGCGCCTTGCGGAAATGATCGGCCGGGATCTGCTCGAACACCTCCGCCACGCTCTTGCAGCCGATCTCGGCGAGCATGCCCTCGATCACCCCGGGCGCAGAGTTCGCCATCCACGGATGGGCGCGCTGTCGTGAAGCCATCGGATCACCCCCTGTCGATTCTTGCGGCCTCGATGGGCCTTGGTGCACAATTGTTCGCATATCGCACAACGCGGATCAACCGGCGCGCTCAGGCGCCGGCCTCGGCGCCGCTGGCCAGCCGCATCATCATCGACCGGCCGGCGCCGGTGCGCACGCGGATGAAGCCCGCGAGCGCCGCATCCAGCTCCGGCGCGCCGGTATCGACCCAGAGCCGCGGCACCGCCAGCGCCTGCAGCTTGCCCTCGGTCGCCAGCACCGTGATCCCCTCGCGGCCCGCCCGCGCCACCAGCGCCGCCGAAATCTGCTGGTTGCCGCGCCCGATCAGGAACCCCTGCTGCCCGGTGACGCCCAGGATCAGCCGCACCGGCCCGTCGCCCGCCAGCCGCTCCAACTCGGCCGCGGTCGCATCGCGCGCCACCACCCGGCCGTCGCGCACCGCATCCGCCCCGAGGAGGCTGGGCCGCTCGCCCATCGCCTGCATCACGGCGCCGGCGCTGGTTCCCGGCCCGATCACATGCAGCACCCCGGTCGCCATGCCCGCGGCGACCTCGGCCGCGGCGGCCGCCAGCGCCGCGGCGTCATCGCGCCGCGGGCTGCCCTTTGCCGCCTGCATCCGGCTCCGCGCCAGCGGCGCGCGGGCCAGTGACCAGAGCCGCGGCGCGATCTGCCCGGCCCGAAGCGCCGCCTCGTCGAGGTCGGCGACCTCTGCCGTGTCGGTCCAGCCCACCCGGTCCGGGTCGGTCAGCAGATCGGCCAGCAGATGCCCCGCCGCCTCGGGCGACACGGCGAAGACGCCCGAGTGCATCTTCACCCCGCAGGGAATGCCGAAGAGCGCCCCCCCGGCCGGCAGCGCCGCCGCCACGTCCCGCGCGGTGCCGTCGCCCCCGGCAAAGACCACCAGCGCGCCCTCCGGCATCGCCGCCACCGCCTGCCGGGTGTCCCGCGCCGTCCCGGTCGCGGCCCCCGGCGGCAGTGCCGCGGCCTCCAGTGCCAGCCCCTCGGCCCAGTCCGCCCCCAGCGCACCGGGCGCCACGATCAGCCGCGCCCCCGGCCGCCGCGCCGCCAGCACCGCCAGCGCCCGCCGCGCCCGCGCCCCGGCCTGCGGCCGCGCCCCCCGCGCCAGCGCCTCGGCCACGGTGCCCGGGCCGTCGGTGCCCTTCAGGCCCACCGCGCCCCCCAGCCCCGCGACCGGGTTCACCACCAGCCCGATGTCCATGCCGCCTCGCCTCCGTCACGGCCCCTGCGCCAGAGATGCCGCGGCCCGGCCCCGGGTCAAGCCGCCCGCCGGGGCAGCGAGGGCAGCGGGCGCCCGGCTCAGCGCAGCTCCAGCAGCCCGCCCTCGACCGGCAGGATCTGCCCCGTCATCCAGGCCGAGCGCGGGGTGGCGAGAAAGGCGATGACCTCGGCGATCTCCTCGGGCCGGCCCCAGCGCGCGATCGGATAGCGCCGGATCACCTGATCGAGCAGCGCCTCGAACGCGGCCTCGTCCGCCGCCCGCGCGCGGAACTGCGATTCGGACAGCGGCGTGCGCACCGCCCCCGGCGCCACCGCATTCACCCGCACGCCGCGGTCGGCATGATCCGCCGCGATCGCCCGCGTCAGCGCCACCACCGCCCCCTTTGCCGCCGAATAGCCCGCCACCCCCTTCATCCCCGCCAGCCCCACGGTCGAGGCTGTGAAGACCAGCGTGCCCGCCCCGCTCGCCTCCAGATGCGGCAGCACGGCCCGCGCGGTCAGGAAGGCGCCGGTCGCATTGACCGTCAGCGCCCGCGTCCAGTCGGCGAGCGACAGCGCCGTGACCGAGCCCTCGACCATCGCCCCGGCATTGGCCACGCAGGCGTCGATCCGCCCCGTCCAGTCCAGCGCCGCCTGCGCCATCGCCGCCACCGCCGCCTCGTCGGTGACATCCGCGGCGCAGGCCCGGGCGTCGTCGCCGATCGCCGCCGCCGTCGCCGCGGCCGCGCCGGCATCGAGGTCGGCGCAGAGCACCGCCATGCCCTCGGCCGCCAGCCGCGCCGCCACCGCCCGCCCGATCCCCGAGCCTGCGCCGGTGACGATCGCGGTTGCCCGGCTCACGCGGGGTCCGGCGCGAAGATCTGCGGATAGAGGGCGCGCATCGCCTCCTCGTCGTACTCCTGCTTGAAGCGGTGCAGCTCCTTCAGCCGCTCCACCCCCTGCACCGCGGGGCGCGCGTCGATCTCGGCCATCAGCCGGCGCAGGTTGGGAAAGCCCTCGAACTCCACCGCATCGGGCAGCATCGCGGGCACCCGGTGGCCCCACCCCCACACCGCCATGTCGAGGATGGTATAGCGCTCGCCCATCATGTAGCGCCCCTCGGCCAGCCGGTCGTCGATGATGCGCCAGTGCCGTCGCGCCTCGTAGTCGTAGCGCTTGATCGGGTAGGGCAGGCGCTCGGGTGCGAAGAGGCGGAAATGCACCGCCTGCCCCGAATAGGGCCCCACCCCCGAGGCGATGAACATCAGCCACGACAACAGCTCGCCCCGCGCCGCGGCAGGCGGCAGGAACTGCCCGGTCTTCTCCGCCAGGTAGAGCAGGATCGCATTGCTGTCGAAGACGCGCACGTCACCGTCCTCGATGGCCGGAACCTTGCCGTTGGGGTTGATCGCCCGATAGGCGGGGCCGTGCTGCTCGCCCTTGCGGGTGTCGACCGGCACGGGGGTATAGTCGAGCCCGGCCTCTTCGAGAAACAGCGCCACCTTCAGCGGGTTGGGCGCAGCGTTGTAGTAGAACCGCAGCATGCGGCAGCTCCCTTCCTGTGGACGGCCGCAGGCATGGCACATCGCGCGGGCGGCGTCGACAGGCTGCGGCCTGCCCGCCCGCTTGCCTCCGGCCCCGGCTGCAACCGCGATGGCCCGAGCGGTTCCGGTTGACAAACGCCCCCGGTGCCGGCCCGATTGGAGCGTCGGGCGCCCGACCCGCGCCCGGTCCCGACCCGGGAGCTTCGCGATGCCAGAGACCCTCCTCGATCCGCTCCATGCCGGTTTGCGGCTGCTGAACACGCTGCATGCGGGGCATGTACTTGCGCTGCTGACCTATGGGGTGATGCTCGGGGTCCTGCGGGGCGCGCTGGGCGGGGGGGCCGGCCTGCGCGATCTGTTCCGCGAGCAGGCCGCCCATGCCGCGCTGTTCGACACCCCGGGGCCGGCGCGCTGGCAGCTCTGGCTGTCGCCGGGGTTCACGACGATGGCGCTGTTCACGTTGTGGATCGGGGTGACGCTGGCGCTCTTGGGGCTGCCGCCCCGGCCGTTCGGCCCGCCGCAGGAGGGGGCGGCCGGCCTCTGGGCAATGGCGGCGATGGGGGGGCTCGCGGCGCTGGCGCTGTGGCTCTCGCCCGCGGGTGAGGGGGCAGGC
>Ga0213835_100271_pt1 | contig 58451 bp, 48 predicted proteins | sample SWPATP01_FD_160576 | JGI IMG/M metagenome (GOLD analysis project Ga0213835, IMG submission 160576) | Coastal seawater microbial communities from Marineland, Florida, United States - SWPA TP0 #1 | ecosystem: Environmental > Aquatic > Marine > Coastal | place: USA: Florida | collected 2016-08-05
TACCATTTCGGTATAATTCAACAACCATTAACTTGAAGGATTTATCAAATGACCTTCTATTTTTCTTTTCCATATCTACTAAGTTAATCGAGCTTAACTTAATGTCCAATCAAATGTAGCAGGTCCAAAACACTCAAAGCCACTGTACTTTTCTAAAACTTCGGATACGATTTTGGAGGTATCACAGACACCTACAATTTGAACATCAGGATGTGCCCCTAAAATTGAAAGATGCGAAATACCCATCTTACCAGCACCAATTAAAGCTACTCTTAACATATTTTCAGGTTAATTATGATTATATAGTATCGGTCAAAACAATCGATTTAGTTTCTTTTAACAGTAAACAACTTAATTTTCGGTCTTTTCTTTTAACTTGTTTCAAATTACGTTATTATGGATTTAAAAAACAAGAAATTATATACAAAATAAAATAATTGATGAAAAAATAATCTGAGTATCCGTAATCTTACAGGTAGTAGAATTAAATTTGGTTAGAAAGCCCCTCGGCATAGTTCGGCAAGCTCACTAACCGAGCTCGGGGAACGGGATTTAGGTTTGGAAAACCTAGGGGGTAGGGAAGAAATGGGGCAAAGCCCCATTTCTTCCCTACCCCCTATTTATTCAAGTCCCGGTGGCCGAGCTTGCCGAGGCCCTCAAATTGATACGTGTAACATTCCTAATAGTCAGAAAAAATAGTTCACAGAAAAATTAAGCTTTAAAATTTAAATCCTGGCACAACTCAACCAAGACGCCATTCGTTGACCTGGGGTGAAGAAAAACCACTAATTTATTGTCAGCCCCTTGCTTTGGTATTTCATTCAATATTTCAAACCCCTCCATTTTTAATCTTTCAACCTCCTTATTGATATCTTCTACATCAAAAGCAATATGATGAATGCCTTCTGATTTCTTTTCCAAAAATTTTGCAATAGGACTTTCCTCTCGGGTTGCTTCCAATAATTCTATTTTGGTATCTCCAATCATAAAAAAAGAAGTCTTTACCCCTTCACCATCTACAGTCTCTTCCTTATAGTACATTTTACCCAGTAATCTTTCAAACAGTCGGTTAGATTTCTCTAAATCTTTTACTGCTATTCCCAAATGTTCAATTTTTCGCATGTGAATTTTATTTTTAAATTTATTTTTGAATCATTTCAAAATTAAACATGTTTGTTGTTTTATTGATGAATTAGTAAATTTAGATATGATTGTCATTACAGATAAAGCAAAAGAAAGAATCCTTGAATTGAAAAAAGAGGAAGGAAGAGCCGATAAGGAGAACATCAGGGTATCCGTCAAAGGTGGAGGTTGCTCAGGCTTAATGTATGATCTAGGTTTTGATGAAAATGTCATTGAAACAGATCATGTCTTTGAGGATAAGGGAATTAAAATTATTGTAGATCGAAAAAGTTTGCTCTACTTGGCAGGTACCACCTTGGAATTTTCAGATGGATTAAACGGAAAGGGCTTTCAATTTGTCAATCCAAATGCATCTAGAACCTGCGGTTGTGGTGAAAGCTTTTCGGTATAATCATTGACATAGAATCACAAGCAATTGGGCCACCTTCATTAGGAAGTGGCCTTTTTTATGGATACAGTCTTTTTGTAATCCATCTCGATAAATTACCTTTGCCCAAATTAGAAATAAACCCAATTATGGAAGATACTATCAAGAAAATTCAATTAAATGATCTCCACATTGCTTTAGGTGCCAAGATGGTTCCTTTCGCAGGATACAATATGCCTGTCCGATACTCTTCGGATATTGAAGAACATAAAACAGTACGCGCAGGGGTAGGCGTTTTTGACGTTTCCCATATGGGTGAATTTATGGTTACTGGACCAAAGGCCTTAGAACTTATCCAAAAAGTAAGTTCCAATGATGCTTCCAAACTGGTAAATGGACAAGCTCAATATTCCTGCTTACCCAATGAACAAGGAGGAATTGTAGATGACTTGATTGTATATAAATTTAACGATGAAAAGTACATGTTGGTAGTAAATGCCTCCAATATTGAAAAAGATTGGGCTTGGATCAACCAACACAATACCATGGGAGCTAATCTGGAAAATATTTCAGACGACATATCTCTCTTCGCTATACAAGGGCCCAAGGCGATTGAAGCTGTACAGTCTTTGACATCTGTAAATTTATCAGAAATCAAATTCTACCACTTTGTAGTAGGAGAATTTGCAGGCGTAAAAGATATCATCATATCAGGTACCGGTTATACAGGTGCAGGAGGATTTGAGATTTACGTTAAGAATAAGGATGCGGAGAAAGTCTGGAAGGCCATTTTTGAAGCAGGAAAAAACATGAATATCAAACCAATTGGCCTTGGAGCAAGAGATACACTCAGATTGGAAATGGGTTATTGCTTATATGGCAATGATATTAATGATGAAACCTCACCATTAGAAGCTGGATTGGGTTGGATTACTAAATTCACCAAAGACTTTATCAACAGCGAAAATCTCAAGAAGCAGAAAGAGAATGGTATCAATAAAAAATTAGTGGGGTTTGTTTTGCAGGAAAAAGGAATTCCGAGAGCCCATTATGAGATTTTAAACGCACAAGGTGTGGTGATAGGTGAAGTTACTTCCGGCACCATGTCGCCTTCCATGGGTATAGGAATTGGATTGGGCTATGTGCAAACCGATTATGCCAGTCCAGGCACAGAAATTTTTATAAATATCAGGAACAAAACCTTTAAGGCGAAAGTTGAAAAAACACCATTGTATAAGGGATAATTGACTCTTTGATGATCAAAAAACTAAAAGGCCACTTTATAACGTGGCCTTTTAGTTTTTTAATAAGCATTACCATTTTTAAATATGATGCCATGTATCGTCCAAAAAATGATTTTAACATCTAGCCATACTCCCCACTTTTCAATGTAGAAAAGATCTAACTTTATTCTGCCAATCATATCTGAATCTTCCTTAATTTCCCCTCTGAAGCCTTTTGCTTGGGCTAAACCGATAATGCCAGGCTTTACCAAATGTCTTAAATTGTATTTCTCATACTTTCTATTACAATCCAGATTCATTTCCACTGCATGTGGCCTAGGACCAACTATCGACATATCTCCAATCAGGACATTAATCAATTGAGGCAATTCGTCAATACTTGTTTTTCTTAAAAAAGCCCCAAAACGGGTCACCCTACTGTCATTCTTGGTCGCCTGTTTGAATTCATCTTCAGGATTAAACACCATAGTTCGGAATTTGAAGCAGAGGAATTTATTATTGAACTGACCATCTCTCAATTGCTTATAAAAAATTGGTCCTGGTGAATCAATTTTAATCAAAATCGCAATTATTGGAAACAGCCACGAAGCTACAAAAAGAAGAAATAATCCTGATAATACAAGGTCAATAATTCTTTTGGATAATACTTGGTAAGCATCTAAAAGATTTTCAGAGAATTTAATAACTCCTGATTCTTCCTTTTTTCTTAATTTCAGTTCCTCTACAGGACTAGTCAATAAAGTTTCCATGACTTATTGGTTATAAAAGAATGATTGATAGACTTCTATTTATGAAGAAAAACAATCAACGATTCAAAGTTAGAATTAAATTGGTTATTTTCAAAACCTTAAAAACATTTTTTTTTATTTGAAATACATTTAAATGTTTTTAAATACGCCAAACGGGATGCCGATCAAGCCTGTAATTGTTTGTTGACACCTAGCCCACCTACATTAGATTTTCTCACATTAGATAAGAAGGCATTTATAGTTTTGACTTTCCCTGATTTCTTGAAAACAGCGTTTTCAGCTGTTTGGGAGGGTATCAATTCATTTAACAATTCATTGATAAAGCTTCCGCTTTTTTTAAAATGAGCCCTCCTTACCGAAAAATAAATAACCGGTTCAAAATTTTGGAGTTCCTCTAAAAAGGAAGCTGCCTTGAAACAATACATTTTTGATATCGGTATGGATTTATCATTAATGTCATGAGAGCCATCTTCAGGGTAAAAATCAATAATCACCAAATCACCATTAGCTGCCATTTTTTTGGCATGTTCTATGGTATTTCTGTAATAATCATTGACTTGAATGGGGAAAAAAGAGTGGCTTATCAATAAAATATCATCCGAATTGGATTCAAAAGCAGCAAAGGCAAAATCAGCCGCAGTATTTTTTGAACTTGCTTCTATAATTTCCTCATAATTATATATACCCAACTTCAATAAGGCATTTCTAGAAAACTTAAAATTAGATACTTGCCCAATAACCATTATTTTGTCACACAAAACCAAATTGTTTTCAACTAAAAGCTGAAAAGCTGATTTGTCTTGTCCTTGCTCCAAAAATTCTTTAGGCCTATTAGGACTTCTTTTCCCCATCAAAACATCTTGGGGAAATTGAGAAATTATTACATGCTTTGTTTCCATAATAGTTCATAATTTAATAAGTCAATAAGAATTGCCTAATCATTGAATGATTAATCAATACCTCTGTTAAATTCAATTATTGAATGTTCAATATTAAAATATATTTTTTTAAAAAACAAATAATTGTATTTAAAATGCATTTTAATTTATTTTTAATATTGCAGTTAAAAAAGATTAGAGATATTATATCTTTGCACGATGAAAAAAATTGAGATATGCCTTACACCAAAGTTGATTCCACTATACGAATCGGTTGGAAAAGTCGTCGTTATCGTTGACATCTTCAGGGCTACAAGTACAATGGTAACGGCACTTGCCAACGGTATCATTGGAATAAAACCAATTATGGATCTGGAAACCTGCAAAACCATGAGGGAAAAGGGGTATCTTATAGCGGGGGAACGAGATGGTAAACAAGCCATAGGTTTTGATTTGGGAAATTCTCCTTTGCCATTTTTGGGCGGCAACTATCATGGAAAAAAATTGGCCATGACGACCACTAACGGTACCTTAGCCATTGATACTGTAAAAGAAAGTGCTTCTCAAATTTTGATGGGGGCGTTTATCAATATGGATAGTACCAAAGCTTATTTAAAAGACACCAAGGAAGATCTTCTGATTTATTGTGCCGGTTGGAAAGGAAAATTTAACCTGGAAGATGCACTTTATGCAGGGGCTTTGGCAAATGCGCTCAAAGACCAATATACCACCGACTGCGACAGTACTCTAGCTTTCAGGACACTTTTCCAAACCCAAAGAAATAAACTGAAAGAATTTTTATCACAGGCTTCACATAGCAAACGTCTGCAAAACCAGGATATAGAAAAGGATATTGATTTCTGTCTCTCTATTGATATATATAATACTGTGGCAGTAATGGAAGATGGTCTTGTTATATCCAAATAAGTAATAACATTTTATTTTTACTCTGAAGCAAAAAGATATTTTGTAAGCATTTTTTTTATCTTTGGGGGCTGAAATAAAACCTTATTTAAGAACCTTCCAATCATGACCGAGGTCAAACTCTTCTCAGGGACAAAAAGCCAGGCGCTTGCCGAAAAAATTGCAAAACATTACGGGAAAAAATTAGGGGATCTAACCATATCCAAATTCAGTGATGGTGAAATGTCTCCTAGTTTCAACGAGTCGGTAAGAGGCTGTACGGTATTTCTCATACAGTCAACCATGCCTTCTTCTGACAATTTATTGGAGCTCTGTCTGATGATTGATGCAGCAAAAAGGGCCAGTGCTTATAAAGTATGTGCGGTAATCCCCTATTATGGATATGCGAGGCAGGACCGTAAAGACAGGCCCAGGGTTTCCATAGCTGCCAAATTGATAGCTAATATGTTGACCTCTGCCGGTGCGGATAGAATCATGACCTGTGATTTGCATGCCGGTCAGATTCAGGGATTTTTCGATATCCCACTGGACCATCTCAACGGTTCTGCCATTTTTGTACCCTATTTGGAAAGATTATCCATGGACAACCTGATTTTTGCGGCCCCTGATGTAGGTGGCGTAGCAAGGGCAAGATCTTATGCCAAGCATTTTGAGGTAGAGATGGTCGTGTGTGACAAGCACAGAAAGCGGGCCAATGAGGTGGCTTCCATGCAGGTGATAGGCGATGTAGAGGGAAAAGACGTGGTCCTCGTAGATGACCTTGTAGATACTGCCGGCACTTTATGCAAAGCAGCACAGATTATTATGGACAAAGGGGCTACTTCTGTTAGGGCCATCGCTACTCATGGGGTCCTCTCCGGTAAAGCTTATGAAAACATAGAAAACTCGGTACTTAAAGAGTTGGTCATCACGGATACCATTCCACTAAAGCAGGCCTCTTCCAAGATCAAAGTGCTTTCTGTCGCAGACTTATTTGCTAAAGCCATTCATGCGGTGACGGGGAATACTTCGATAAGTTCTTTGTTTATTTAGAATAAAAAAAATTAGTTTCGACTAAATTTAGTAAGTAGTATTTTGTGGGTTTTGATAAATTAAGTGTCAATAATCAAAATTTTGAAGACACTTTTTTACTACTAAATCAAAGGGATTGAAGGCTGAACTCACATCATTTATTCCATTTTATATTTTTATATAAACTATGCTAATGGTTATTATAAAATTATTTTATTTTATTTTAAATAATATTTTTTGCATTTTAAAATAATTTATATGTAATTCGAAGCTCAAAATGACCGAAAACTCTATGAAAAAGTCTAAATTATTTCGCACCCTTGGATTCATCTTTTTGATATCCATCCTATCAAATTGTAATTCTGATGAGCCAGAAAATGTTTTACCAAATGAACCGGAACCACCTGTTAATGTGGAAGTTGTTGATTGGAATAAATTTCCAGGAATTGAAGGAAGAATAATACGGGCAAGGAACTTTGGTGGTAATGTTCATGCAACTGGAGTTTCTGATGTTTTTTTTGATATCTTTCGGGATGACCAGCCACAGCCTATTACAATTCGTCCATTTTTAACACGAATAGGGAGGTATTTACCACCTTTAAATGAGAATATTCTTGTTACCCGAACTGAAAACGAAATATTTATATTTAATATCAATAATATTAGTGAAGATAAAGCTTTAATTATTAAAGGAGTGGATTTAGATGAAAATTTTAACACCTTTGAAGATATTCCATTGTGGAATGGGGAATTATTAGGATTGAATGACCAAAATTACATATTGATTCCATACAGAAATGTGGTAAATGGAATTGCTCAAGACAATCCCTCTTTTGCTTTATTAGAAATAGCTTCAGAAAATGGGCAAACTTTGCTAAAAAATAAAACAATTATTGAAGAAAGAATTTTCTTCAGTTTTAATACTTGTAATAGAGTGCAGTCTTTCGATGATTTCTTTTTGGTAACTATAGGTTCTCGTGTATTCAAAATAGGAATTGACGGAGGAATTAATGAAATATTCCAAACAAATAATGTGGTTTTTAAATATGGTTCAGAACTTAAAACCTTTGAATTAGATCGCGCTGCTAATGAGATGGTTTTAAAAAGAAGTAATGGTGGTGACGGACTTAACTGGTCAACGGTTGGTAGATTCCCAAATTCTCCTGCATTAAGGACTGCAAACTTTACTACTATTTTTGGTGAGATTATCGGATTTGATGGATTGGATATTTTTCAAGCTGAAATAATTGGTGGTAATCTGAATCTCAACTATCTACAAAGTAATAATTTAGAGGGAGGTTCTGTTACTTCGATCATTGAATTCGAAGATAAGGTTTTGATAACTACCAATTGCAATAGTCCAAGCACGAATTGCGGCGTATTTCTTAAAAGTAAGGAAGATTTTTTCCTTTCGAGACCTCAATAAATCGAATCTCATAAACACTTAAACATCAAGTATTTATGAGATTAGCCCAGAATTAGATCTGGGCTAATTTTTTATCATTTTTAATTTTCCGAGGTATTGACAAAACTTCCCCCTACCAGTACAAAGCATTTTTTCGCTCAATATTTTAAACTTGACCTACATCTTTACCAAAAATTTAAACGAGTTATTTTCTTCTTCTGAAAGATTCATTAATGTTATTTACCAAAGTCAAAATACCTAAAATTTTATCGGAAAGATAAAGTAAAAAAATCTCAGTTGGTCAACGAGCTGAAATTTTAAATATTTAAAAAAGTTTTTCAAATATATTTTAATGCATTACGAATTATTTTGTATACTTGCACATTCATAAGCTAATACTTGTTGTATTAGATTGTAAAGACCGATAATTTAAAAAGCAGCTTTGCTTTATTTTTCAGATATAAGCACAAAAATAACCTGTGACTGAAAGGGCGAAGCTGTAAAAAAAACTGAATAAAATCCCTATATTTCAGTTTTAATTTAAGATAGACCATGAAGAAATTATTTGCCCTCCTATTCATTTCCACTTCCTTTTTTGCTTGTTCAAAAAGAAATTTGGTTTATTTCAGTGACATGGACCCTTACAGGGATTATTCTGTAGATGTAGGAATGGCCAATGAACCTAGAATTCAGGTGGATGATTTGTTAAGCATCACAGTCACCAGTCTTAACCCTGAATCCAATATGCTGTTCAATGTGGGCGTTTTGATGCCTTCAGGCGATAGAAACAATACCATCGTCAACAGCCCTATCAATGAAAATTACCTGGTAGACAAAGACGGAAATATCAATTACCCCGTTGTAGGATTGATTAACTTGAAAGGATTGACCAAACAAGAAGCCATCCAAAAAATGAATGGACTTCTTAACGAATATGTAAAAGATCCCATTATTAATATTCGCTTTATGAATTTCAAGGTCACAGTAATCGGCGAAGTTCAAAACCCCAACTCTTTTGTGATTCCAACAGAAAAAATAACCATTTTGGAGGCTTTGGGCTTGGCGGGTGACATGACCGCTTATGGGAAAAGAGAAAATGTTATGGTCATTAGGGAAAAAGATGGTGTTCGAACTGCCACACGTCTAAATCTTAATGAAAAGAACGTCTTAACATCTCCTTACTATTATTTACAGCAAAATGATATCGTTTATGTGGAGCCATACAAGACACGTTCAATACAAGCAGATGCCAATCCGACAAGATTTGCACTGATAACAAGTTTATCTTCAATAGCAATTATTTTATTCTTCAATGTAATAAGATGATTATAATCAATTTGACGAAAAAATAAGAAAATGGATATTAAAGAAATTTTAAAAGAACTTGAAGAAGAAAACAATAAGTCGAGTTCTAACCAATTAAACCTAAAAGTCTTATTAACTAAATACTTAAAAAAGTGGCATTGGTTTTTAATTAGTCTTACAGTGTTTTCTCTGTTATCTATTGCTTATGTATATTTTTCTACTCCAGTTTATTTGGTAAGAAGCAGCCTCGTAATCAAAGATCAGAAAAAAGGGGCTGACTTTACATCAAGCTTACTTTTGGATGCAACCGCATCGTCCAGAAATATGTATGTCGTAGAAAACGAGGCAGAGGTATTTAAGTCTGAAAGTTTGATGATTAAAGCAGCAGAAGAGCTGGAATATCATCATGCATTTTATAGGACAAATGGTCCTTTTAGATGGAAAGAAATCCATGACTTGGAGGTTCCCGTTAAATTAGTTTTACATGAAAGACGTAAAGATTATTTTGAGGAAATTGACGATAATACATTGGTCATTAATTTGGTTGGAGAATCAGGTTTTGAATTAGAGTTTCCCAATGGTAAAAAGGTTAGATCAAAATTCGGGGATAAAATTCAGAACTTCTTTGGAACTTTTTCTTTAGAGAAAAATGAATATTACCCTGATTTTTTAGATTACCACGAAAAACCATTAAAAATAGCATTTTTTGATCCAGTTGGTGTAGGTAAATATTTAGCTTATAACTTATCAGTTGATGTAGTCAATAAACAGGCTAGTGTATTAGAATTATATTTAAACATTGAACACCCAAAAAGAGGTGAACAAGTCTTGAACAAACTAATTGAATTGTACAACAGAGAATCTGAAGATGAAAAAAATGAAATAGCCAAAAATACAATAGCTTTTATAGATGAGCAATTATTAGATTTAGGATCGGAATTAGCACAAATAGAGAGAGAGGCTGAGCAGTATAAATTAAATTATTCGATTACTGATGTTAGTGCTGAATCCCAATTGTTTTTACAAAGTACTGCAACCAATAGACAACAAATAAGTGAATTGTCAGTCCAAATAGATGTTTTGGAATCCATTGAAAACAATATCATCAGAAGCGGTAATAATTTCGAAATGGTTCCAGGCACATTAAATATAATAGTTGATCCTACATTAAGTGAATTGATTACCAGTTTCAATGAACTGCAAAGGAGAAGAGAGGGTATGCTTAGGACAACACAACCCAATAATCCCATAGTTTTAGATTTAACAGATCAATTAAAGGATCTTCGCAGTAATATTTTAGAAAACATAAAAAATATTAAAAACGGGTTAATTATTTCTAGGAATAGTCTTACTGCTTCTGCTAATCAATTTCAAACCCGGGCTTCAAAAGTTCCTACAATCGAACGTGAACTTCTTGACATAACAAGAAAACAATCTATCAAACAAGATCATTATTTATTGTTGACCCAAAGAAGAGAGGAAGCACTACTTACCCTTGCATCATCCTCAAGTAACTCCCGGATTATAGATCCACCAAGTGCCTATGATGACCCGGTTAAACCTAAGAAATTGTTAATTTATATTTTTGCAGTTCTATTAGGTTTTGCAACTCCTTTAGGAATTATTTATACCAAAGATTTACTAGATGATTCAATAAAAGTTAAAACCGACGTAGAATCATTATCTACGGTAAAAGTAATTGGAGAAATTTCAAGGAATAAACAAAAAGAAGGTGTTTTATGTGTAGCAAGGGGAAAAAAATCACTTGTTGCAGAACAATTTCGTTTTATTAGATCTAATATAGCAACATTAGCCTCAAAATTTGGTAGCAAGGTTATTATGGTCTCATCAGGAATGAGTGGTGAAGGGAAAACTTTTTTCAGTATTAATCTAGGGGCAAGTTTTGGACTAACGGGAAAATCAGTTGTTATTTTAGAACTAGACTTAAGAAAACCTGCCTTATTGACCTCTTTAAAAATGAAAGCCAAATATGGGATTTCGGATGTACTAATTGATGCTAATCCTGATATATCCAAAACTTATCTACATAAAAAAGAAATTGAAAATGTGACCTTGATCGGAGCAGGCAACTTACCAGAAGATCCTTCTGAACTTCTTTCAAGTACAGCGCTTCACAAGGTAATTGAAACACTTCGGAATCAGTTTGACTACATCATTATTGATACCGCTCCAGTTGGCTTGGTCTCTGATGCTTTTATGCTATCTGAACTTATTGATATTTCTATTTTTATGGTAAGATATAATTATACCACAAAGACTCAGGTGCAAACTATTGAAGACATCAAACAAAACAATAGGTTCAATAACCCACTAATTGTTTTGAATGATGCTGAAACTGAACTAACGTATGGATATGGTCCAAAATATGCTGCCGGGTATTATAAAGTTTAGCTCTAAAATGAAAAGAAAAAAAGTTCTATTTGTCGCTTCAGATGGAGGTCACCTCGCTCAAATTTTGGAATTAAAACAATTAATGGAAAAGTTTGATCATTTAATCATTACTGAAAAAACTAAATCAACCTTACCATTGTCAAAAGATTTCAACATAGAATTTGCACATCCCAGACCAGAGGGAAAAAGTCGGAATTTTTCTTTTTACCTTTCAATTCTAAAAAATTTTCTTTTCGCATTCAAAAAAATCAGGAGTTTTAGGCCAAAAGTTATTATTACAACAGGAAGCCACACAGCAATTCCTTTTTGCATCATAGGAAAAATGATGGGTTGCAAAATAGTCTGGATCTTATCTTTTGCACGGATTAATTCCAAAGCTTCTTCAGCAAACCTGATATATCCTATTGCTGATAAGTTTATTGTTCAATGGCCTGAAATGCAAAACCAGTACAAAAAATCAATTTATTTAGGATCGATTTATTAGAAAATAATTTTTAAATCATGATTTTAGTTTTACTTGGAACCTTCCCCTTACCCTTTGACCGGCCGCTACTTGAAATTGAAAAAGCTATAGAAAAAGGACTTATCAAAGAAGAAGTAATTGTCCAAAACGGTCATACACTTTTTGAAACTGAAAAGATGACATTAAGACCATTTATACCCCTAAATGAACTTTTAGCACTTTATGATGATGCCGATTTGATCATATCACAAGCTGGAACTGGGTCATTTATTAAAGGACTTAGGAAAAATAAAAAAATTATAGGTATAGCAAGACTGGCCAAGTATGGTGAATCAGTTGATGACCATCAAATAGAATTGTTAAATGAATTTTCCCAAGCCAAGTATATTTTGCCCTGGAGAGAAGAGGATGATTTCGAAAGTATTTTTTTGGAATCGGGAAATTTTGAACCCAAACCATTCATTTCGGACAATAAAAAAATAACAGAATTTTTAACCAATTATATAGATTCAATTTAAATCATAATAATTATGAAAGCAGTAATCCTAGCTGGTGGTTTTGGCACCAGAATCAGTGAAGAAAGTGGCGTACGCCCTAAACCCATGGTGGAAATAGGAGGAAAGCCCATTTTGTGGCATATTATGAAGATATATTCTGCCCATGGCATCAATGACTTTGTGATTTGCTGTGGATATAAAGGACACATGATCAAGGAATATTTTGCCAATTATTTTTTGCACAATTCTGATTTTACCATGGATTTACAAAATAATAAAATGGAAATCCATAAGCAGAATGCAGAACCTTGGAAAATCACCATGGTTGATACCGGGGAGAATGTAATGACCGGAGGTCGAATCAAAAGGGTAGCAGAACATATTAAAGATGAAACTTTTTGCCTTACCTATGGAGATGGTGTCAGTGATATCAATATAAGAGAATCTATTGCGTTTCATAAAGAAAACAATGCCATAGTAACTTTGACCGGGGTACAACAACCTGGAAGATTTGGAGCATTTACACTAGGCAAGAACGGTTCAAAAATAACGCGATTTAGGGAAAAACCTAAAGGAGATGGTAATGATAATGCTTGGATAAATGGAGGTTTCTTTGTGGTAGACCCCAAAGCTCTTGAATACATTTCTGGAGATGACACCATCTGGGAAAGAGATCCGCTTGAAAACATTGCGAAAAAAGGAGGATTAGCTGCTTTTAAACATTTTGGTTTTTGGCAGCCCATGGATACGCTAAGGGATAAAAATGTCTTAGAGGAAATGTGGAACAATAATAAGGCACCATGGAAATCTTGGTAAGCCTTTCCTTGCATATACGACCATGAAAAAGGTAATCATCACCGGCAGTTCTGGATTTATAGGAAAGAATCTTATTCCCTATTTTAATAATCTAGATGCCGAATTTTTTCTCATCGGGAGGAAAAATCTAAATGTATCTGAACTTCCCAATGTCCACTATATAAAAGGTGACATTTTAAACCATTTAGAGATCTCCAGAATTTGTAAAGACCTTTGTGCATCTCACCTTGTCCATATAGCATGGACTGTTTCTCCGAGCAACACAAGTCTTCCCCAGAATTTTGATTTGGTAAAAGCCAGTATCAACTTATTGGAAGAGTTCCAAAAAAATGGGGGGAAAAGATTCATCTCAATAGGTTCATGCTACGAATACAATTGGGATCAGGGTATTTGCAAAGAGGATTTAACACCAACCCGAAGCAAATCATCCTACAGTGCATGTAAGAATAGTTTCAGAGAGTATGCAGAAGCTTTTTGTGGGCAATTCAATATTGAAATAGCCTGGGCCAGACTATTTTTTCTTTTCGGACCACATGAAAATCCCAAAAGATTAATCCCTCATATCATTCTTTCTTTATTAAATAATGAAAAAGCCATTATCAAAAACGGAGGAATTTACAGGGATTATTTGTATGCTAATGTGGCTGCAGAATTTATTAGTAAGCTAATTTTCAATAATTATACAGGCAACTTAAATGTTTGCTCCGGAAATCCGATCCAATTAGGGGAAATTGGCAAAACAATAGCCTCTATATTAGGAAAACCAGAACTTCTTCAAGTGTGTTACCCTGAAGTAAAAGAAAATAAAGTGCTGTACGGAGATACCAGCAAACTGGAATCTATTTTTGGAACTGAAAATAAACAAAGTATACATACCCAATTGGAAGAAACCATTGATTGGTGGAAATTGAAATTAAACTTAACCAAAAAAGTAAATATTTAAAATGGCAGATATTATTGTGTTAGGGGCTGGTATGGCCGGTTTTGGTGCAGCCCATAAATTAAAGAATTCGGGAATAGACCCTGTTATTTTTGAAAAAAACAATTATATAGGTGGGCATTGTGCTTCCTTTACCTTTGAAAATAAATGGACATTTGATGATGGCCCACATATTTCTTTTTCTAAGAACGAATATGTGAAAAAAATATTTGCAGAAAGCACCAATAACGAATACTACGAATTCAGTGCCAATGCAGACAATTATTGGAATGGGATTTGGATAAAGCACCCGGCCCAGATCAATTTAAAGAATGTACCAGCGGAATTGAACAAAAAGATTTTGTTGGAAATGATTGACAATCAAAAGCAAGACCAACCAGAAATCAAAAATTATCAAGACTGGTTATATGCTTCATTTGGAAAGACTTTTTCTGAGAACTTTCCCATGAAATATACCAGGAAATTCCATACAACAGAAGCTAAAAATATGACTACTGACTGGTTGGGTCCAAGGTTGTACCAACCCAAGCTGGAAGAAGTAATCAATGGTATGCTTTCGGATAGTACTGAAGATGTTCACTATGTCAATCAATTCAGATATCCAACTAAAGGAGGGTTTGTGACCTTCATGAACGGGATCCATAAGGTCGCTGACCTAAAAATGGAACATGAATTGGTAAACATCAACCTGGCTAAGAAACAACTGACCTTTAAAAATGGATATCAGGAAAACTATAAATTTTGCTTTTCCTCTTTACCATTGGTCAAAATAGTCGATTTAATAGAAAATGCACCACTTGATATTAAAGATGCAGCTTCTAAACTTGCCTTTACCAAGTGTGTCATGGTCAACTTTGGAGTGGACAGAAAGGATCTTAGTAAATTCCATTGGCGATATGTATATGATGAAAAATACTATAGTACCAGGTTAAGTTATCCTCACATGTTTGGTCCTAATGTAGCGCCAGAAGGTACTGGCAGCATACAAGTTGAAGTTTATTTTTCTGACAAATATAAACCGCTAGACAAAACACCTAGTGAATTTATCCCTATCATCAAAGAAGAACTCATCGAAATGGGGGTCTTGGAGAAAGAAGATAAAATTCTATTTGAAAATGCCTGGCTATCTCCATTTGCCCAAGTTATTTTTGATCATGACAGAAAAAAGAATGTTGAGCTAATTCATCAATTTTTGAAGGACAACGACATATACGTAGGAGGAAGATTTGCCAATTGGGATTATTCCTGGTCGGATGAATCTTTCTTAGCTGGGGAAGCGGCAGCAGAAGTTATTTTAAACAAATTCAAATAAAATTAAGACCAATTTATTTTCTTATGTCAACTTCAAATAATTCCAAATCAATCTTTTCAGGAAAGAAGATAATCATTACAGGACATACAGGTTTCAAAGGTTCATGGCTTACTAAATGGCTTCTAAAAAAGGGAGCTACTGTTTTTGGAATATCCAATGAAATCCCAACTGTTCCCTCACTATTCGAAACACTGGAACTTGAAAATCAAATAGAACATCTTATAATGGATGTTAGGGATACGGAAGATATTGTAAAAACTATCCATCGAATTGCACCAGACTTTGTTTTCCATTTGGCTGCACAGCCCATTGTTTCAATTTCGTATAGAGATCCTGTAGCTACATTGACTACAAATGCCATTGGGACAGCCAATATACTAGAAGGAATCAGAGGATTAAGTAACAAATGTGTTGGAATCATGATTACTTCTGATAAATGTTACGAAAACGTAGAATGGGAATATGGCTATAAAGAAACTGACATGTTAGGTGGTAAAGATATTTACAGTGGTTCAAAGGCAGCCGCTGAGATTGTTTACCACTCTTATTTTCATTCTTTCCTCAAAAAAATGGATAACATCAGAACCGCAACCGTAAGGGCCGGTAATGTTATTGGAGGAGGAGACTGGGCAGAAGACAGGATCATTCCCGACTGTATAAGGTCCTGGAGTGAAAATAAAAGAGTATTTATCAGAAGCCCATATGCTACTAGGCCATGGCAACATGTTCTTGAGCCTTTAAGTGGATATTTGGCTATAGCTGCTGAACTTTGGGAAAGCGATAAATTAAATGGCGAAAGTTTCAATTTTGGACCGGTATCTGATAATAACATTACTGTTTTGGATCTGATTTCCAGAATCAGTGAAAGGTGGAAATTCAAAAATCCAGAAGACTCCTATGATATACAGCAAAATGCAGCTTTCTCTGAAGCAGGTTTATTAAAACTGAATTGTGACAAAGCATTATTTCATTTAAAATGGATCCCTACACTGGATTTGAAAGAACTAGTTGATTTTACAGGTGATTGGTACTATCAATTCTACAACAACAAAGAAGGGATAAAAGAATATACTGAAAATCAACTTCAATCCTACGAAGAAAAAGCCATAGCCAAAAAATTAAAGTGGACAGAAAATTAATTCCCTTTTATAATGCAATTAGAGAATACAACAATTCAAGATGCATATTTAATTAAGCCGGAAAAAAGAGTTGATGAAAGAGGCTTTTTTGCCAGATTGTATTGCATTAAAGAATTACAAGATAAAAAAGTTGCATTTAATATAGCGCAGGTTAATACCTCTTTTTGCAAATTTAAAGGAACTCTTAGAGGCCTCCATTTTCAAAAAGCCCCTTATAGTGAAGCCAAGCTACTTAGATGCACACAAGGCTCAGTTTTCGATGTAATTATAGATTTGAGGTCGGACTCTTCAACTTACCTAAATTGGTATGGGGTAGAACTAAGTGAAGATAATGATTGGATGATCTTTGTTCCAAAAGGATGTGCCCATGGTTTCTTGAGTTTAAAAGATGATACAATGGTAACCTATATGGTAGATGCCCCTTATCATCCAGCTGCTGAAGGTGGTATAAGATTTAATGACCCTTATTTTAAAATAGATTGGCCAATTTCTGTTTCCAACATTTCAGAAAAAGACCAAAACATTCCTAACTTTATTCCTTAATTTCCTATTAAGTATTATGGTATTTAAAGAAACACCACTAAAGGGGTCCTTTGAAATTGAGCCAGAGAAAAGAGAAGATGAAAGAGGTTTTTTTTTCAGAAGCTGGTGTGCCCAAGAAATGAGTAGTAAAGGCTTAAAAACCAATATTAAGCAAATAAATTCTTCCTATAGTTTGCATAAAGGAACACTTAGAGGGCTTACTTATCAAAAAAATCCATTCCCTGAAACCAAATTGATCAGATGCATTAAAGGAAGCATTTTTGATGTCATCATAGATTTAAGAGAAGACTCCCCTACCCTACATCAGTGGTTTGGGACTGTTCTCTCCGCCGAAAATTCAAAAATGTTATATATACCTGAGAACTTCGCTCATGGATTTATTACCTTAGAGGATAAAACAGAGATTAATTATTTTGTTACAGAATTCTATCATCCTGAAGTAGAGTCAGGGATAAGATGGAATGATCCATATTTTGGTATTCAATGGCCAATTGAACCCACAATCATGTCAGAAAAGGATGAAAATAAGCCCCTTTTTAAAGTCCAATCCTAATGATCATTTTAGATACTGCTTTAAAACAAAGAGCTCTAAACAATAATCCCATTAGGGTAGGTCTTGTTGGGACAGGGGCTATGGGCATCGGTATTCTAAATCAGATTACCAATCATACTCCAGGAATGGTGGTTAGTGCTATCTTTAATAGAACCATACAAAAAGCTATTGAAGCAGTGAAATATGCCGGAATATCCAATTATGATGTTGTGGGTTCTAAAACACAATTGGAAAACAGTATTTTAAACTATAGAACCGCTATACTCGAATCGCCGGACTTAATTCAAGGAAGTGAGTCGATTGATGCTGTTGTAGATGTTACAGGATCGATAGAATTTTCAGCAAATCTAGTATTAAAAGCCATTGAAGCTAAAAAGCACATTATTTTGATGAATGCTGAATTAGATGCTACCATTGGTCCTATTTTAAAAGTATATGCAGATAAATCCGGGGTAGTGTACACCAATGTTGACGGTGATCAACCTGGAGTAGAAATGAACCTGTACCGTTCTGTGAAATCTATGGGATTCAAACCAGTTTTATGTGGCAATATTAAAGGTTTACACGATCCTTATCGTAACCCGACTACGCAAAAGAGTTTTGCAGAAAAATGGAATCAAAACCCATACATGGTGACTTCCTTTGCTGATGGGACAAAGATTTCCTTTGAACAGGCATTGGTAGCTAATGCTACCGGTATGAAAGTGGCCAAAAGAGGTATGTTAGGCCCTAAAGTTGAAGAAGGTGCCCACTTGAAGGATGTATTTCAGGATCTTTATCCAAAAGCTTATCTTGAAGATGGACCTGGAATTGTTGACTATGTGGTAGGTGCTGCTCCTGCTCCCGGAGTTTTTGTCATTGCGAAAAATGAAGATCCAAGGCAACACCCTTATTTAGATTTGTATAAAGCAGGAAAAGGACCTTACTATTTATTTTATAATCCTTATCATCTATGTCATTTTGAAGTTCCTATGACCATTGCCAGGGCCGTTTTGTTTAAAGATGCAGCAGTATCGCCATTGGGTAAGCCCATGGTGGATGTTATCGCTGTGGCCAAAAAAAACCTCAATAAAGGTGAAGTAATAGACGGAATAGGTGGGTATATGACCTATGGACTATGTGAAAATTATGAGGATTCTATCAATAACAGCTTTGTCCCTATGGGACTGGCAGAAGGATGCACCTTGACAAAGGATATTAAAAAGGATACGCCTATTACTTACCATGATATTTTACAACCCGCAAATCGTCGATCTGATCAATTAAGAGCTGAGCAAACCAATTATTTTAAATAAAACTAGATTAAAAAGTATTACTGATCTATTCCATCCAGTTAGAATATTTAATCCTTATACCATCATGAAATTCACAATCGCTTTACCTATAACAAAAACCAAATATTTACCTCAAACCTTAGCGAGTATAGATGCTCAAATAGAAAGGGATTTTGAAGTAATCATAAGAAATAATGCAAAAGATACTACTGTCAAGAAGGAAATAAAAGCGCTATGCGAAGACTGGATAAACAGACCCTATGTTCAATATTTTGAAAGTGAGGGCCAGCTTAGCATGTCAGAGAATTTCAATAAGATGGTCTACCAAGCTCAAGGCGAATTTTTCACTTTACTGAGTGATGATGATGAAATCGAACCAGAATTCTTATCCGAGATGCGTAGGTTGATTGAAAAATATCCTAAAACTGATGCTTTTCACTGCAGAGTGAAAAGCGTAGATGAAAATGACAACTTTATTGGAGTGTCTGAATTATGTCCTGAATGGGAGAGTCAAATCGAATTGATTTATCATAGGATTAATTATAGAAGGTACATTATATTATCTGATTTTGTTGTAAAAACCAGTGTTCTTCAAAAAATAGGAGGGTTTGTAAGTGGAACATCTGCATGGGGTATAGATGAAATCACTTGGCTTAAAATGTCAAAAAATGGATTGGCTTTTACTCCAAAGGTACTATTGAAATACAGGGTTTTCACCGGAAACATGAGTCATAATCCTGAAAGTATGAAAATCAGGTTCAAAGACATAGATTACATGGAATCAGAAGTTAATTCAATGATTCACGAATATTATGAAACCAACGATTCTGTTTTTCCAAAACAGTATTTGCTGGATTTGAACAAAGCCAGAACCACCAGACAAAAAGATGATGTTTTTATCAATTTTACCAGAAACCATAAAGGTTGGAAAGGATATAAATTTTATAAATCTAATAAGAGTGAGATTTCTAAAAAAGGAGTATTAAAAGGTTTTGCAAGAATTTTTCACCTGATAAAATAATCTGCTTTGTTACAAAATATTTTTAAAAGTAAAGTTTTTAAGAATTTTTCATATTTAACCATTGGAAGCATAATCTCCCAAGCCTTATTACTTGTCACAGTTTTAAGGATAACGAAGTTTTTGTCTCCATCCGAATATGGGAATTACACCTTTATCCTATCTCAGGGCATGCTTTTTCATGCAATCAGTGATTTAGGAATTAAATCAACGACCATAAGAGCAATAGCCAGGGATAGTGAAAACACCAACAACTATATTGTCAATGGTGCGATTTTACGATTATTGACATTGTTATTATTTTTTATAATCTATGGTACATACAATAATTTTCTAGGCTCTTTAGATAATACAGGACTTTCATTGGTATTTATATATGGAATGGTCTATTCATTTTTCTATCTGTTGGAATATGTTTTTTTAGGATACCAAAAAATGTTGTACCCATCAATAATCAAAATCCTACACAGCTCTGTTTGGTTTTTAATTATCATGTTTTTGCCACAATCTTATTTTTCGGTAAATTCATTATTGGGTATTTTTCTTGTTATCAGTTTTTTCCAGGTAATCCTGTTATTTGTAAAAGTCAGAAAAGAGCAATTTTTAAAAGGAAAAGTGACTAATTTCATCAAAGGTTCAAAAGAAATGTTGCTTGAAAGCTGGCCATACATAACTTTAATGTTCCTTAACTTACCATTTTCCCATTTTGCCAATAATTTTCTGGATATTAATTCGAGTTCAGAAGAAATAGGCTTTTTCAACTTATCAAAAAAATTATTGGGACCAGTTGAGATCATTATCACTTTTTCATTAACTGCACTTTTCCCAAACATTTCTCAAATGTTTGTTAAGGATAAAGATAAGTTTTTGGATTTGGTAAAGAAAGGTGTAGTTGCTTTTGTACTCGGCATTGGTATTCTAAGCTTTATTTTTAGTTTATTTTCAAAAGAAGCTATTCTACTACTTTTCTCGGAACAATACCTTTCTACCATTAAAGTAGTACAGCTTCAGGTTTGGTTTACTTTTTTTCATGGAATTAACCACTTAATTGCAATTATTTTTGGTGCTTCAAACTTTGAAAAGAAATTATTTCATCTTTCTCTTATAAATTGCATTATTTCCACACCAATGTTGTTTATTGGAAGTTATTATGGTGCTATAGGTTTATCTTATGGGTTTGTTATTTCATTTGCGATATTTGAAATTTATGTTTGGATGCAATTGAAAAAAACTCTAAATATTCAATTTAAGGATGATTTAAAAATTTGGAGCATAATCGTAATATTATTTTCAATTTCGTTCTTTTTACCATTTGATACTCCAATTTCTTTGAAATTTATAATTGCTCTTGTTTTCCTAAGTTCTCTTTGGTTTGTATTTGGAAAACAAATTAAATCAGCTATAAAGAAATAATGAAGAAATTTTATGTATATATATTTTTATCTGTAATCAGTTTAATTTCTGTAAACTACTTTTTTGCCACATTTCTACCTGAAGCTTTCAAGAATTTAAGATTATTGATTTTGATAATTACTTCATTATGGGGTATTTATCTTATGTTTCAGTCCAAATACAAATCTATTTTCGACCTTCCTCTAAAAATCATTATTTTTTCTATGCTTTTTGCATCCATTATGGCATGGCTTTCCTGGGATCAACCAGTTTATTATGGCTTATTGATTACACTTCAATTTTTTATTTGGCCAATTTATTATATCCTTAAGCAATTAAAGGTCACTATATCAGAAATAGAGTTTTTGGTAATTTTACTTTCTTTATTGTACACAGCACTCTATTTGTACCAGTTCTTCAACCCAGGCACAGTACTTTTTAATGAAGGAATGGTGGAAGATGAGTACAGGGAAGTAAGGGGGATTATCCGAATAATTTTTCCGGGAGCAGGATTTTTTTGGCTTGGTATCTATATTAGTATTACTAAGCTGACAAGTGAGAAAACGAAGATGTATTGGTTTTGGTTTTTGATGATGCTTCTTGGAATTGTAATTCAAGGAATGCAAGTGACCAGAACCTTCATCATTCCGATCATATTAGTTTATCTATTTCACTTTGCTAGAGTTCTATCTTTTAAAAAGAAATTAATCATTGGTATCATTACTGTTGGAATTATGTTAGTTGCTCCCAATGTAGATATTCCAATTATCGATGGAATGATTGAAAGAACGAAACAGACAGCAGATGATGGGACAAAAGATATCCGTTACATAGCAACGGAATTTTTTATAACTAAGTTTCCTCCAAGTACTTTAAATTATTTTTTCGGAAACGGAATAGGACATCAAAGAAGTTCATATGGCCAATACATGCAATTTCTTGCTGATGAAAAGGGATTTCACATTTCAGATATAGGCATATTTGGTATTTATACCTATTTTGGTATTTTCTACGTCTTGGGATGGGCCATTTTGGGTATTATGATAATCAATACACCGGTTTCAAAAGATAAAGTATATGTGAAATATTTTTTCTTCAATATACTTTTTGGAGCGTTCACAGGCAGTACATTATATCACATGAATTTTATAATGGCAATTATTTTTGCATTGTATATTATGGAAAAGGATTTAAAAATTAAGAATTTAAAGGTAATTCTGAATAAAATAAATAATAAACGGAAATCAACAAAAAATACAGATTTACATCGGTCATCAGGAATCCATAATCAAGTCCAAAAATGAGAAAACTCTTTCATGAAAAAACACCTTCTTGGTTGAAATTAGTTTTTCCAGGATTTACTTGGGATTTAACAAGTACATCTAAATCTGTATTTTTAACTTTTGATGATGGCCCTGTTTATGGGGTAACCGATAAAGCATTAGATCTTTTAAAAAAATATAATGCCAAAGCTACATTTTTTTGTATCGGATCCAATGTCAAAAAAAACCCGGAATTATTTAATAGGATCATTGAAGAAGGGCATGATGTTGGAAATCACACGTTCAACCATCTTAAAGGATGGACGACGGGCAATGATAAATATATCCATGATGTAGAAAAAGCTGATAAGTACATTCAATCAAAATTATTCCGCCCCCCTTTTGGGAAAATTTCTCCACTTCAAGCGCAAAAGCTCAAAAAGAATTACCAAATCATTTTGTGGGATATCATGAGTTTTGATTATGACCAAGACATAACGCCTGAACAATGTGCTTCAAATGTAATTAGAAATATTGAACCAGGATCAATAGTTACCTTTCACGATTCTATTCAGGCATCTACCAATATGCTATATGCTTTGGAGGAAACTTTGAAATTCTGTAATAATAAGTTTGATTTAACGTACAGTTTAAACCAAGCGGTAAGTAAATCTTTAACTAAATAATGGAAAAGACGAGAATATCTATCTGCATTAATACTTACAAGAGGCCTAAATTATTATCCAAGCTACTTTTTAGCCTTAATGATCAGATTTTGAATGATGATATTGAACTTGAAATTATCGTTGTAGACAATAGTCCTGAAAAAGAAGGCATTGAACAAGTCATCAATTTTGAGCCTCATGCCAAGCATTTTATCAAGTATGCCGAGCAACCTATTAAGAATATAAGCATTACCAGAAATAAAGCAGTTTCCTTAGCTACCGGTGAATACATTTGTTTTATTGATGATGATGAATATGCAGATGAATTGTGGATACAAAAATTATATGAATGCCTTATAAAATTTAAGGCAGATGGGATATTCGGTAAGGTTATACCCTATTTCGCACAAAAAACTCCAAACTATATTATTGAAGGTGGGTATTTTAACCAAATTGATCAAATTACCGGTGAATTAAGCAGAAACACATATACAAATAATTGCCTATTAAAAGCTAAATTATTAACTCAATTTGATGATCCATTTTTAATTAGCCTCGGGAAAACAGGTGGCGAGGATGTAAATTTTTTTAGTAGAATTAAAAAGCAAGGAGCTCAGCTTATACATTGCAATGAAGCACTTGTCTACGACTACGTCCCCTTGGAAAGGGCAAATATGAAATGGCTTACAAAAAGATTTTATAGAAACGGAATAACAAGTACAGATAACAAGATAAATAATGCGGAAAACCAAAACATAGCTAGGATATATTATGGTTTTAGATATTCACTGTTTTTCATATTATCATTATGTCTAACTTTAGCCTTTATTTTTAAAAAATCTAAAAGAAATTTTTGGTATTTAAAATCTGCTGGAAACTTGGGACATATTGCAAGTCTTCTTGGCCTTAAATTTGAGGAATACAAATAAAAAAGAACTGGAAATATGTTCAGAAATCAATATCTGATTACAGATAAAAAAGAATTAAATGTGCCCCAAAATTTCAATAGAGCTTCATTTGAAGGACTAGAAATTTTGAGTGAAAAAAATTTAAATATAAAAATTGTAAAAAATAAAAATTCAAAGATATGCCTGATCGGTTTTTTATTAGATCCGTTTTATCCTGACAAGAATGAGGAGCAGATTTTATTCGATTTATTAAGTATTAAAGAAGATAAGAATGATTTTTTTTTCAAAACAGAAAATTACTCAGGAAGATTTATTCTTGTTTGTTCTTTCACGACTGAATTTTTTATAGTTGGAGACGCATTCCATTCAAGGCAAATAATTTATTCTAAAACATTTGAATATAAAGTAATTACCTCTTCCCATAACTTATTTTACTATTTGTTTAATGAAAAACCAGAATACCATCCTGAAATAAAAAAAATACTGGATACTCCTTTAGCTAAAACTAAAGAATCTGATTGGTATGGAAATAAAACCTTAGACATGAGATTCTTAAAACTATTACCAAATCGATATTTAAATCTAAATTCTTCGGAATACGCTAGAATACCGATCAAAAATTATAATGAAGATTATAATAAAACTATTGATATTGTAAATAAAATTCTCATTGGAACATACAAATCTATTATTGATAAGTACAAACTAATTCAACCTTTAACATCTGGCTGGGACTCAAGAGTACTTTTAAGTTCAAGTCTGCCTTTCAAGGATAAAATAACTTACTACATATTTAGTAGGCCGAATAATCAAAATTCAGCAGATATTAGTATTCCTAAATCTATAAGCAAAAAGTTAAAGTTCGATTTTAAGGTTTGGGAAACTGAAAAATTAACAAAAGATTTTAATGAAAAGTATAAAGAAAATAATCTCATCCAAAATTTTTTGCCAAAAACATCAGACATTCAATTTCATTATTTCAATCATAAAAGTGAAACATTGAATGTTAGTGGAGTTGGAGGCGATGTAATAAGAATGTTCTATGGGAAAAAATCAAAAATTTTAGTTGGCTTCAAAGATCTACTTTTCATGACTCCTTATTTTGATAAAATACCATTTGTGAATAATGAAATTCTCATTTGGTATAATGAATCAAAAGATTATGCTGTACAAAATAATTTACAATTGCTAGATTTATTCTACATAGAAAATCGATTGGCTAATTGGGGAAGTATTTATTCATTTGAACAAGATATTGCTATTGAAGAGTTAAAACCGTTCAACAATAAAAGATTAATTTATTCAATTCTTAGAATTTCCCCAGAAAAAAGAGCATACCCAAAATTCCAAGTTTTTAGAGATTTAATCGAATTAAATGAAAAAAAATTATTGAATTTCAAATTCAATCCAGACAAAAATAAAATTAAGGAAATATTTAAAAGTAATTTTAGTTTATTCCTTTTATCAAAAAAAATATTGAAATATTTGAAATGAAAAATCAACCTATTTTTATTACATGGGCTCCTTCCTACAACCGTTCTACATCTTTAGCTAACGAAATAGGATTCAAGCCAGTATTTATTGGACATGTCTCAAAACATTCCAATAGTTTTGCAGCACTTTGGGATTTTTTTTCTTGGGGATATGAAAACTTCAAATTAATAAAAAATCAACGCCCAAGTCATATCGCCTTGGCCAATACGCATGTTGTTGTAGCTTCTGTAAATTATTTTATAGGGAAACTATTTGGCGCCAAAATCATCCTTGATTCGCATAGTGCTGCTTTTGACGCTCCTTTCTATAAATATCCCAAATTCTTATCCTATTTTTTTGCAAAAAATTCCTTATTCTCCATAGTTACCAATGAAATCCATCAAAAAATCATTGAAAAACATGGAGGAAAAGCTTTTCTATTGCCTGATATTCCTAATGATGAACAGCTACTTACTTACAAAAAAGAAAAAATTAGTGAAAAATTCTCAATTTGTTTTATTTGTACTTACAATTATGATGAACCCTTTGAGGAAGTTCTAAAAGCAGCAAATGCAATTCCTGAGGTACAATTTTTCTTTACAGGAAATTACATGAATAAAATCAAAGATCCTGGGAAATATGAAAATGTTAAATTTACGGGTTTCCTACCCGATGAAGATTATAAAAATCTGATCAATAATGTGGATGCTTTATTGGTTTTAACTACCAGAGAGAATACAATGCAACATGGAGGAAGCGAAGCAATTTCTATAGAAAAGCCTTTTATTACATCCAAAACCAATATGCTTCAAAGTTATTTTAAAATGGGCGCAGTATTTGTCTCCAATGATAAAAAAGGCATAATCCAAGGAATTTCGGAAATGAGAAATAATTACCTTCAGTATAAGATAGATATCAAAGAAATGAAGAAAATTAGGAATAAAACTTTTTTATCTAATATTCAAGAAATAAAACAACAACTAAGTAATGGATGAAATTGTTTGACTAATTACCTATCGTAACTCTTACAGATCCAGATCCTTCTGGATATACTTTGGTGTTTAAAGATTTAGATTCCTCATTATTTGCTCCAAAATCCGGGTATGTAAGTCTTTTTTCAATAAGTTCTTTTATCTGTTCAAAAGTCAAAGCCCTATTCCATATGGCAACATTGTCTAAAACTCCTTCAAACCTTCGGTCCTGGCTAGCAGCACCACCATCGAGATCAGAATTAGCTCCAATAAATAATGGACCGGAAGAGTTTTGGATACTCCCGTTTAATATTGGAGAACTCTCTTTTTCCATTTTATTTAAATAGACTTCATATCCCTTACCTGCCTGATAGGTTACAATTACTCTTTGCCAAGTTCTGGCTGGGATAGTTGCATTTGTTTCAAAATTTCTTTCATTTCCATTTGACCTAGTCCTTATTCTTAATCTATTTTCAGGTGTAATGCCAATAGAATAAACTTGGGAAAACCTATTTTCAGGATGCTCTTTTCCAATTAAAATACTTGTACCAGATTGTCCATTTCCAGTTCGGTAGATGTCCACAGCAATAGTAAATTGGGTATAAAGGTTCAATAGATCAGCGTGTGGAACTTCAGAAATCGAGGATCTTCCATTATATTGAAGACCGTTGTCTCTATATCCATTTACCAATTGCACATTTCCCCTATTAATTCCGTTGTGGCCGTTGTGTGAATCTATAAGGACATTATTTTGGTTTTGGTTCATTTCATAATAAACCCTTAATCCATCCAATAAAGAATTGGAAGATGTAGATATAGGTTCAAAAACTGCCCTTAAGGTTACATCATTATCAGGCTTGGTAAACTCAATCAATTCTGTATTTCCAATTTGCTGATTAAGCCCTGAAACCTCCCAACCCATAAATCTAAACCCAGGATTAGGTATAGCCCTTAACGCAACAATAGTTCCATTGGAAGAATTATCATTTCCTTTCTCATACACTATGGTTCCGGAATTAGCCGGAGTTATCTCTTTTGTTATTTTAGAGACCTTAATTTCTTGCTGAGGTCTATCATCAAGAGGGGTGTATAGTTTGCTATTACCACTTTGAAGATTAAATCCTCGTGCAACATTAGGATTGGCATTAAGATATTCTTGACTATATCGCCATACAAAAAAGTTGTCCATCCACATATGTTGGGTTCTGTTTGGTGCAAAGCTAGCATCATTTCCGCCCATAAAGGTTGATATTGATTGCTGATTTATACTTTGAGGACTTGAATTAGTCCTAAACAGCAATCCTGTTCTTGAGTCAACTAATTGACCATCTATCCATACCTGCAATATACCATTTTCAACACCAGGTGTGTTTAGCACCACTCTAAATGTTATCGTATACCATTGGTTTGTAAGAAGTTGAAATCCACCCCAACCCAAATTATCTCCAAAATTAGTTTGCATTCTATGGTGATAAACATACCATCTTAACCTTCCATTTGAGTCAGATTGAAACCTAATAATTGAACCGCCATTATTAGTAGAACCCCCGCCTGCAGTCATTGCTGGAGTCATTCTAAAACCAGGGAATTTTACAGCCCTTCCCCAATGAAAATCTCTTTCAAAAAAAACCTGGTATGTATAATATATTTCATCTGAAATTGGTGCAAGTCTTCCCCCAAAATCAGATCCACTTTCTCTGGCACCCCATTTACCTTGCTCATATAAATTTCTAGCAACTTTTCTGCCATTGAAATTCACAATATGGGGATGCCCAGGCCTATTCCAATAAGATCTATCCCAATCTCTATTGTGCTCGTCTGAATTGTATGGACCTAACGTATTATTTTCAAAATCATGACTGTGAACTATTTGAAAATCACTATTATTTGTTCTTAAATTATTGGAATTTTGTATAGAGTCTGTCAAAATCCCAACGTTATTGAATGCAATATCTTCTCCATTGTAAAGAGCACCTTCAGAATAACTTAATGTTAAAAACAAGAAGGCTATCAGATAAAAAATGGTATAAATGCTATTAAATCTCATATATTAATTTTAAATATTTGAACAACAAATTTCAATTCTTAATTATCTTCTCACTCAACACCGTCTTTCCATCGATATTCAGGAAAAGGACATATATTCCCTTTATGTAATCATTGAAATCGACCGTTAAGGTAGCTGCCTCTGTTTTACTCAAATACTGCTTGGTAATGGTGCCGTTCATTGAGGCGGTAACCACCTCAAATTGTACTTCCTCCTCCAAACCTTCAAAGTAAATGGTGATGTAATCTACTGTTGGATTAGGACCGATTTTGTACCTGTAGGCAGGCCCCTTATCTTCTTCTTTCTCCTCTGGACCTATCACAACCGGTATATTATCAGAAGTAATCCTATTTCCATAAATATCTATGGCCATGGCCCTTGCGGTAAATCTTCCAGGCCTTACATCCCGCCAATCCCATATAAAGTTGGCCCCTTCATTCACACCTATCACACGCCCATCCAATAAGAACCGCACTTCAGCTATATCAAACCTTACATTTTCTATTTCCGCCATAAACCTGACCACATCCGTACTGTCGTTTTCTCCCTTTAATAAGTAAAAGTCCAGCGTCATTTCGGGCCTGTCTCCTTCTTCTACAAAGATCCTTACCACAGTACTGATAATTCGGGTACCATCCTCATAATTCAGTCTTGCTACCAAATTATGTTGTCCTGCAGGAACATTCCTCCAGGTAAAATTATATGGCGCATTACTGCTGCTGCCTATACGCTGATTTCCTCTGAAAAACTCCACATTCTTGATGGCCCTGCTGGACTGAGGCAATTGTACCCTAATGGTGATGTCCATGCCTTCATAGGACCTGGCATCCCTAACCGGAGCTGTTATGGCAAATACAGTGGAGGACTTAGGATCTACAGTAATTTGAATGGGTTCAGACTCCTTCTTTGACATGGGGCGACCGCCATGGGCCACCGCTCTGATCTGATGTTTACCTACCGGTGCATTCTTCCAGGTAAATTGAAATGGACTACTGCTTGAAGTCCCAATAAGCTGATTCCCCCGAAAATATTCTACTTTTTCCACTGGCTCATCATTGCCCTCAAACATGACCATCATACCAATCTCTGCTCCCTGATCAAATACCTGATTGTTGACTGGTGTGACCAATGCAATGCCCGGCAGTTCTATCCGTTCCAAAACTTCGATGGCCACTACAGCAGAATTGGTCTGTGCACCTCGGTCATCAAAAGCCCTGGCTACCAGGTTATGTCTCCCCAAAGGCGCATTCCTCCAGGTGAAATTATAAGGCGATTGTGTAAGCGTAGCAATTCTGGAATTGCCCCTGAACAGCTCTACCCTTGCTACCTGTCCATCAGGACTGGAAGCATTGATTTTTATATCTATATTATCCCCGCTATAAAACCTGCTGTTAGTTGATGGAGAGGTGATGGAAACCACAGGGGGGCGTCTTTCGCCTTCCACAATTATAGTTACCATATTGGAATTGGTCTCCGCGCCTTTATCGTCTGTGGCTTTGGCCCTCAACTCATATCGGCCTGGACCAACACTCCCCAGTACAGCTAAATAAGGAGAAGAAGTGCTTGTGCCAATAAGTGCTCCATTACTGAAAAATTCCACTTTAGTGATTTCTCCATCAGAATCCATGGCTTCAGCTTCAATCCTGATATTTTCACCGACCTGAAAAACCTCCCCATTATTAGGAGAAATAATCTGAACTACAGGGGGGACATTCGCTTTGACAACCTCAATCCGAACCGGAGCAGATTCTGCCACAGCACCTCTCTCATCAGTTACCCTGGCCCTAAGCGTATGATTACCTATAGGTAAGTTGGTTAAGGTAAAGTTATTGTTAGGATTTGCTATGGAACCCAATAAATTCCCATTTCTAAATAGTTCAATCCTTGTTATTTTTCCATTATCACTTGAAGCTTCAAACCGTACCGGGATATCTTTGTTGGATTCTATGGTAACATTATCTGTGGGAGATAAAATGCGGATATTTGGCGCTACCAATTCTCTAAAGTGCCCTACAATGGCCACATTTTTATTGGGCATGACATAATCCAATTCCTTTTCCTCACTTAATTTTTCCCCATTTACCTCCCAATGGCTAAAAAAGAACCCCGAGTTGGGTGTAGCACTTAACCGCACCTTTTGCCCCACTTTAATTTCAAATTCTTCTGCTGAGTTATCTTCTTCAGACATCTGCCCTCCATAGGATTGGGAAAAGAAGAGGTTTTTGTAAATACCTTCGTCTGGATCAAAATAACCCAAATCCACCTCAACAGAAGAGGCAAAAACATACAAATGACCTACCAGGAAATAAACCAAGTGGGTGATTAATAACTTTTTCATTTCAACTCGCTTACCAACCATGGGTATTTAAAAATTAAAAATTGACCTGATATTTCAACAAGTCTTTGGTGAGTAATAAGGTTTTATTACGAATGGAAAATTTTAAAGTTTTTAAGCGGGTGATTCTTAGGTTTTTAATAATACCAATTTTGCTGAATTGGAGTACCAAACAACTCATATCTAGGGCTTTAGTTGGTTTGAAATAAGATGATTCAATTATTCCATCATTAACAATTTTAATACCAAAAAAAGACTAAGAATATCGCTAATAGGAATTAAAAAGTCATAAATCTCAAGATATGTAAACCAAATACAAAATTATATTTTCAAAGAACGTTTTTATAGATTGAAAAAATATTATTTTTTTTCAGGGACGCTGAACCAATAGAGGCCTGGATGCAGTAATCACATTACCAAGACTGTCAGTGGCAAAAAGATATACCCTTGAAGTCGCTGATGGCAACTGTATTTCGGCAAATTGTCCTTCCTCCATCGTATTTAAAATAGGAGAACTTCTCTTCCAATTTTCATTATACACTTCCCAGTGATATTCAAGGGTACCCTCAAAATCATTGGTAATTGCAGCAGAAAGCCAAATGCTTTCTCCAGGGTATAAGGCATGCCAATGACCTACTATAGTGATATCAGGAAATGGCTTCATTGGTGGATTGGGTCTTGTCCATGCCTGCTGCAAGTAATAATAAGTTGGCTTAAGTCTGCCTTTATAATCTGTTATCCCAAACCAGGTAGCGGTGCCTTCATACCGGTCTTTCCAACTGAAGGCCATTCCCCCTAAGTTATGTCCTTGATGTCCTTCAATAAAATCAACCCATTGTTCCTTGTACCATTTCGCTTTACTAAGAGAAGAAAGCTCTATCAAAAGACTGTCACTTCTATAATCCCCCAATTCTTTATTCCAATATCCTTTGGGTCCAAATTCCGTGACGGCATAGGGCTTACCGGGATAAGCATGTTCCATGATTTCATGCAGTTGACTGATGTTTTTCTCGTAATAGGAATTGACCCCTATTACATCAATTGCAGGAGCGAATGCTTTATATTGCTGAATGGCCCCGATAAGTCGCTCGTTATCATGTTCTTCTGAAGAGAAAACAGGCCTTTCCGGATCGATTTCTTTTATTTTTATGGCCAGGTCATTGAGGAATTCCAGGTAACTCCGTCTGACCATGCTTAAATAGGGCTCTGCATAATGTTTCTTTAACAAGCCCCAAGTTTCATTCCCAATATTCCAGGCGATGATGCTTTCATCTTGCTTCCGTTTCTTTACTTGTGCCAGAACTTTCCTTTCATATTTCTTAAGCGCTTTTTTATCTTTCAGGTAATCGATTTTGGGGTCAAACCAAAATCCGAACATGACTTTTAAATCATGTTTTTTCGCTGCTTTTAGAATATTTCTGTCGTAAATGCCCGGCTCGTACCTACGAATGGTATTGGCTCCCATTTCTTTGATCAGCTCAAAATCAATGTCCAATTGTTTTCTGGAAAGCGGGTTAAAGCCTTCTTCCCAATCATGCCCGGTATTGTAACAAATTCCCTTGATGTAAAATGGTTCGCCCTGTACCAAAAGCTGGTGCTCACCATTGTTATTTATCAACATCTTAGGATCTTTTTGGGGCTTTTGGTCAGCTGATTGATCTACACCATAATTCCTAAACCCAAAGAGGTCAAAATTGCGGTACCAGCTACCCATTCCGGATAAATCAAAAGTCCAGTCAATAAACTGAGTATTATCAGTGGGTCTCCAATTGGTAATCCAGTTTTTATCTAAATCACTGAAAAAATGTACAATGGATTTAATTTCAGGAAATTCATTCTGAATAATTTCTAATGATTCTTTCACCCAGGCCTTCCCGTCCGTTCCATAGGAAGTTGACCCAAACTCAGCCAGCATCACCGGTAAATCCAAGCCTTTCTCCTCTATTTGTGATTTGAAAGGGAGATAAATTTCATGAAAGGTTTTTGATGTTTTACTCTCCGAGGCATAACCATAATTTAAGGCAGTCAGACCGATCCAATCTACATATTGACTAAATGAACCATCAGCACCATAGGGGAAATAAGACTCAAAGCCTTCAATGGACCATGGGCTCCAAACCCAGGAAATATTTTGTGCTCCCTGCTTTTCGAATCTAAAATGGATGTATTTCCAGGCCTCAACAAATTCCTCCGGCGTATTCCCCCCGGAGCTTGACCAAGAATACATAGGATTTTCCATTTCATGTGCAAACCTTAAAAATACAGGAGAATTTAAATCTCTCAGCGTTTCTGCCATTTCATCTATGTAATCATCAAAATATCCATTCAGAATGTACTGAAAGATTTTCCTGTTGTTCTTTAAGTCCTCTACCTCAGCATATTCCGCAAACAAATTAGACCAGGGCTCCCAAGTTACCATAGGGATGGCTCCATGCTTAACAATTTGTTGCCATTTTTCTTTTGGAAACGGACCATCCCCCCATGACACATAAGAAGAAATAATGGACCATTGATGCCCGGCTCTTGATTCAAGTGCTGTCATGTATCTGATATCTGACTCAATGTCAAAATGTGGATCGTAAATGCCGGAATAAAACCCTCCCAATTCTTTTTCCATTGCATTCCTGACTTTTGGATGAAGATAATCCTGACTTCCCATCTTAAAGGCAGATATAATAAAAAAAGAACTAGTCAAAAAGAGGACCAGAAGTGCAAAATTAAAAGCCCATCTGCTCAGTCTTAAATAGGAATCCGAGCTTAATTCAGTGGATTTATTTAGTTTTATCTTTCTCCCTATATCCCTCAAACTTTGCACCCAAGCCGTTTGACCAGTGGCGAAAGCCATAAAGAAAATCAGGGCATTGATGGAAGCAAAAAGGGCCATCAACATACTATACGGTTGCCAATCCCAATACAAGCCATAAACAACGGCTGCTGCTGAAATCATGGCCACGATGAGATTGGGCAAGCCTAGTAGAAACTCCCCCTTAGAGGAATGTTCTTTGGGAGTCGGAATGTAAGGGACTTTGACGTTCAATAAGGTGTAAATGAAGCCAATAATAAATACCCACCAAGTCCCCACCCTCAGTATCCCTCCTATCAAATGAAGTCCCCTTTCTTCAGGGTGGTTTAGCCATGCTTGAGCAAAAAACCGATAAATCAAACTGAACAGGAAAAATGGCGTAAAAAAAGTAAAAAACACCACGGGGTTCAATAACCAAGGGTACTCACCCGTCAATAGCGAATAAATGGGAATGAGGATATCAATCAGTCCCACAAGTCCAAATAAATAGTAAACCGGCATTAAACCATAATGCAGTTTTTGCCTCCAGGTAAACTTTTTGAAAAGTCTTGGATAAAGATTGAACCATAAATCAAAGGTACCCCTACTCCATTTGAGCTGTTGCTTATAATAGGCTGATAAACTACTGGGAACCAATCCTCTGGACAAAATGACAGGTTCATAAACGGATTTCCACCCTTTGGCATGCAAAAGCATGGATGTATGCATATCCTCTGTCAACCCAGGGGCATGCCCACCAATGGAGTCCAAGGCTGACCTACGGAAAGTACAATTTGCTCCAATCGCCTGTGCAGTCCCAAACTCTCCCATGGCCTGCATGTAGGGGCCATAAAAAATATAGGTCTGTTCAGCTGCTCCCTGTGCCACCAAGGATTCTGATTGATTTCCATACGCTTGGACTACTTGGACATAACCGATTTCAGGGTCATCAAAATGATGCAAAACATGATCTAAAAATTCAGGAAAAGGTGCATGATCCGGATCCAAGATGACGCATAATTCTCCTTTTGCTTGTTTCAGAGCGTTGTTGATATTACCGGCTTTGGCATTTTCATGGGTCTGTCTGGTTACATGGATTACCCCTAGTTCCTGGCAGAGTTTTTTTGCTATAGGGTCATCTCCTTCATCGCATAAATAGGTCGTATGGGGATACCTCACTGCTACCATGGCCCGAAGGGTGTTTTCCAACATATCATATGGCTCACCCGGACAAAAAGTAGTGAGCATATCCACAGAATAGGCTTTTTGAGGTTTTTTTGGAACACTATCCTTATCCTTAAGTTTAGGAAGGCCAGCATAATGATACCATTCAAAGCCCACTTTTAATAATTTGAAAAATAGCGAAATGGTAAGCAAAAAATATAAAACTTTATGGCCTACGCCCACTTCTGTTACAAATCCATAGACAAAAACACCAAGGGATAACACACCTAAAATGAGAATCAATTTTCCTAGGAGTAACTTTCGGTTCATGAGCGGATGGAAAAATCGGGTATAAAAGACTTTATTTTGTTTTTGAAATACAAATTTATTTATTTAAAATTAATATATTTGATATTTTGAAAAGAAAATTTTATTTAAATTGCAACTCTAATACGAAGACCATTCTAATGAGATGCTTTACCCATTACACTTCAAAAATAGCCATTTTTTCAATTTGGGCTTGCTTTTTATTTTCCTGTAACAAAAAAGAAAAAGGAATCTTGTCTCATGAACCTACTGTAGAAGTAAGGTATCAGGACGGAAGGGCCATGCTTTTCAGGCATGGAGAACCTTATTTTATTAAAGGTGCGGGTGGGTCTGAACACCTGGACAAAGTAGCGGCCTACGGAGGAAATTCAATCAGGACCTGGAGTATTCATGATGCAGAAAGGATTTTGGATGAAGCCCATGCCTTGGGATTAACCGTGACACTTGGTCTTGAAGTAGGCCGTCCAGCATGGGGCGAAAATTTCAACTATTGGAAATTTTGGGAGGTCAATAAAAAGATTGAAGAATTGATCCCCGTTATAGAAAAATTTAAGGATCATCCGGCTTTATTGATGTGGGGAGTTGGAAATGAATTGGAGCTAAAAGGTGGTGGTAAAAGATTTTTGATTTATTATATAATAAATCAAATTGGGAAAATGATTAAAGAGAAAGACACTAATCATCCTACCATGACCGCAGTACCCGTACCACCATTAAGAAATAGAATAGGCTCTTTTCGATACATAATGCCTCATATTGATATTTTGGGGTATAATGCTTTTGAAAGAATCAACAGTATGTACGACAAAATTTATGGAAAAAAAGCATGGAATAAAGCTTATATGGTGACAGAATGGGGACCTACTGGTCACTGGGAAATTACTGATACTGAATGGGGAGCCCCAAAAGAGCTAAGTATGGAAGGAAAAGTCAATTTAATGAAAAAAAATTGGACTAAAATGCATGAAGACAGTGTTTATTTTTTGGGCAGTTATGCCTTCTACTGGGGATTTAAGTATGAAATCACCCATACTTGGTTCAGCATGTTTTCAGAAGAAGGGTATGAATCCGAACAAGTGCATTTCCTACAATATGCCTGGTCTGGAAAAAAACCAGAAAACCAAGCACCAAAGATCACCCATCTTTCCATAGATCCAGGCGACAAAAATGATAATGTTTACTTGAAGGCTGGTGAAATCTATTCTGCCAAAGTTTTTGCCCATGACCCAGAAATGGATTCCTTAACTTATCGATGGGAATTAAGGCAAGAGGAATATAAATTTTATGAAACAGGTATTTTCCAACATAACATGGATTATTACCTATTAGATGAATCTCTAAAAAGTATAGAGTTTATTGCTCCTAAAGAGGAAGGAGATTATCGTTTATTTGTATTTGTTTTTGATGGTCAAGGTAATTTTACGGCCCAAAACATTCCTTTTTATGTGTTTAAAAACTGAAAAGAATAAATTACACAATCCAAAGGTGAAAACGAAACGATTTATGTCACAAAAATTAAAAATCACAATAGTTTTGAGTGTTATATTATTAGTTTGTATTGTATTCCTGTATAACAACAAATTGGGCCCTCTTAGAAGTGCTTACCACAAAATCACTATGTCTAGTGGATTACGAAAGCCTACAAATCTAATTGATCCTAACATAAAAACAACTTTTGATTATTCTGGTTTCTTTATGGATTCGGATGGGAATGAATTGAGCCTTTATGATTACAAAGGAAAAACTTTATTTATAAATATTTGGGCAAGTTGGTGCAGACCATGTAGATCAGAAATGCCGTTCATTGCCCAAATGTATGAGTCAATCAAGGACAAAGAAGATATTAAAATAATTCTAATTAACGTCGATAGTGACCAAGAAAAAGCCAAAAAATACCTTTTACAAAACAATTACCAACTACCAGTTATATATGCAAAGAACGAATTAGATGGAAGTTTAAAATTTAATTCATTACCAACTACCTTAGTTGTTAATAAAAATGCAGAAATTATTTTTTATCAGGAAGGGATGTCCAATTTCAATACTCACGAATTTAAGAATTTTTTAATTGATGCAGGTACATATTAGATGGTTAAAATTTATTTAAATTTTAAATTCGTTTTTATGTAAACGAATTACGTTTTTTTGTATATTTCGTAAGTTTCAAAATCTGAAATCACTTTATTTGTCATAAACATTTTGGCGCTATGTTCAGAAATCAATATTTAATTTCTTCAAAAAGGGCAGTCAGTACTATCCCCAATTTCCGCAATGAAACATTTGGTGAATTAAACATTTACTTAGAATCGAAATTAACTTTTTATAAAAAAACAATCAATAATTTAGAAGTTGGTTTTTTGGGGGTTTTTTTTAATCCCTTTGTTCCGGATTTAATTGGGGATGATTTATTAGATGAATTCTTACAGCCTAATGCCAATATTGACTCCTTTTTAAAAGGAATAGAAAAATTTTCCGGAAGATTTGTAGCCCTTTTTAGAGAAAAAGATTCTTACTTTATAACTGGTGATTTCAAGCATAGTAAGAACATTTTCTATAACAATCACGAAGATTTTACTGTAATTACTTCGTCCCTGAAATTATGGTATACCCTTTTTGATCAAGATCCAAACTATGATACCAATACAAAAGCATTTTTTGAATCAGAAATCTATTTCAGGAAACAACAAGACTGGCATGGTCCGAAGACCTTTGATGAAAATTTCTTAAAATTATTACCAAATCATTACTTAAATATTAAGAGCAAAACTGTCAAACGTATTTCTCTTTTTACTTCAAAACTTAGCTTTGAAGAAGTCATCGAAAATAGTTTTCAAATTCTAAAAGGTACTTATCAATATTTGTTTAAAAACCATCAAATCATACAACCGCTTACAGCGGGTTGGGATTCAAGAATTTTATTAGGAGCCAGTTTGGGAACTGAAAATTTCATAAAATATTATGTTTTTAGAAGGGCAGACAATGAAAATAATCCAGATATTCATTTAAGTGAACAAATTGCAAAGGCTTTTAATTTAAACTTTTCAATTTTTGACGTTGAGGATTTTAAAGAAGACTTTATAAAAGCTTACGAAATACATACCCACTATCCAAATTATTTATTGAAAGTAAAAGACATACAATTTCATTATCACAATCATGCTTCGCAAGAAAACTTGGTTAATGTTTCAGGTGTTTGTGGAAACTTGTTCAGGTTTGTGTATGGATGTACCAATAAAATTGTACCAAGTAAAGAAGAACTTTATTGCTTAAGTGCTTATGGTCCATATTCTAAAACAACTACTAATGAAATAGATTTGTGGTATGATAACACCAAAAGCTATGCTATTGAACACAACATATCAATGATAGATCTATTTTTTATTGAAAACAGACTTGGAAATTGGGGGAGCATCTACCCTTATGAGCAAGATATGGCATTGGATGAAGTAGACCCATTTAGCAATAAAGCATTAATGTATCCCATTTTAAATTTAGATAAAAAACATAGAGGATATAATAAAAATCAATTAAGCTGTAAATTATTAGAAAGGTTTGACAAAAGGCTTTGTGATTTTCCATTTAACCCACATAAGGGACCTCTTCACATGTTCATCATAAGAAATTTTGAAACGAACCTAATTTACAAAAAATATAAGTTTATTAAATCTAAAATACTACAAGTAGCAGGATTCCACCCATAAAAAATTGTAAATCATCGATATTAAGGATAAAAAAACAGCGCTACTTTATTTTCTCAAACCTTTTGCACATTATTAGTATCTTCTATCATAAATATGAAAGTTTATTAATAAAAAAAATTATAATATTCATTTATTATATTATTAGATACATTTTTATATATTTGAAAAAATATTTTGCCATTATTTAACTCAATAACAATAGGTTATGCATAAAAATCAATATTTGATTTCAACCGAAAAGGCAATCAAATTACTTCCCAATTATTCGGAGAAAAGATTGGGTAAACTTAATATATATATCGAATCAAGTTTACCCTTTCATTACAAAACCTTCCAAAATAGAGAAATAGTTATTTTGGGGATTTTTTTTGATCCACTTCGACCATCTTTCTCAGGAGAGTCTTTATTAGAAAAAGTTATTCCAAAAAATGCAGATATAAAATCCTTTTTAAAGATTATTGAAAAATTTTCGGGAAGATTCGTTGCTATATTTAGAGATAATGACTCCTATTTTGTGGCAGGAGATTTTAAACACAGTAAGAAAATCCTATATGCTTTTCAAGATCAATTTTCAATAATTACATCTTCATTAAATTTGTATTATGATCTTTTTAAAGAAAAACCTAATTATAACCCAAAACTGAAGTCATTTTTTGAATCTGATTTATTTCGAAGTAAGGAACAAGACTGGTATGGAAATAAAACTGTTGATGTAAATTTTAAGAAATTACTCCCCAATCATTATCTCAATGTATTAACACAAGAAATCTCAAGAATCCCCTTTACCCAGAAGAAAAAGAGTTTTGATGAGGTCCTAGAAATTAATTTCGAAATCTTAAAAGGCACATACGATTATTTGATAAATCATCATAAAATAATTCAACCTATTACAGCAGGTTGGGACTCGAGAATTTTGTTAGGTGCCAGCATGCGTTACAAAGAATTGATCAAATATTATATTTTTAGAAGACCGAATAATGAAGAGTCCTCCGATGTTATTTTAAGCCAAAAAATCTCGAAAGCGCTTGATTTAAATTTTTCAGTTTATGATGTGGAAGATTTTAAACCTGACTTTATTGCAGCATATAAATCTCATAATCTGTTACAAAACTTTCTCTTAAAGGTAAGAGACATACAGTATCATTACCATAATCACCAAAATGTAGATAAGCTTATCAATGTATCTGGAGTTAGCGGCAATTTATTGCGGAACGTCTTTGGATGCACAAATAGAATTGTAATTGATAAAAAAGAATTGCATTGCCTAAATCCGTATGGCCCATATTTGGATGTCACTACCCATGAAATTGATCTGTGGTATGATGATGCATTGGATTATGCAAAATCCAATAATATATCTCTACTTGATATTTTTTACATTGAAAATCGTGCTGCCAATTGGGGAAGTATATATCCATTTGAACAAGATATAGCATTGGATGAGATAGATCCGTTTAGCAACAAATCATTGATGTTTCCTGTATTGCTTCTCAATTCTGAATATAGAGGTTTTGGTAAAAACCATTTAAGTTGGAAATTATTAGAAAGGTTTGATAGTTCGTTATGCAAATTTCCTTTTAACCCCCATAGAAGTGCTATTCGCATGTTTTTCTATAAAAAGTATTACACTAATCTCCTGTATAAGAAACTTAAGTTTAAAAAAGCAAAGTATTTTAAAAAACTTAAATTATAATAATTAATTTTGGTATTAATCTTGTTTCAGTTTTTATTCCAAAAAAAGCAACTCACCTCTTCATAAACATCTTCTTCACCTCAAATCTTTTTTGTGTTGAGGTATAAGAGATAACTGCCAGCTACCAGGTACCTTAGGTCCAAGGTTATTTCATTGCGTATCATAACTGTTTTAAAATTATCTACCTGGGTACCACTCATGCCTATAATATCCACTTCTAAATCCCAGTCGGATTCAGAAGTTTCAAAAATCAAATTTAAAAAGCCTCCCGTAGTATTGGACCGATAACATTATTTACCTCAACAGAAGGAGAAATATCATCTTCTTCCCCTTCATCGATTTGGACAATGACTACTTCAGATTCAAGGGTCTTCCCAGATGCATCCATGGCGACAGCTTTTACCTTGTAAGTTCCCGGTAAAATATTCCTAAAGGAAACTGTATGGATTATCCTTATTTTAAAAAAGCAATCGATAAGTAAATCAGGAATTGTTTTAAAGCCATTTCACAATTTTTAAAATTTTATCTCTAAAATAAAAGGATAGGTGGAAAACTCTTATCCAAAGTAAATTAAAACCAAAAGGCATGAATTGATTTCCTTCCGAACCTTACTTTCTTAAATTTTTTAATTAAATGTTTTCAATCATTCCTCATGCATTGGGACTTTATAACCTGATTTTAATAGTTCCATATCCCTTTTAAAAAGTTTTATATCAGAAATCATCATTTCATCCACTAAAGTGGCCAGGTCATATTTGGGTAACCAACCTAATTTTTCATTGGCTTTTCTTGGATCTCCGACCAACAAATCTACTTCTGTAGGCCTAAAGTATCTGGGATCAATTTCTACCAAAACATCTCCAATTTTATTTTTTAACTGATCGATTTCAAGTGCTTTCTTTGCGATCTCCTCATCAATTTCATCGAGAATACCAATTTCATGAATACCTTCTCCTTTAAACCTAAGTTTATATCCAATTTTACCAAATGCCATTTTAATAAAATCCCTCACTTTTGTCGTCACTCCTGTGGCAATGACAAAATCTTCGGGTTGATCTTGCTGCAAAATCAAATACATGGCCTCAACATAATCTTTAGCATGTCCCCAATCCCTTTTAGCATCTAGGTTACCGATGTATAACTTACTCTGAAACCCTAAGCCAATTTTAGCTACTGCTCTTGTAATTTTTCTAGTCACAAAGGTTTCTCCCCTTAACGGCGATTCATGGTTAAATAAAATTCCGTTACAAGCAAACATGTTGTAGGCTTCCCTGTAATTCACCGTTATCCAGTAAGCATAGAGTTTTGCAACTGCATAAGGAGACCTTGGGTAAAAAGGTGTGGTTTCGGATTGGGGAACAGCCTGTACCAACCCATATAATTCTGAGGTGGAAGCCTGATAAATCTTCGTTTTCTTTTCCAAACCCAAAAGCCTCACCGCTTCTAAAATCCTTAAGGTGCCTATGCCATCCGCATTGGCCGTGTATTCAGGAGTGTCAAAGCTTACCTTAACATGACTCATAGCAGCCAGGTTATAAATCTCATCAGGTTGGGTCTCTTGAATTATCCTGGTCAAATTCATAGAATCCGTCAAATCCCCGTAATGTAAGACCAATCTCGGATCTTCTACATGGGGATCCTGGTATAAATGATCAATCCGATCTGTATTAAACAAGGAAGCTCTACGCTTTATTCCATGAACTAAATACCCCTTACTTAAAAGTAATTCTGCCAAGTAGGCTCCATCTTGACCTGTGACACCAGTGATAAGAGCAACTTTTTGATTGTTATTCATCTCTTACAAAATATTTTAAACTATTTTAACTTCTTTGATTTCATCAATATTTTCTATAAACCATTGGTAAGTACTGTAGATCCCTGCATCCAAATCGATTTTTGACTGCCAACCTTCATTTTTCATTTTTGACACATCCATTAGTTTCCTTGGCGTACCATCAGGTTTACTGGAATCCCAAAGGATCTTTCCCTCATGCCCTACAATCTTTTGGATCATTAACGCCAATTCCTTAATGGATAAATCCTTTCCAGAACCTACATTATAAAGATTGTCATGTAATACATTTTCCAATGCAAAAATTACTGCCTCTGCCAAATCATCCACATGCAAAAATTCTCGTTTAGGAGAACCACTGCCCCATAAAACCACCTCAGTATGTCCGTTTAATTTGGCCTCATGAAACTTTCTAATCATCGCAGGCAAGACGTGTGAAGTTTTTAAATCAAAATTATCAAAAGAACCATATAGGTTAGTGGGCATAAGACTGACAAAATCTTTACCAAATTGCCTGCGAATAGCCTCGCAAGCTTTTACACCCGCAATTTTAGCAATAGCATACCATTGATTCGTGGGTTCCAATTCAGAAGTCAATAGACAACTTTCTTCCAAAGGTTGAGGAGCAAATTTTGGATAGATACACGAACTCCCAAGAAATATGAATTTCTTACAATCAAACTGATGGGCAAAATCTATTAGATTATTTTGAATCAATAAATTCTCCATCAAAAACTGATAGGGATATTCATTATTTGCCAAAATCCCTCCTACCCGGGCAGCGGCATCTATCACTACCTCAGGCTGATGTTCAGAGAAAAATCTTTTAACTGCTGATTGATCCTTTAAATCAAGCTCAACTCTGGATTTAATTAAGATATTGGTGTAACCTCTTGAAACCAAAGCCCTGTAAATGGCGGACCCAACCATTCCTCTATGTCCAGCTAGAAAAATCTTAGATTGTTTATTTAACATTTATGAAACTTTTATATTGGAATAAATAATAAAAATCCAATTCTAATGCAAAATTAAAATTTTTAATAGATTCGCAAATTTCAAAAATTCTATCGCAAAAGAAAACATTTTAAACAGAAAAAGTAAATAATTTGTCATTTATCTCACCTCTTCACAAACCTCTTCACCTCAAATCGTTTTTGGGTTCCCTTCAAATATAAGAGATAACTGCCCGGTACCAAATGCCTGAGGTCCAAGGTTACTTCATTACGAATCATAACTGTTTTAAAATTATCTACCTGGGTACCACTCATCCCTATGATATCCACGTCTAAATCCCAGCCGGATTCAGAAGTTTCAAAAATCAAATTTAAAAAGCCTCCCGTAGGATTGGGACCGATAACATAATTTACCTCAACAGAAGGAGAAATATCATCTTCTTCCCCTTCATCGATTTGGACAATGACTTCTTCGGATTCAAGGGTCTTCCCTGATGCATCCATGGCGACAGCTTTTACCCGGTAAGTACCCGGTAAAACATAATCCCAAAGGTAACTGTATGGATTTTCCTCATTTTTACCCAAAAACACCCCATTGACAAAATAACCTACATGCCTGATGGCAGCTTTAAGGTATTCGAATTCAACTTCTAATTGAACTTGGTGGAAGGCTGGATTTTCAGCGGTTTGATTAATGTCATAATTCAAAATCATCTTTGGATCAAACTTCTGGACCACAGTTATTCTAACCACCTGAGAAATAAGGCTACTACCATCGTCATAAAGCAACCTTGCCACTAAATTAAAGTCTCCTGAAAGGGTATTTTGCCATTTAAATGAATAAGGCGACTCAATTGATGTACCAAGCAGTACATTCCCCCTATAAAATTCGACGCGTAAAATTTTCTTTTTTGACTCAGGAACCGCCACCTGAATGGCAATAACATCCCCTTGCTGAAAACGGGCATTGCGCAATGGTTCTGTTATCGTAAAAGGAATTTCCGGTTTAGTTTCAACTGTAAATTGAATGGTTGAGGATGTTTTTTCCGATGGTGGATCTCCTCCCTCAGCTAGCGCCTTCACCTGATATATTCCCGCTTTGGCATTTTCCAACTCAAAATCAAACGGGTCTTCTAAAGACGTTCCAAGTATTTCATTGCCATTATAATAGGTTACCTTGGAAACTGACCCCGCATCACCTGAAAACATCACAGTAAAATACACGCTTTCCCCTTCTTGAAAAACCTGATTTTCAAAAGGAGTAATCAGTTCAACATCAGGCAATACCACAATATCACGGACAGTAATTAGCACCTGCTCTGATTCTCCGACTTTGTCCTTTTCATCAAAGGCTTTCGCTTGTAAATAATGACTACCCTCAGGGGCATTATTCCAGGTGACGTGAAAAGGAGAAGCCAATGAAATGCCAATCAAAGTTTCGCCATAATAAAACTCCACTTTTTTTACCGTCTCTTTTCCTTCAATTATCTCGGCTTCTATCCTAATAGCCTCTCCCACAAAAAATTCCTGTCCTTCTTTTGGGGAATTGATCCTGATCTCAGGGGGGATGATTTCGTCGATTACCCTAATTTGAACACCGTTAGATACTGTAGCAGCTCCTGCATTATCATATGCCTTGGCATTAATCGTATAATCTCCTGCTTTTAGATCAGTAATATTTACTTGGTAAGGTTTGGATGTTACCGATTTGAAAAGGATACCGTTGATAAAAAATTCAACCCTATTTACAGTACCATCTCTATCTAATGCTTCTGCTCTGATGGTGATTTCATCCCCGACAAAAAATTCATCTCCTTCCTTCGGAGAAGTAATTCTAATTTCAGGGGGTAGGTTTTTTCTTTCGACTCTTATTTGAATTGGAGCTGAAATGGCTGATGCTCCCATATTATCGAATGCTTTTGCAGTAAGATGGTAGTTGCCTGGATCAAGACCAACTATCAGGGCCTTATAAGGTGCAGAGGTTTCCGTACCAACAAGCCTTGAACCGACGTAAAATTCAACCCTTTCAATTTTTCCATCAGGATCATTGGCTTCAGCCTCCACTTCAATAGGGCTTCCTTCTAAATATAGGTCTCCATTTTTTGGAGATATGATTTCAACAACTGGCAACTGATTGGGTTTATCCACGTGAATTCTCACCGGACTAGATACAGAACGTCCACCTTTACGATCAAAAACCCTTGCAGTCAAGACATAGGTGTCAGCAGCCAAATTGGAAAGGGTAAATGAAATGGATTCAGGATTACCGGACACAGACCCGACCAAATTATTGTTCCTAAACAATTCAATCCTATCAATGGGGCCATTTTGACTTTCCGCTTCTACAGTAACTAAAACATTTTCTCCCTCCACAAACCTTGCATTGGCAACAGGAGAAACAATTTTTATGCTTGGCTCTTTGATTTCTGTAAAGTGGCCAATGATGATGACATTTCTCTCAGGCATCACGAACTCGTATTCCAATTCTTCACTCACCTTCACATCATTGACTGTCCAGTGACTGAAGAAATAACCATCATTGGCTTCTGCCTCTAAAACAACTTTTTTGCCTGGTTCAATGGAATAAGTGTCTGCTTCTTTACTATGTGGGCCTTCTCCAGAAAAATTTTTGGAAAAATGAAGCTTGAATTTAGGAGGTGCTGAAGAAGAACCGAGCCCATTTAAGCTATGTGCTGACTCAATTTTCAAAAAAGGTGATGTATAGCTTGACTTTCCATAGCTATAAAAAGCCAGAGAAAATAAAAGCACTAAAAAGATACCTAGTAATTTTGGTTCAGTCCCCTTCATTTGATGTCAGAAAAACGCTGACTAAAAACAAAAAAAGATATTTCAAGATTTGAAATATTATTTTATGCTTTTAATATTTAATAAAATGTAAGTTTGTTAATGGGTGATTAACAGTATAAAAAATCAATAATTATCTTTAAAAACAAATATTACTGAAATTATTATTTCAAAAATAAAAATTTACTGAATTCATTTTCGACCATTCGATTTTATGAAAGATCCACTATTTTAAATCTTCTGATTGTCCTTAAAAAAATATACCCTATATTTGCAGCCTTATTGAGGGTAGGAGTCAGTATGTTGATAGGCTACCTCTCTAATTTAAAACAACTTAACAAAAACAATTATGAAATCACTAGAGATTATAGGGTTTAAAAGAGCAAATCTCGATGGTGCAGAACTGAAGCAAATCCGTGAGGAAGGAAGTGTTCCTTGTGTGGTTTACGGACCAGCCATTGAAGAACAAATCCACTTCTATTCTCCAGCAATCCTTTTCAGGGATTTGATCTACACTCCGGATGTGCACATGGTAGACCTTAATGTAGAAGGCAAAAAAATGAAAGCAGTATTGAAAGATGCTCAGTTCCACCCGGTTTCTGAGGTTCTGATGCATGCTGATTTCTTGGCTTTCTCTGAAGATAGACCTATCAAATTCGAAATTCCCGTAGAAATCGTAGGTACTTCTCCAGGTATCCAAAAAGGGGGTAAATTGGAAATGAAAACCAGAAAATTGGCGGTTAAAGGATTGGCTTCCAGTCTTCCTGACAAAATCCAAGTAGATATATCCGGTTTGGATTTGGGTAAATCATTCAAAGTCGCTGAATTGAAAGCGGAAGGTTTTGAAATCCTTACTTCCCCTAACGTTTCTATCGTTACCATTGGTATTCCAAGAGCGCTTAGAGGTAAAAAAGCTGAGTAATCAGGCTTTCAATTATGATAAGTCAAAATCCTGCTTAATCCTTAAGCAGGATTTTTTATTTTTGCCAACCTAAAAATCATCCTACCATGAAATACCTGATCGTAGGTCTTGGAAACATAGGCCCCGAATATGAATTGACCCGGCATAATGTTGGCTTTTTGACACTGGACCGTTTGGCTGATAAATTAGGCGCAGAATGGAAAAGTGACCGCTTGGCCTTCGTAGCGCATAGTAAATACAAAGGACGCCAAATCCACATGATCAAACCCACCACTTACATGAACCTTAGCGGAAAATCGGTGAATTATTGGATGAAAGAACTGAATATTCCCAAGGAAAATATCATGGTAATCGTAGATGATGTGGCCCTGCCTTTTGGAAAATTAAGAATGCGGGGTAAAGGCTCCTCTGCAGGGCATAATGGTCTAAAGAACATTGAAACCATGTGTGGCGGACAGGATTACCCAAGACTCCGATTTGGAATTGGCGACAATTTCCCTAAAGGAAAACAAGTTGAATATGTCCTAGGCCGTTGGACGCAAGAGGAAATAGATGAGCTGCCGGTTTTTATGGACAAAGCTATTGATATGTGCTTGAACTTCTGCACCATCGGTATACATATGACGATGACGCAGTTTAATGACTGATTTTTTTGTACCATGTACCAAGTACAAAGTGCAAAGAGATAAGTACCAAGTGCTTCCTAAAATCAATACTTTTTGACCGAAGAACAATGTATAGGGGGCATAAAAAGATAGAAGAAAACGAAAAAACAAGAGTGAATAATTCGGGAAATTTGCTTTTAAACTTACACTGACTTTTATTTGTATTCACTTCAGGCAACTGATTTATAAAGAAGAGGCGAGAGAACAGGCTCCAAGACCCTCTGGCAACCATCCGACAATATGGAAAGGTGCCAAAACCTGCCCGAAACGGGAACTATAAATTAGAAAATATGACAACAACGAAAATATTTTTGTACCAAGTACCAAGTACCAAGTACCAGGCAAATAAATGCCATCATTCCAAATTCTTTAAGCTTCATCATTCCATACATTTCCTTAATACTGCATTAGTTTTATGTTTTAAGGGAATCTGCCTGATAAATGACAATCCCAGATCATTATACAATACCGTTTTGCCATTTTCTCAACCGCCTATTCTCTAAAAACAAACATCCGATATGCCTCATTTCGAAACAGAAGCCATACGACTCAGCAGTACCAAATCCAACCAAAGGGAGCACTCCTCACCTATTTACCTGACCTCTTCTTTTACTTTTGAAAGTGCAGAAGAGGCCAGACAGATGTTTGCTGATGAAATTGAGGGAAATATTTATTCCCGCTATGCCAATCCCAATACCGCTGAACTAATCCAAAAAGTCTGTGCAGCAGAAGGTACTGATGACGGGGTTGCCACGGCATCCGGTATGGCAGCGATGTTTGGTAGTATGGCGGCACTGCTACAACAAGGGGACCATATCTTAGCCTCCCGATCACTTTTCGGATCAACCCATCAATTACTCACCAAAGTTTTTCCCAAATGGGGAATTACTTCCACTTATGGGGATATTGCCGATATTCAAAATTGGGAGAAATTGGTTCAGCCTAATACCAAAATGCTTTTTCTAGAGACCCCCTCCAATCCCGGACTGGAGATCATTGACCTGGAATGGGCATGGAAATTTGCCGCAGCGCATGATTTGATTTTGGTGGTAGACAATTGCTTCGCTACGCCCTATTTGCAACAACCGGCTAAATGGGGAGCTCATATCGTAACGCATTCCGCTACCAAATTTATTGATGGACAAGGGCGCGTTTTGGGCGGACTGATCTTAGGTCAGCAGTCACTTATCGATGAGGTAACCTATTTTGCAAGGCACACTGGCCCCTCCATGTCTCCCTTCAATGCCTGGATCTTGTCCAAAAGCTTGGAAACATTGGCCGTAAGAATGGATAGGCACTGTGCCAATGCCTTAAAACTTGCCGAATATTTCAAAGACAATAAAACATTGGAATTTGTCAAATATCCCTTTTTGCCAAGTCATCCTCAATACGATCTGGCCATTAAGCAAATGAAAGCCGGCGGTGGTATAGTCACTCTCACACTAAAAGGAGGCTTATCGAGGGCAAAAAAGTTTATTGATAACCTGCAAATGTTGTCCATCACCCCTAACCTGGGTGACAGCAGGAGCATTGTTACGCACCCGGCATCTACTACCCACAGCAAACTCAGTGAGGAAGAAAGAAGGAAAGTAGGCATCACAGATGGACTTATCCGTATTTCTGTGGGACTGGAACACCACGATGACATCATACAGGACATAGAAAGGGCGCTGGAAAAATCTAAGTAGGGTCTTTTCAAAAATATCTCTAATGTATTTGTAGCATTATTGGGGATTTTTTCGTCATATAAGAAAAGCTAAAATCCAGAAGCTATGAAAAATTACATTTTATCACTGGGAAGTCTTTTTCTTTTGGCTGCCTCCTGCAATACTATCCAAAATACCGATATTGGACCTGTGGAAGCCAATGTAAGACAAATGACCGCAACAGAGACCGAGATGGTCCAAAGTAATGTCGATTTTGCCCTGAGATTCTTTCAGGAATTGGAAAAAGAAAACCTTGACAATTACTTCACCGGTCCATTTAGTGTCCACCAAGCACTGTCAATGGCAATGAATGGAAATGAAGGTGATGCACTACAGGAATTTTTGGATGTTCTGGCCTTTCATGGTTTAAGCAAAGAAGAAGCTAACCAAACTGTCAAAAGTCTGACTGAATATTTGACGAATGTTGATCCCAAAGTAAAAGTGAATATCGCTAATGGTATTTGGTACAGAGAAGGGCTTCAAGTTCAGACTACGTTCAAAGATGCCATGAATACCTACTATAATGCCAATGTAAGTGCTTTGGATTTTGAACAGCCCAATGCCCATCAGATCATTAACAATTGGATTGCTTCTCAGACGAATGACCTCATTAAAGACATCCTGGATGGAATACCAAGAGATGCAGTCATGTATCTGGTGAATGCCATCTATTTCAAAGGGGATTGGAAGTATCAATTTGACCCTAAAAACACCAAAAAAGAACCATTTTATCCGGAAAATGGAAGCAGTGTCCAAGTAGATATGATGGATTCTTCGGATAAAATCAAAATAAATATTGGCGGTAATAATCGCGTTGATTACTTTGAAATCCCTTACAGCACCGGTCAATACCAAATGGCCATTATCCAGCCTAAAAATGATAATCTTCAAAATATAGTCTCTGAAATTACAGCTGAAAATCTGACTCAATGGTCCAATAATGCTTTTGAAAGCGAGGTTATTCTTAAAATGCCCAAATTTAAAATCAAACATAAAATTGAAAACTTAAAGGAACAATTGATGGAAATGGGGCTGGTACAGGCATTTACTCCCAATCAAGGGAATTTCACCAAATTGTTTGAAGGAAACCTTCCCCCTTTAATGATTTCTAGAGTTATTCATGAAGCATTGATAGAAGTAGATGAAAAGGGAACAGAAGCCGCTGCAGCCACCGTGGTAGAAGTAGTTTTGACGTCTATGCCGGCAGGTCCGACTCGTATTACCTTAGATAAACCCTTCTATTTTTTGATCAAAGAAAAAAGTTCAGGTGCTGTTCTGTTTATGGGGAAACTTGGAAACCCTTCCCTACTTTAGGGTATGCTGAAAAACAGCTAAGTAAATTTAAATGACTGGCTATCACAAAAGACCTGTATAGCAAATACTAAGGTCTTTTGTGTTTCCTGCATGTTCTCTTTACCCCCTCAGAGCAGGGTTTTTGTTACATTCTCCAATAATGGACAATCAGCCCATAAAGTCTTGGACATCCTCATGAGTGATCCTCCGAGAGTGGCGAGAATTTTTGAAAATAATTTTCAAGACAACTAAAATTATATTGCCATGGATTTACTTGACACTATTAGTTCTTATTTCTAAAACTCTCCTATTTTTTAGGGGATAAGTTGCCCCATAAGGTCAATCACCTCGTTTTCTAGATTTCTCCTCCTTCGTCGTCGAAATGACAAGGTGAAGCCTTTGACAATATTTGACCATCTGAACTTTTAAAAGTTTTACCGCTTAATGAACCCCTCAAATCCCTAAACTCTAAATGGTTCAAAGTCTCCAACACCCGACTTCCGATCTCCGAAATATCTTGAGTCTTATGTCTTGTTTCTTGTCTCTTATCTCTTGTCTCTTGTTTCTTGTCTCTTGTTTCTTATATCTAATCTCTAAGTTTTCTAAACTCCTTATAAGCATTAATCAAACCATTGGTAGAAGCATCATGGCTACTCACAGGTTGCTCATTCTGTAATTCCGGCAAAATGGCATTGGCCAAAACCTTCCCCAGTTCCACCCCCCACTGATCAAAACTAAAGATATTCCAAATCACACCTTGAACGAAGATTTTATGCTCATACATGGCAATTAACTGCCCCAGGGTATAAGGTGTAAGCTGCTTGACCAAAATGGAGTTGGTAGGTCGGTTGCCTTCAAAAACCCTATGCGGAGCAATTTTTTCGATCTCTTCAGCAGATTTACCTGCTTTGCCCATTTCAACCTTTACTTCCTCCCAAGACTTACCGTTCATCAGGGCTTCTGTCTGGGCAAAGAAATTGGAGAGCAATTTGACATGATGATCGCCAATAGGATTATGTGAAATGGCCGGTGCAATAAAATCGCATGGAATCAAATGGGTTCCCTGATGGATCAACTGGTAAAAGGCATGTTGCCCATTGGTACCCGGCTCTCCCCATATGATCGGGCCTGTGGTATAGCTAACCTTTTCTCCCTCCCTGGAAATATATTTCCCATTGGACTCCATATTTCCCTGTTGGAAATACGCAGCAAAACGGTGTAAATATTGGTCATAGGGTAAAATGGCTTCAGAACTTGCTCCCAGGAAATTGGTATTCCAAATACCAATCAGGGCCAAAATCACCGGAATATTTTCACTAAACGCTGCTTGTTTGAAATGCTGATCCATAGCATGCGCCCCAGACAACAACTTTTCAAAATTTTCAAACCCAATGGCACAGGCAATGGGAAGGCCTATCGCGGACCAAAGAGAATACCTGCCACCAACCCAGTCCCAAAACTCAAACATGTTTTGAGTATCAATGCCAAATTCAGCAACCGCTTTTGCATTGGTTGATAAAGCGACAAAATGCTTAGCTACTGCCCCCTCCTCTTTTGCATGATCCAAAAACCATTTTCTGGCAGTATGTGCATTGGTCATGGTTTCCTGTGTGGTAAAAGTCTTAGAGGCAATAAAGAAAAGGGTGGTCTCAGGATTTACCTTTTTCAAAGTTTCAGCCATATGCGTCCCATCGACATTGGAGACAAAAAATACCTCCAAATCAGGATTTTGATAAGGTTTAAGGGCTTCCGTCACCATAACTGGACCAAGGTCTGAGCCGCCAATACCGATGTTGACCAAATATTGGATGGGCTTTCCTGTATATCCCAACCAAGTCCCTTGGCTAATCTTGTCAGCAAATGCCTTCATTTGAGCCAAGACAGCATTGACATCGGGCATTACATCTTTTCCATCCACCTGAATGGGTGAATTGGAGCGGTTTCTCAATGCCGTATGCAAAACCGCCCTGTCCTCTGTTCCATTGATTTTTTGCCCGGAAAACATGGAATCAATGGCTGATTGGAGTTCTACTTCTTCCGCTAAGGCAATGAGCGCCTCAAAAATCTCCTGATTGATTCTGTTTTTTGAAAAATCAACCAATAACTCTTCTAATTGAAGGGAATATTTCTCAAACCTGGCGTTATCTTGAAATAAATCTTTTATATGAAGCCCTTTGTACTGTTCATTTAAAGCAGATAATTTCTGCCATGCTTGGGTACAGGTAGGATTTATATTTTTCATCTGATAAAGTTTAATAGGATTAACCCTGCAAAATTAGAATATTAATCGAGGGGGAAAAAAATATCAATGAAATTGAATGGTTAAGAATAGTAGCATATTGGTTAACATACATTTATGACATTTGGGATTTTTTCAGCTATTTTAATACTTACAATCCCAAAAGACCATGTGTGACACCTTAATAGCTTTACCTTCTTTTACGGCACAAAACAATCTGATCTTTGCCAAAAATTCAGACCGTGAACCCAATGAGGCCCAAGCATTAGTTCATATCCCCAGAAAGCAGCATACGGCTTCCACACTGCAATGCACTTATATTGAAGTCCCACAAATGCAGGAAAGCTATGAGGTAATACTTTCCAAACCATTTCAGATGTGGGGAGCCGAAATGGGGATCAATGAATATGGTGTGGTCATCGGCAATGAGGCGGTATTTACCCGGGCCAAAATCAAAAAAAATAATTCGGGATTAACGGGAATGGATTTACTAAGGCTTGCGCTGGAACGCTCAAAAACTGCTGTAGAAGCGATCTCCCAAATTACTGCACTCTTAGAAAAATTTGGACAAAATGCCTGTGGGGGCTACCAAAACAAGGATTTTTTTTACCATAACAGCTTTATCATTGCGGATCCTGAACAAGCATATATCTTGGAAACTGCCGGAAAATCCTGGGCACTTAAAAAAATCAAAGCAGCAGGTTCTATTTCTAATGGGCTTCAAATTGGATCAGATTATGATGAAATCCACCTGGCAGAAGAAAAGTTGGATTTCCCTTTCAATTTATTTCCAAAACCTCAGCCCTTTTCTTTCAGGGAGTATTTTTCAGACTTTCTATACACCAAAGTGGGTAGTGCTAAAAAACGACAAAGCTGTAGCTATGGGCTATTACAAAAATACAAAGGTGTACTTACCGTGGAAAAGGCAATGATCATTTTGAAAACACATGAAGCTCCTGATCCTGATTTCGATCCAAAAAAAGCCAGCACGGCATCGTTGTGTATGCATGCAACTGGATTGACCAACCCAAGTACGACAACAGGAAGTATGGTGGCGGAAATTAGAAAAAACAAGCCTTCTACTGTTTGGCTGACCGGCACTTCCATGCCCTGTATTTCCGTATTTGTTCCTTTCTTTATAGGAACTAAAACCTTAACCGAATTTACACAACCAGGAGCATTGCCAGATTCCTCTCTGTGGTGGCAAGCAGAACTCCTCCACCGTTGGATAGGTGAGGATTATCAGGTCAGAAAAAGGGATTTCCAAAGCGACCTGCAGGTCTTGCAGCAATCATTTTTAAAGCAGGAGGCATCCCTAATGTCTGCTGGGGCTAACTTATCCGAGTTGGAGATTTTTAGCAATGAATGCCTTTTGAAGGTGATGAAATTTTATGAGAAATGGTCTGAAAACATCAATCTATATCAACCCTAAACGGCACTGCAGGCAGCTTTTCTGAATTATACAAATTGACCTCTGGGTTATCCGCCCAAGCATATCGGATTTCTTTGATATTCTTCACTTGGGAATGACTGACTATCAAAACATCTTTATCAATTATGCGGGCATTTGCTGAGTGGTAATTGCCAATCTCGTCCTTGATAATAAACCCTTTTACTTTCTTACCTGAAGATAAGGTCAAGCCCTCTCCAACATGTGTAAACCTTAGCCTCACCCCTTCTTCACTTTTTTCAAAACTGTGGAAGATGGGGCCAGCATATAACACATCCCAGTCATAAGCTACTTTTTTAGCTATCCTCCAAAGCCTCAAGCCTACGTCCCTTTTGTTGCGGGGGTGAATGTCATTGGCATCTCCAATATCTATAGTGACAGCCATGCCTGTATTTGGTAAGGACAAAGCCTGGAATTGTGCCTCTCTCAAATAAGCCCAATTGGATTCGGGCTGAACTTCCTTCCTTTCCATAAAATTGGCCAATTGTACAAAAAGAAAAGGAAAATCACCCAAATTCCAACGCGATCTCCAGTTAGTGATCATCGTTGAAAACAAATCCCTGTAGTGTTCATGCACATCTGTATTGCTTTCCCCTTGATACCAAATCACACCTTTTATCGGAAAGTTAAGTATCGGGGCAATCATGGCATTGAACATCATTCCCGGCAGGTTATGGTGTCTTTCCACGACAGGAAGTGCTTCTTCTATTCTATTATTGTATTTCCATTCTCCTTCCAATGAAATCTTTTTATTTCCGCTAAGGAGGAACATCTCGTCTTTTTTACCTAATCGCACTTGATTATTCCAAGTATTCACGACCCTTATTGCCAAAGTATTCTCCCCCACATTCAACATACTGGATGGGATAGGTATTTGCCTAATTGCATCACCGAAATCTTTAAAAAATAACCTTCCCCCATTTACATAGACATAAGCCATCTGTTGAATATCCCCAAGATTCAGCCGGATATTTTGTTTGTCTGTAACCGTAAAAGTCTTTCTTAACCAAGCAATATCACTAAAAGGATTAGCCTCAGGTAATTGGACAACTTCCCAATCACTGTCATCAAAATTAGGATTAGCCACGCCTTGGATCTCTCCATTTTGAGGGGCTGCCACCAGGTCATTTCTTTGTAACTCCCTGATTTTATTATCTATTACCTCCTGGAGCCAAAAATCTTGTCTTTGGAGTACATCATTTGCCTTGTCCTTATAGAAATCCAGCTTTAATAAGGCCTCAGCTTCGGCCCAGCCTTCAGCTGGAGTTCCTCCCCAATTACTTTCAATAATTCCAACAGGCACTCCTTCTTCCAGATGTAGCTGCTTGGCAAAAAACCAACCAACGGCAGAAAAATTCAAAATATGATCTGGATCGGCCTTTCTCCATTCTCCTCCCCTGACATCAAACTTTTCTTGAGCATCATAATCATGTGGAATTTTAAAAAAGCGGATCAATGGATAATCTGAATCCGCTAATTCCTTCTGCAATCCCTGAACCTGTGCACTCATCACCCATTCCATATTGGACTGCCCTCCTGCTACCCACACATCCCCAACTTGAATGTCATAATACTTATTTCCATTCACTTCCAACTCATAGGGGCCAGAGGCAGGCAAAGGGTCAAATTCAATTTGCCAAGTTCCATCTTTTGCTACTTTAACCGACTTTTCTTCTCCATTGAATGTCACCACCACTTTTTGGCCTGAGGCTCCTTTGCCCCAAATCCGGATAGGTTGATGGCGTTGAAACACCATGTTGTCCGCAAAAAACTTGGGCAACGCTACTTCCCCTACCTCAGCTTCCGGTGAACAGGAAAAGTTAATAAATAGAGAAATCGCTATAAGTATTAAAGCCAATGAATTTTTCATAGGTTTTCTTTCAAAGGTGATATTGGGTTTTTGTAACAGGAAATCTTCAAATACAAATTTACAGCGTATGACCACTTAAAATCAACCCCTCCTTCATGTCTTTCAAATACGTAATGACTTTGCCATCCTCTCCAACTTCACATACCCTATAGCCCGGCAAAGGAGATCCCCAATTTCCACCGAAGTGTCCCGTCCATAAATAAGGTTTTTTCCTGTTTCTCATGATACCATTGACATCGTGGTCGTGGCCATGGAAGATGGCCCTTACATTGGGGTATGCCGCTAAAGTCTCCAAGACCTCTTGACATGAAATTCCATGTAAGGTCCAATCATTTTGAGAAATGTGGATAAAAACAAATACAAAAGGTATCTCCTTAAAAGACTCCAAACTTGACCTTAAAAAATCCACATTAACACACAAATAATCTCCTGCTTCATTGGAGCTATTCGCTATGATCATTCCATATTGCTCTTTTACTATAAAACTATGGTCCGCAGGAATTCCCCAGATTTCCTCCCAGGATGTTTCTGAAATCCGGTCATGATTCCCCTTTACAGGATAATAGGGTAATCCGATGGTATCATATACTTTTTTCACCTCAGGCATCCATTTAGGCTCATCATGGATCAAATCTCCATTGAACACCACCAAGTCTACTCCCTCTTCTTCTTGGATGGCTTTAATCAAGGTTTGGTGAATGGCCTCAAAGGGTGTGTTAGGCTGTCCATAATGCCCATCAGAGGCAATGATAAACTTCAGTTTGGTCTTTTCGGGAAAGTCCATCTTCCCATAATTCAAAAAAGGCATAAGGCTGGTCATTGAAGTAAGCAATGATATTTTTTGTAGAAATGGTCGTCTTTTCATCATTTATTTTATTTGAATAAGAAAATCGCAGATTATTCCTGTTACAATGGCAAATCCAAAACTGAGAAATGTACCAATCAAAATATACTCAGTAAGTTTCCTGTCTTGTGATTCTTTAAGATCCCCAAATCTAAATACCGATTTGGTAGCAATCAGAAAACCTACCCCTTCCCACTGCCCCACTAAAATAAAAATCAAAACGAGTAACCTTTCTAAAATCCCAATATATCTGCCAGCATTTGTTAGGGAATGATCATCTCCTTTTTCCAGACTTTTTGACCATGGCTGCATCAATTGTGCCATGATGATGCTTACACCAAAACTCAAAAAAACTATACCAGTAGTGACAATCCAAAAATTAGAACCTTGAAATAAGCCTACCCAAGAAGTGTCCGGGTAAACCCACAATGCTGCCAAAAACCCTAAAGAAAACAGATGTAATCCCTGGTCAATTATAAACCACCTGATTGGGTGATTTACTCCTCTATATATTTTCAAAAGATCTATGAGATAATGAAGTATTAAAACAGCTAGTGCTAAGCCAATGGCTCCCAAATTCCAGAATAAAACTAAAACCAATACCCCATGAATCAATATATGGAGGTATAGTTTACCTGATTTAATTTTCTTAGCCTTTTTTTCCTCCACCCATGAAGAGGGCTGTAATACAAAGTCTCCTATCAAGTGAGCCAGAAAAAGTTTGATCATGATCAACATAGGCTATTCAGTTTCCATTTGTAATATTCCAATATAGCCTTTAACTCCTCTGAATTCGCCCTTTTTAATCTAACGCTTACGGAGTTCTGGGCAATCCCCAGTATTTCTCCCAATTCTTGCTGGTTTACTCCAGGCTTTTCTAGGACTAATTCAATTATCTCCGCAGAACTCAAACTCCATTCATCCATAAACAATAGTCCCAGTCTAATTGGTAAGTTCAGTTCCCTATCAAAATTTTCCAAAAAGCTCTTTATCAAGATATTCTGAGGACTTTTTTTCAACATTTCAAATGCTTCACCTGAATAAAAATAAGCCTTTCCTGTTCTTTCTCCTATTTTTTTTGAATTTTCCCCCTTCTCTCCAATCCCAATAGATAACCGGACATCAATGGGAGATTTCCTTTGATTAAACTTTCCACTCTTGATTGCTTTTATTTTGGATTTTATCCTGATCGCTTTTAG